>Ga0210059_1002211_pt1 | contig 30203 bp, 20 predicted proteins | sample Ectturendosymbi2_FD_188042 | JGI IMG/M metagenome (GOLD analysis project Ga0210059, IMG submission 188042) | Ecteinascidia turbinata endosymbiont from Florida, USA - Sample 2 (SPAdes) (version 2) | ecosystem: Host-associated > Tunicates > Ascidians > Unclassified | place: Key West, Florida...
CCCCAGATATTTGTATTGGTCAACAGAATTTACGTATTGACCCCCCAATTTCAAGACTGGAGTGGCTGTGCTTCTTGCACTTTTAGCCTTAAACGTCATACAAACAGTTTTGTTGCAGTTGAAAATGATCCCATGCGATTCTGCATACGCCTGGCACACATGCATTGAACACAACCTAAAATGCTTATAGGCTATTCAGTAGCGATTACTAAAACGGGCAGACCCTAAACTTGTAGAGCACATGTGTCAAAACTGGTGGCCCGCGTGCCAAATGTGGTCCCCCACGCCTTTTTATGTGGCCCGCGAAGCTTAAATTTTAAGCCTCAGCATGCCTATTTGGTTGGAACTGTAGTGGTTTCTACCTGTGTACAAAGGCGAACGACGTTCTTTTCATTGTTATAACTTCGCTATTTTAGTCGTCTTGCTGACCGAACGTCTCCCTTTTCAAAAAGTTATTCCGTTCTAAGGTTCTGTTCACTGCAAAATAACCATTATTGTCACAGAGACGCTCTTTAAGCATTAGTGTATCGTAGATTATTGTGGTTAATTATGTTACAACTGGCCGTTTGAGGGCAACCATACAGTAACAACTGGCCCTTTCAGGGCAACCATAATGTTGATATGGCCCTCAGTGAAAATGAGTTTGACACCCCTCTTGTAGATAAATCAGTTGCTGTTTGGGGCCCCTGATACTTAACGGCACATAGGAATATAATATAGAGTTGTATTCTTGTATCGCCTCTGAATCACAAAAGTTTTTCAAACGAGTATTTTACTTGAAACAAATAAATTTCATCACGGGGGCCCCCTTGCAGTGGGGGGCCCGGGGAAATTGCCCCGGTTGCCCCCCCTTAATCCGGCCCTGGTGACAGTCGGTACGTTGGTCGCACGTCTCAGCGCTTAGAAGAGCGAATCAAACAACACATCCCAAAATCGATTACCAATCTTCCCACTCCACACATCTGTAAAAGCCTTCCCCGCCCTGGTGAGGACACCAGTCCCCGAAAATTTCACGAATCCAACATCGGTCAACATCTTGACAACGCCCAATGTGACTTACATTACAATAAGGACAAATTCTCTGTCCTCTCTCGAGCTCGCACTCCATTTTATCTCTCCGCCCTGGAAGCGACTTTCATCAAATCTCTGAATCCTCTTCTCTGCAAACAAAAAGATTTCGTTTACTCCTTGAACATCTCCTAAACCTCTTCCGTCGGTTGACTGTTCCAACGTTTCGACGAAGTCCAAATTGCATATTCAACCAATCACAACTCGCCTTTTCTTATCTCCTAAACCCTTTCTTATTGGCCACTGCTTTAACCAATGAGATCTCTTCTTTTCTGTACATAAACCAGTTCGGTAGTATCTCCACTTCATTTTGACGATACGCCTTGAAGAGTGTCAGACGAAAAGCTTTGGGATGAATCTCTTACTTCACGCCTACTTGGAGTTTCTGGTGAAAGCAGTTATTCAACTTTCATTTTACTTCTATACTTCACTCTCAGTTTGTTTTGGAGGGCTAAGCTCAAAAAAGCCGTGGCGACGGGACTGAATTTTTGGCCCCTATGACAGCGTGGCCCCCCACTTGGGGGGTATGGAGGGTGGCTGATACGGATCTGGACATACGAAATAAGGAGAGTGCGTAGAATAGCCTAGACAAATTGTGTCAACAAACTTCGCCAAAACCTTGATTTGGAAGGGTGAATGACGTGATATTGTGATGTCACAAACAGAACGCACCCAGTAACAATGATGACCATACGCTACTCATTGAAGTTTTTCATGATTGCTCAGATCTTAGTTCATATTCGCATGTCAATATTTCTTGTTTATTGATGAAATCTGTAATTCTTCCAGCAGTGGCGTAGCTAGCCTAAACTTTTGGAAATGGCCAAATATTTTGACATTAAGCGAGCAACAGTATTTGGCTTGGGTCACCGCCTCTCGAAAGCTCTTAGTAGCCTAACTGCAGCCTTATTGATTTGCCTCCTTGTGAAGGTTCTTTGCTCTATGGTGGGAGGATAAGAACTTCTTTGGATACAGTAATTATCTTAAAGTGGGTTCGTCTCTTTACTGTATCCAGGCCCTTTGTTACAGAACAAGTCTGCTCAACAGACCTCCTTGTCTCTGATACATCTCTAATTAATTTTACCGGCAACACACATAAGTAATAGTTTTATTTTATAAATTTTATTGTTTCACAAAAGCAACATGATAACGAGCATGCAACGGTACTCACCAATAATAGTGTTTCAACTTTGTACACCTTCTTGAACAAGAACTCTCATGCAACTGTCTTTTAAAAATAAATTAATTCTAGTTTTAGGTTTCAATTGTATAGTAACTCTCAATGGTTTGCCTAGGACTCTGGTTACTACTACGCTTCGACTCACGGCACTGTATTCTGATCGTTCAGAGTAATGCTAAAAACTTCTCAACGGAAGTTTATCATTAGTCAAAGCGGATCGCAGTCTCACTTGCAGCTGTCTAGTTTCAGTTTTTTGTTTTGGCTTTTCACAATGTATAGAACTTGTAAGTCGCATTACTTTGTGGTACAGGCCAACACAACGTAAGTTGCTCAATCAACCGGCAGGGATTATCCCGGACAAGCCAAATCTTGCCGTCCATCTTTGCAGAGGCTATCCCGGACAATCCATTTTATAGCCTGGTGAGAACCTGCTAGGACTAACCAGTGGTAATACCTAACTCCTATATAAACATAGGATCTGATAACATTAACAGATCACTAGTCATCCTTCATTGGCTTTCGGCCTCAAGCAGGAAGGAACGTGTACAGTTCCCTAACCGAACCTTAACCTAACGGCAATTTTTATTAGGCAGAAGGTAAGAGTAAAATACTCCTCTGTTCGGGTCAAACGGGAACGTACTACAATTCCCTAGCCAAGCCTTGAACCTGTGGGGTCTCACGTCCTCAGGTCAGAGTATGTTTTACTTCTGAATCCAAACTTAAGAGTTTGAGAAACCGAAGGAGTGAAACAGGTTACAAACGAGCTTAGTTTCAACTGTGTTTTTGGTACAAATTCAAGGCCTTTTATACCCGAATTTTCGGACACTCGCCATTCGTTCGAGTGTCTTGATTGGTTACTAATTAAATCTTATTAAGTCATTGCTTTGTGATTGGTTGAGACGGAAACGCCTCCAATTGCATCATTAGCTGTTTTTATCGTGGCTCATTTGGTCTTCTGTCACGATTTTCGTGACTAGCTTCAGGATTGGGTGATCAGATGGAGCGTTCTGATTGGTTGAAGTTACTTTGAATCTTGTTCGACTGGATTCGAGGTTACTGCACGTTTTCAAGCTTGACTTCTGTCCAACGGTGTTTATTTTAGGCTTAGCCTCTGCACAGTAGTGCCCGTTCCCGGCTTAGCCTGCTGTACAGTAATGACTGTTCCAGGCCTAGCCTGCTGTACAGCAGTTACTTGTTTCAGGCAAAACTTGCCTGTAACACCCATCATAGCGTCGTTACATTAATTTTTCAATGTCAAAATACACTGGCTCGTGAACCTGCTTCATTACAAGTGGTACTACAGCGCCCTTGCAAGTGCATCTGCATGTACACAAAGAAAAAATGCTCGGTGCTTTTATTTTATACTCCCCCAACCAGCTTAAGCCTACGTAGGAAATCGTAGGCTAGTGACGGGAGTTATTATCAATGCAACTGAGCGAGCATGTGAATAGTTTGTGATCCCACGCAGGGTATTTTACGGAAACAACTAAAATTATATGTGAGCTGACACTATTTTGTGCGCTGTAAGAACATGCAATCACATTACGTAAAAAGAAACAATCACATTACGTAATATGTCCGGCCCTCGAACTATTGTGTAGTAGCTTATGTGGCCCTCTGGCAAAGAAGTTTGGAGACCCCTGTGCTATACCAACAGTACGAGTTTTCGGAAATGTAATGACAGAAATGTATTCTTTTATGTGAATAAAAATTTGATTCGAACACAATAAAATACGGCTGCGATTAAGAATCATTTCAAGATATGTATGCAAACTTTTGAAAGAACAACTGACCTCACCTGGCACAAATCTAAAAGCCTGTGCAAGCGAGACCAATGCAATAAGGTTTTGCATACCACAGACCCGAGCATACATTTCTGTAAGTGGAACACAAACGGGATCTCAAGTTTTCAGATATGAAACATATCCTACTCGCAAAGAAAATTCTGGACACACAAAATTTCTGTAAACATTCAAATGGGGAAAGTGCACTTGCGCCAAGCAAGACAACCAAAGATATTGGCTTTTCACAAATACCTAGATTCCAGAACCATTTATGTAAACTTCACGAACGACCATGGCTTCGCGCAATTCCACACTCCTCAGATATCAACGTCTGTTATAAGCAAACGGAGTAGAATGAAGGCCAAAGCTCAACATCCTTTAAAAATTCTTAACTTTTTCCACTAGCTTGTATTACACATCAGGTTACGATATGCCATTGACGAGTGTAATTGCATGGATGACAGGCCGTTCAATCACAAGCAGAAACATGAAGTAAAAATTCAATGTAAACACGAAGCAGTCGACTGCAAGTTATCGCTCTTGCGAGCGAAGCACAGCGTTCAAAACAAGTAACAAGCACATCAGAAAGTCAATCATCAAAAAATCGCTGCTTGAAAGAGGAAATGATAAAATGGACATATTGTAGTAGTTGTTGTAGGTGTTTTTATTTAACTCAGCATATCCGAACGAAATGGTAAAAATACGCAGTTTTCAGCGAGTATACTTAGCTCGAAAGATTTATTATACAGAGTGTCGGTTATATAAAAAATTGCGTAGCAGAAAAAGAACCGTAATGCGTTCAATTTCTCCATTCATTCTTGCAGAAGCTTGGATGTAGTGGTTCGGCAGGTATACCTCTCCTGGCATAAAAGTATAATTAGTGCCACCATGTGGACCAGTATTATATTCTCAACAACAAAACGCCAAGACGGGAAGATGTTCAATCAGCCTGAGTCGCTCCGGCTCCGGCACGCTTTCTTAAAGTATGTTACTGAGCCAGGCGATCACAAGACTATGATAATCGACTAGGATGTCAGATGTGCCAGAACCAAACATCAGACAAATTACGTTCACGCTGATAAACACAGTAGGCTGTTCTCATTCGTTGATGATGCAGATGGTCAAGTTATGTTGAGTTCAGCGAATAAGAACACTGCTAAGTGGTCTAAAAGTTCACCTACCATTTAGCGAATTTCCCTAGTCTCAGCGCCGCGTTCAGTGGAATAAACCAGTAGATCACATTATCGCTGTTAGCGTCATGGGATTGCCTTCGTGAAGCCCTTAACGCCGTTGCGCAGGGGAATAAATAGCTTGATACAGCAGAAAATTACGAGCCATATACCTGGACTGCGGCCTGAGTTCAAGCAAATTGGGCTTAGATATGCATGTGCAATTTGGGCTTGACCGCAATCTGGAGTTTCGTTGGAAGTTGCGATACTCAGTACAACACCCACATTTAAAGACTAAGAAACTTTCCTTTGCTGTTCACTTTTCATGAAATGGTCGCCGCGTTGCGATTTTACCGCAGCTGCTAGCCCAGTGTCAAGCGAAATTTCTGACTTCGCACTATGTACGCATGCACAGTGTAATATTCTACATACTAAATACGCCGATAAAACTGATTATTAGGGCTTAGGATTTCGTGTTTAGGTAAGTATGTCGGGTAAGGGTGAGAAAAATAAAAATAATTGAAATCAAGAAGTCTGAAAATTTTCAATGGTAAAAATTATTCACGTGCTATAGCTTGTTGTGGGTACCTGGCATCTAACCAAAATGTTCCAATTTACACAAAACACATAAAAAACTAATTGCAGACTTTATTTCTTTATTCTGAGAAGCTAAATAACTGAAAAACAATAACAGGTCAGAAATTTCGCTCGACACTGGAATAACATGTGAATGACATCTAACCAAGAATCGTCACTATGTGCAGCAAGGATGAATGTCTTCGAGGGTTTCAGACATGAAAGGGTGACAAACCTTTTCTTGCTTCGTCAATAAAGTAGTAAGCTTATCAATCAACCTTCATTGCACTTTCCCTAATCTCTTTCGTTTCACGGTAAAGAAGTCGACCAAACGTGTTAACAACACGCAAAAAGCGAATGCAACGAATATCACAACTGATTTTAACATTTTGCGTATTGGTAACTTCAGCTGCCACTTACGCGACCATTCTACATCGATGTTGGTTGAGTCGAGGAGAAGCAGCATTCACGTCATTCACACTCTTCGCACTCCACAGTCTCTCGGCCACCGCACTTGCTCTGGGCCTGAAAACAAACCCGTTAATAAAGATGGAGCGAACGATTTCTTTCGTAAACGAAGCATATTTTTGAGAAAAAATGTACCTATATGAAAAAACAATATCAAACTTAACTCCACAAAACTAAAAGGAAGTTAGTCGATGCCGGCACGAATTTGCACTTCCCTACTCAAAGGTACCATCTTTAAAACTAAATCATGGTCCTAGAACCAGTGTTTTGTCAACCACTGTTTTAAGAGCGGTATGCGGCTCCCAAGCATCCTTTGTGCGGACCTTAACAGTCTTTCAAAATAACCCCTAATATTTTGTTCTGCTACAAAAACAAAACGGGTCTATTGACTTGCGTTATGTTTAGTGGAGCTCTCTAACAAAGTCGTTAAGTTTGGATTTGGCTTCTTCAGCGAAAAGGCTGAAAACCACTGCCTAAAACAGACAGAGTTTCTTCTGTAATTCTTACCGTTGAATGAAACGCTAAAATTTTTTTTGGCCCCTAACCATATCTTTTGATTTGTGAACGACTGCGACATTTCGTACAAGATCCTTCAACACTCCGCAAATCAAAATGGTATTCGCGAAGGGGTCGCACAATAGATACGGAAAACCAACGGTCATATCAAAACAAAATTTACAACTCCCAAACCGTCCTATACTCCACAGTTTTTGCTAAAACACATATCCACATTTCTTCAGTTAGTACACTATGACAAAGCAGATGAGCGAAAAATAGTTACTTGTTGGTACATTGTTGCAGTGCTTGTTCGTCTTCAGCATTGAATGTGTGTACCAACTAGCACCAACCCCGTTATGTATTTTACTAAATCTGTGATATGGAAACGAGTCTGAGCTAGAAACGTGAAGTGAAAAGACCAGAAACGTGAAGTGAAAAGACCATGAACAAGAGTGAGATAATATACTGGAGTGTGCCCTGTCGTAGTCTCGTAACTCTTCTTTGTGTATGCCAATTAGGAAAGCACAGTACATACACTTATGGCGACATTTTCTATAATCCGCACAAATGTGAAGAGCTTAAATGAAAAAACGCAAAACGCTGCTAACCATAATCTGGGTGTGATATTAGTTTCATCAACGAACTCTCCCCACATACAAGCTTCTCCTCCCATGATGAGTTGCTTTTGATCGTCCGTTCCTGCGTGATATGAGTGGGTTACATCATGAGTTTGGTAAAAACATTCAAGAGCACACATTCTACGTTGTAGTCGCACGAAACCTACCATTGAAGTTCGTTGGTTCGTACATATAGTATTTTTTCCAGTCTTCACCCAAAGAAATGATGTTGAGATACCAAGGGGCGGAAAGGATTGCCCGTAATCCCATTGCTGTAACCTTGGCCAACTCCTCATCAGGACGGTTTTGTTTCCAAACCTCTACCACGGTATCCTCCTTCACCTATAAACATGAAATGCGTTAAAACGTCAGCATTTAAAAAAACACGACAAGACTGCAACATTTCAAACGGCAAACAAGATTCGGAATGCAACGAATCGGACGACTGAGCGTTGGTGCTGTAGATCTGGTCGGTTGATCCAGGCTGATCACAGTGACGCACTCACCTTCGTGTGGCGTGACATGATCAAAGTGTTTAGGTGCTGATCCACACAATGATACTTTGCTTGAAAGAATCATTCATAAGAAACTATATGAATGTTTATCTTGCTTCGTCCTGCTCAGGAACCTCTGCCCAATTAGGGTAAACGGTTCTTCAACTTAATTTTTAAAATAGTTAACGTATCTATTGCTTCGTTTTAGGCTACATTGGATTTGCAGTTATTAAATGACTTCTCATAGAACCAACAAATTTAATACATTTTTTTGACATTTCAATAGCGGTCATAAACAACTACACTCCATTTGTCAAGCTACTTGAAAAAACAACCCCATCTTAAGCCTTGGTTAACCCAAGGAATACTAATTTTCAGCAACAGATATTCGAATGTAAAAAAGTCTTAAAATGCAATTCCAATACTGTGAAACTTCCAACTGAAAAATATAAAATAATTTTGATGCAGATCAAGAAAGAAGTGAAATCATGCACTATGAACATTAGCTCAAGCGAAATTCCTGTCCCTATGACAAAATTAAATAAAAATACAATTTCACCACATCTGGTCAACCCACAGGATCATTGCATGTTGTTCGGAGTTTTCTCAAATGACTTAAAATTGGCCAAAGCAATTCCAACACGTAAATTTGACGATAAAAACAATCCTTCAAATTATAGACCTAATTCGTTATTGTCCCACCTTTCCAATATCTTTGAAAATCTGGTGTACCACAACTTGACAGCTTTTTATTGAAAAACTTGCTATTTCGTCCAGAACAGCATGGATGATACGATCATATTTTAATCTAAAACGCTATCAACCTCTATATATACTTCTGCTATTTACCTTGACTTGAAAAAAACGTTTGATGCTGACTTGAAAAAAAAAGCTTTGAAACGATTCATCAAATCTTGCTTGGTAAGCTCCATCACTGTAGCATACGATGTGTCGCTAATGACGTTTTTTGCAAGTTATCTATCTAGTGGGATACCGTGCAAATGGGCCAACCACAGCACATCTTCCACAATCAGGTTAAGTTATGGATTTCCATAAGGATCAACCTAGGCCCTGTATTGTTTTTAATAAGTATCAAGGACTTGCCTGCCATACGCCTTGCACTTTAAATCACACCATCTTGGCTGATGACCCAACTCTACTTCTATCTCGCAAATGTCTGGATGAATTTAGAAAGATTGTTGAATCTTGAACTAAAGAAAATTGAAAGTTGGTCGCAAGTTAATAAATTGTCACTTCACCCCCAAAAGTCAACCATATGCATTTACCTAAAAAAACGTAAATTGGATTTATTTCAGATATCACTTGGCAAGCAATGCTTTTACCGAGTAGACAACGCTAAACATCTCGGTATTTTTATCGACTCCGATCTTGAATGGAACATCTATGTTTAACATTAAGGCAACAAAGTAGCTAATACCAGTTGCATTCTTTTCAAACTTCCGCTTTTTCTTTATGTTAAACTGTTGCGATTGTGTACTTTTTTTATCATCTACATCTGCAGCCATTTGCAACATTGCAAAGGTAACATGAAACAAAACGGCTGAGGATAGCTTAACTAAGTTAAACAAGAGAGCCCTGTGGCACCTTGCAAAAATTAACGGAAATCAGCACATACCCACAGAAAAATATATCACTCAGACCAAATTCTCGAAATTCAAAACATTCGCTGTCACGAATAGGAAAACTACATGCTTAAAAATTTAACAAGCAACTTCCAGTAGATCTTATGCTAAACAATATCCGAACAACGACACTCAACATGTAAAGAAGTTAAATTGTGGAGAAGTATAGCAGAAAAAAACTCACAGCTTTCTGCATTGTTGCTTTCATTGAAAACTTTCTATTATAACCCACAGAAATAGACACAATTTTATGATTAAACCAATGCTGCACCAACAAATAATATGTCTAAAGCTTTTTTGAAAAAGTAGTTATTTCATCGTTTTATTCATGATTTGATATTTAACAACTGTGAAGCAAAATTGTGACAAATGCAAACATGGTTAAGCATTTTGATGGTCTTTCGTTGTGACAATAGTGAATTTGTGTATTTAAAATCAGTAACAGGAATTCTGCTATTGAACTGGCTACCTTGCGGACGTTGCGGTCGTGTAGCCAGTACCCGTGTATTCGCTAATGATAGTAATAATCGAATGAAATGTCTCTTTTCTTGCTATGTTGCAAATAATGTTTTTCATGTAGGAACATTTCAAGCAACAAACGCTTTATTAAATATTAAAGTGCACTGTAAATGGGACTCAATGGCACGTACCTTCACGCCGTTGTCCACAACTTCCTGCCAAACAATATAACTGTAACCAATCTCTTTCGATATGTCGAGTACTTGCTGTATGTAAACTTGCTCCAGTTTTGCATAGTCACCACTTATGTTGTTTGCAGTCATCCACTTCGTGATGTCCGGGTTGGACTTCCTAATAAAATTTACTGCAAAATGAGATGAAACGACAACTGGAAAACTCTGACTATATCAGTCTCCTTTATTTAGTCCCCTGATCGAGGTGGTCCTTGAAAGCGACCAAGAGAATTGGAACTCCCAATACCATGTGGGAAAATCTTCAGGTTCACACAAGCTACAATCAGCACATAGAGTCAGAAAGAAGTGTTTGAAACACAGAGTTATACTTCGCTCAAGCATAAGGCCAAAAAAAAAGGATCTACAAAGATAGCAAAAATGTACCAGCAGGAGAATGAAACTTCATCTCCACCCAAGTGTATGTAACCATCATGAAATGTGGATTTAACTTCGGTGAACAGCTTCTTAATGAATGTGTAGGTCGAGTTCAGTATCGGGTTAATGGGACCGAAAGAGCCGTCTGGCTTCCCACCTGAACAAAACGTTTAAGTGCTCAAAAATGAGAATTATTTTTCAGGTTTAGCGAACAAATCACTATTACAGCCATTAGGTACCTGGAAAGCAAAAATTCTTTAATATTCGCAATTTCTAATCACACTCCAGGTTGCTTTGATTACATTAAATGATTTTTCACAGATCGTTGTCAGTGCAGGGTCCGACAGCTTATTAATGTGTAGTAAGCATGCAGCAACTCCGAATCATGTGAGCAGCACAGATCGCGCGGTTACGAAACGCTATGTTAATATTTTACTGTGTTTCCTGGTACCAGTGTGGCATGGCCCAGCATACAAAAATAATGCAGATATTGTGTGACTGATGCTGCAACTTCTAGATGTTTTGACAATACTAACACGACAGGCCTTGGTACAACATTACGCAATGCAATTATTTATTTATTAACAAACAGCCAATGATGGCAGTCCAAGGCCTGAAGAGGTCTTTGGCAACCCAAAGGTTAACAAAAATAGGGACGCACATACACATATATACAAAACATTACAAACAGAAAACATGGTAGATGGTGAGGTTATATTAAAAGGGTGGGTGCTTTTACAAAAACAAACACGTCTGCTTAAACAGGCATAAGGACGGATTTTTAGATAGTTCAGGATGTCCAAAGAGAAGTATTTTGATTAGTTCAGTACGATCCAGTGTAGCAAATTCAGAGTGGGAAAATATATTTTTTTCACCAAGAATCTTAGAAACATTTGTGATCAACATTTGGCGTGATATATAGGTGGAAGGACATTCACGAAATATGTGAGCTTCAGTTTTAATAGCACCACATTGACAGATCTGATTGCAATGGTTCAATTTACCATGTCCTGATCGCAGCATACACAAGATAGCAGTTGCATTTGTATTGCAAATCCAGTACTTTGAAGCAAAATCGGCGTGAACTTAAACTATGAAGGGCAATGGGTAGAGAATTCCAGAGTTTTGAGCCTTTATGGAAAAAAGAATTATGTAGGGAATGTGTTTTACAGGAGATTAGCTGAACATTCATACAGAAACGTGAAGAGTAGTCGGAAAGATTTTTTTTTAATTTGGGAGCAAGGGCGGATATGAAGGGTGGACAATGTGCATGGTTTAAAAAGGATGGTACGGGAAGGCTTTAAGAATGTGAAACTGACGACAGCCAAACAATGGCGTAAGACCTAATTCTTTTAGAATAATCTAGTGTGGTGTGGTCCTGAGATAAACAAGGATAAGTTTAGCTGCAGTAGTCTGAACGCTTTCGAGGAGATTGGAGTCAGTAGTCGTACAGTTACCATAAATAATATCACCATAATCAAGGATGGGCAAAACATATGCACGATAAAGTACACGAAGTGAACACCTGGGAAGAAAGTTCTTAACCTTTTTAAACGCGTTAATTTTTAACATAGCTCTGCGATGCAAAGTTGTGATGTGTAAATGTCAAGCAGAGGCTATTTTAATTTTCGGGTCCAAAGGCTATTATAAATAGGGGGCCCTTCTGGAAGGCAGAGGTGGCCATAGTCACATCTTTAGACTCGGATTCCGCTCCTGTTCCAAAATTTTATAATCCGGGTCTGAAAAATATTCAAATTTAAGAATCCGACTCTTGTTCAGACTCCGGCTACCATCGATCCAACCGAAATTTACCCATATTTTTACTGGGCGTAAGAAATACATTGTGGGTATCATTGTCTACTATCACACCAAGACGGGACTATCTCGTAGAGAAACAAGCTCAATGCTTCGACGGAGTCATCGTTATAGAGAGTTGCAAAAAGTTCACATGCAATTAAAATTCGTTACTTCATCTTTATCTACCACACATTGAATCCCGGTCCGTGGAAATAATGTCTTAAGCCGCCCAGTAGCAGGGGCGTAACGAGGAGATCAAGGGGGAAACAATCCCCTGGGCGCCGAAACGTCCCAACAATGTCGACAAGACTTTCTTCAACACAGTACATTCACTCCCAAAAGACCTGAGGTTCGAACAAGGGGGCGCCAAACTTATTTCTTGCCCCGGGCTCCATCTGGTCTCGGCACGTCCCTAGACCGCACTGTAAATCAATTGCCGACCAGTGCCAGAAAAAATGCAAATTTCCCGGGAATCTAACTTTGATTTCCCGCGAGCTGTCGGGAAGTTTTCTTAACTTACTTTCCACTAAGTTTTGCATGAGCTGCACCAAAGAAGAATAACTATTAATATATGAGACTTGATACATCAGCTATCATAAGGCTCTTGTCCACCTCCCTCGATTTACATTTCAAGCTACTTCTTTGCCAGCACGGACATCTGAAACTCCCCGTAATCTACGATTAAACGCAGACAAAGGATAAGGAATTATCAACACAACCAACTCCTCTGACACACAGAACGCAATGGCAGGCAATAGAAATAGAATGAAATATAGTACATGGCGTGGTAGCATTAACGAGTAAAGACTTGTCACTCGATAACGAATTTACGAACTATGCGTCATGGTGCCGCAATCTTCGCAAAAAAAGCTAGGTTATTGGTCGAAAGTTACTTTGGTGTCAAAGCACTAACATAACATTTTAAAGGACAACAAAAGTATACGTCAACTATTTTCACATTCGCAGGCAAGCAATCGCTTGTCACTGCACTGCTTTACGATAAACTGAGCTTACATCCTATCCACGTAATGTCAACAACTTTACGCTAGTGACATGACAGGTTGTTCACCAACGCAATAAACAATGTTATGGAACATTCAGCTCAGAGGCGACTCCAGGTCAAACGCGTCACTCGGGCTCAACACGCCATTTATACCAAGGCCACTGACAGAATGCAACCGTTCGAGGCTTGCATCAATGAAATTTCATTTGCTTTTATTCTGGCTTGCACTATCGTTACTATGTGACGTTAGTTCCGTAAAAATGAATTAGAAGTTCTCATGCGAACTCGTCGTTGTTGCGTAACGTACGTCACAGAGCAATGATAATGCCAGTTAGTTCTCTGCATACTATGCACATTCATATTACCCCGAGTTACTGACCAACTTTTTGTTCCTTTGAAATCATTCTCGAATGGGAACTTGTCTATGCAAGTTTACTGCTTTAAAAAAACATTCAATCCTATGTGAATTATATTTGAAAGATGCTTATTTGTAGAGGGCAGCTCGGGCTCTAACGGATGAAACCAAGTAAACGTCTGCGAACTTGGCTCATTCATATCATCCCGAATTACTGGACAAATTTATTATTCGTTTGAAATTATTCTCGGATGGGAACTGTTTATTGCACTGGAATTCACATTCAATGCTCTATGCTAGTGTTTTCAATCTAAGGGTCGCGACCCCAGAGGCAGTGAAATCGTTTTCTCGCGCACTAGCAACAGTCCAGATTTAATATCGTATAGATACCGCATAGCCGTTGAAACGCTTTACTGCCTGTGTGTCTACATGGTTGCGCAACTGCATGCGCACTAAAACAAACATTTGCTTAGTGTAAAATTTTCTTAGAGAGAACACTGCCCAGAGGGGTCGTGAACAGATATTTTATGTACACAGCTGTATTACATTTGGCTTGATCGAGTTTTAGATGGGGGTCCTTGAGTTATAGTGGGTTGCTATAATGGGTCGCGGTACAAAAAAGGTTGAAAACCACTGCTCTATGCAAATCTTTTGCTTCACTGCTCTATGCAAATCTTTTGCTTCAAAAAAACATTTAACCTGATTATGAACCACATGTTAAAAATTACTTGAATGCCTAGTTGCAGAGGGCAGCTCGGGTTCTAACGGATGAGCCCAAGTAAAGCGCGAGAGAACGAAGTCGAGAGAACGCTTGCTACGAACGATAGTTTTTGATTTAGGTCACCTGCAACATGAATGCGAAAGTGCAGACATGGAACGAAAATATTTGAATAGTGACAAAGCCCAATGGATAGACCCCATGTTAACAACCTTAATTAGTGAAGTGGGTGGTGATACAAATATACAAAGCAATCAAGCTTGCATTCTACAATATTATAAATTGTAATCAAAGACTCTGGCTAAGCCCGCGTTACTTTGCACAACAAGTAAGAACTTTATGCCAGGTAAAATACCTTGCCGACAGCGCTTGCCGCTATTGCGATTCGTGGAGGGAGTACGCTTTGAGCACAACGCCTCGACCTTTGGTAACCTATGATGATGGAGAGATTGCGCTTTGAATCAAACGGCTCGACTCCCGAGAGCCGAGAAATGTGACCTACTGCGCTGAAAGTCGAAATTTCCAGTGAGCATGTCAGATTTCCCGGGAATGACATTCCCAAATTCTCCACTTTTTCCTGGCCTGGGAAAAACTAACATCCATGGCATCCACGAACGTGCTGGAGTGAGAGGTCCTACTGAATAAAGTTGGAAGCCCAGTGGACAAGCATGTTGTAGACAAAAACCCTTGCAGTGCGGAATGGGACTTTTTGGCGCCGAGCTGCTAACAACTTGTTTTTCTTAACCTTAAAGAATTATCAGAAATGGATGAAAAGATTCTTAGCAAGAGGGATAAATCAACGTTTTCCCAAGATGTTATCTATACTTTTTAGAATAAATGTAAAAGTACTCAACTGCGCATAGTGAGCATCACGTCCTTTTTTATAAAAACAGAAAGGACGTGATGTTTGCTATGACCAGTTGATTGGTGGGAAAGCTGCGAAACAAAAATTCGTTAAACAAATTTAGGCTGATGAGCATATTGCAAACATCGCAAAATATTTCGACTCACGGGCACTACTTGAATATTTGCGAGGCAAAGCTCACAATTGCAATATGCATTAAAGTTTCATCCATGTTTTCATCCATTTCCATTACGCACACTTGTCAGTCTCTACAATGGCACAAAACAGCCCAGCGCCAAAACAATCCCGTGCCATATAGTCGTCGCCAAAACGACGGCGCCAACACCCGATCCTTTGCAGTGACCATATCGTCCTTGTTCCGAGAGCTGAAATACACAGCGGACGCAGAGTGGTCGTTGTTCCAAGGCAGCTGCATTTTCATCAGCTGCTCTGTGGAAAGGAACGACTCGGCGTGACGGCAGATGGAAAAATGTAGCCCACTGTTAGAAGCAGGTGAGAGATGCTATTTGAGCAAAGAAATTAGCCTACAGTACCTGGCTTTAGGACAAAACAGAATTTTCTTTGCATTTACGATACACAGCCGTGTCGACACTTCCGCATTGACGCAAATTATGTCCGGTGTAACCATAGCTGTTGAAAAACTTGGATCCAACAATGGCAAGACGAAACAATCATCCTCACGCAAACAGACAACTCCTTATTTGTCCAAAGCAGATATTCTCACCTGAGTAACACGGTGTGAGAAGATCTGGCTGACCCTTGCCCCATGATTCCGAATGACCGGGCGTGTCGAACTCAGGGACAACACGAATACCTCTCAACCTGGCATACTCAATGACCGTGGCAATGTCTTCAGCAGTGTAAATGTGAGTGCGTGGGTCATAAGCTCCCTGAAACAACAATATCGCAACGTTTTTTACAGTGGTACTATCAGCAGACGCCATTAATCAGCACAACTGCATACACGCAATGACAATCTACAAATTACGACATCCAACAATCAGTCATGCACTATCAACGAAACCAAATACCTGGGGACCAAATATTTGAATGCATAACGAAAACATTTTTGAATCCTTCACTTACTAGAGCATAACCTTCGCAACCTTTGCAAACAGGGTACCATGATAGGGCGCAACAACAATATCAGCCTTCAGTTTACTCACTTTTAAACTCAGATCGGGATAAACTCGGCTGACGTACGGAAACGACTGGCTGTCGACAATGTGCCAGTGTAACACATTAAACTTGTTGTACTCCATTGCTCTCTGTTTATAACAAAAAAACTGACGGTTTATATGTGCGACATATGATGTTAATTGTTAAATTAGCAGCCTGTTTGTCAGCTTGCCAATGAAGCTCTACTGTAAATCGAAACAGGCTCAAGCTGATCCGAGTCAAGTAATGGATATACCTTGTAAGCTGCAGATTGAAATCAAAACAAGCGGCTATATGCAGTAGGTTTGCCCTGATGTAGCAGCATTGTTACTGATACCTTTCCTATTTTATCTGAACCCAGGACATAAATGCCAGTGAAGTCGGTTGGCAATCAATCTCACCAAAACTTACTGTTTTTACAACACACGTTGAATCCGTGCCTCATTCATATAAAAATAACAATGTTTCACGTTTTCTAGGTTTATAGTTATGTTTACATCAGAAGCGACAAACAATATAAACTGAAGTTGTTCTAGAGTAGTGATCAAGATACCAGTTTGATACTTTGCACAAAAGACGCAGATGGAATATAATGTACTATAATGCGCATGCATTTAAAACATGAGGAGCACAAACAGCAAGCGAATTCCATCACGTTTTGACCGTGCTTAAGTTGAACAAGCCTAACAGGTACAACAATTACTGACCAGATTGTCCAATATCACACTGACAGGCAAGAAGTGCCGAGATGTATCGATCATAACACCACGGTAAGAATAACGAGGATAATCAATAATGTTTGTCTTGTTCACCAGTACCTACAAAAGAAATAGAGAAATATGAAAAACTACTTCACTTATTCTCAAAAACAAAACAACACTCACTTGATCTACATCTGATTTCCATAACAGCTGAGAAAATGTCTCCAAACCTTTGCATAAAAGAAATAGCTATTAAAATTCCCAGAAATGATGAAAATATGCAGTGGTAAATTTTCTTTGAAAGGGAGATTTGTTTGTGCACCTCAGAGAACTTGCAATTGTCACTCTACTAGAATTCTGAGCTGGCAAGGAATCAGCCATAGCACTGGTCTAACCAAGCAACAACTGTGATAACACTAAAGGTTTTAAATTTGCAGAGATAACTACCAATGTTTTTTATGAAATCGTTTTTTTTTCTGCAAATAAATCACAAGGCAACCTGACACTGGCTTCTTTCTCCATGGATAGCTTGCTTGCATCCTCAGACAGCAATTGAATAATCAGGAAATAGATACAGTACACTTTCAAAAGGACATAGAGTTGCATGAAGAAAGGATTTACAAACTTTCAAGGGAGAGCTAACTTCTCTAAGTAATGCAGAACTGCTTGATCTCTACACCAATGCATGTTGAAAATCAGCTGCCCATGACCATGACTGTTAGGATCAGCCATACTGCACTAGAGTTACAAGTTTGACCATTTAGGTCAAGAGTGTCCAAAAAGGTAAGAGAACTATTATGGCATATGTTGTATTTGAAAGACATTTACCCATTATGGGGAAAAAGGGATGGTACAGGAAAAGATAATGACATTCTTATACTTTCTGGCTAGTACAATTCTGAATCCAAAAGGTTTTTGTTTTTACAAATGCCCCCAATTGAAAACATGCTCCTTTTGATATAAGAAAAAAAATTTACATCAGTATATAAAGGTTGATAATTTTATCATCAAGGAAACCATTTCTGCCATTTAAAATTTAATGAATCCTTGAATCACCACTTTTTACACCTGAGCATCAGCTACTTCAATCAAAAATAAGTTTTCATAAACTCATTTGCATCTAACTTCACCAGCATTTCAGTACATACCAACAGTTGGTTTTCATCCCTATCTATTTCCAACAGTTAACGCACAAACAAATGGCACCAAACAAGCACTACAAAAATAGAAAGTTACACTGGTTAAACATGTTTGCTACAAGAGAAAACATTACTTTATGAAACAACAAATTCTCAAACAAAATCTAAAAACACACAATTCACACCTCGTAGGATTCCCCAGACTGAATTGGAGGACAAAGTTGGTGTTTCTCCAATATCAAGGGCATCTAAATAATAGCAAGCACATGAGGTTTTTGAATAAAGCAAGTCAAGCCATTTTAATCACTGAAACTTACACGTTTCTGTCATGTCAGCTGCAGGATAATTTTCACATGGAAGTAGGAGGTCAATTTCAACAGTTGTGATGATTGCAGCATCTTTGGGTCTGAATTAAATGAAATCAGTTCAGCAAAAACGCTTTCATAAGAGTATCATTACAACAGCCTTAAAAAACTGACAGCCATGAAGATGCAACATAGAAAAAATACCCCATCTCAACAACACACAGACCACAGCAGGATTGCATTTCATAACACAACTATTACCACAGACTTTCTAGCGTTTCTGGTTCAAAAGCTATGGCCAAAAGCCATAAAATTTGTTATTTTACCCAAACTCTTGAATCAGAAATCCATCAAAAGCTCATAAGACTCAGATTTTAGCCTAGTTTCCTTGAGTGAAATACTTCCCTCTTGCAGTTGTGGCGCAATAACAGCATCACAATGCGTGATTCTAAAGCATGATATACTCATACACCTACTCCCAATGTGTTAACATCACAAAAACAGCTACTGAAAGCAATTACAGCTCACGCTCAAACATTTTTAGTAGTACACACACAGGAGACATACAAATGTGGAAAAGATTTAGGACACATTTCTCTTCAAAGTGGACAGAAAGCAAGATTTTCAGAATTGCTGCTGAGCTTGTTTGCAAGTATATACATACAAAAAGTAGTGAAAATGTGAAAAACAATGCTATAAGTGAGATAGGCCATTACTAGATAGGAAACAAATCAGAAAAAGATCAATTTATTAAAAGAATCAAGCATACACACATGTACTGAAGTTTGTGATTTGGTGATCCACTGATTATCAATTTCTCGTAACGCTTGAATGCTTCATATAGTAAATCACACTTGTGAGATGAGGAATAGTAGGTAAATGCAAATGCATTAACTGCAACAGTGAATGTCTGAAAACAAGGTAAACACCTTACTTAGCATTTCAAATATATATTTCCTAATAATTCACTTTTTCTGAAATTGTCATGATGACAATTTCTAGCATTTTTATCTTTTCTTTTGAAAATGTCTACTATAATCTCCGCCATTTCCAAAGAATACAATGGCTAAAAAGCTGGAAGTCCACTGGTTTTTGCATGTTTTCAACAATTCTCAAATCACCATCTTTTTGATCAATCCCAAACCAAATCTCAAATCATCTTGTTAAGGCACGTAGCATACACCTTTCCATGAAGGCTGAAGAGGAATATATGGTAGTATTAGTGCAATCCCTATGGCTTCCCTTATCATGTAATTCTAAATTTTATTGCAGATAGGCTTACAGGTGTGGTTTTGAATACGAAGGCATCAATTGCTACAGTGTAAACTGCTTAATAAAGTATTGGTTTATAGAGCAAACCACTTATTTGAGCAGTTTCAGCTGAAAAAAATGATCCATCTGTTTCCTCTTATTAATTCTTCGCTTATTAGAGTAGGCACACCGCTTATTAGAGCGGTTAGACATGTAGCAGAACCATGGCTTGCACGCAGTTAGCGTAAAAATGAAGTAAAACAATAAAAAATCAACAGGTTTTTTGTGCTAAAGAGGGGCAAGAGTGAACAGTGCCCACCACAACCACTACTGTGCAATACATTATGACAAAAATATTGCAAAAATACAGTAACTTTTATTTTTACAATGCTGTGTACAGTGCTCACAACGAGACAGTACCATGATATTGATATATGTGTATTGGTGAACCCCTAGTGTGAATGACCCCTTTTTTTACTGCAAAAAGTTCTCATCGGATAAAAGAGCAACCGTTTATTAGACCAAGTTTTGCTGTTCCTGAGGGTGCTCTATTAAGCAGTTTCCATTGTATAAACTATGATGTAAAAATAACAGTTGCCCACAACTTAAACCGACCATTTGTGAACAAACCACAAGATATAACCACAAATACATGCAAGGGTATTAGCAAAACACAATTGCAGACCTTTTGCAGTACCGCAGTTGTCAACAGAAGTCTTCTACAAAAGGTCTACATAGAGATTTTGTTAGTTCCAAACTGCCCTGAGGCATACATAAAAACATTCTCCTTTACGGATGGACAAACATTTGACTCCATTTATCCTGATGTTTACTCATCCAGATACACCACTGCTTACCAACACCAGGTAAATTTTTCTATTTTTAAATGCCAGTGCAACAACAAAAAGGAAAAATGCTTAAATGCACCATGACATACAATACCTAGGCATCATACTTGACAGCAAGCTTAGTTGAAAATCACGAATTGCTAAGTTAATCAGTATAATCACACAACTTCTCAAATCATGTGGAATATTGAAACATTATACTGTACCACCCAACCTATATTAAAAGCTGTGCATAATGCGTTAATACCATTATCCAAATTATGCTGTTTTCAACTGGGACAGGGCTTGAAAAACTGCTATTCAACCTCTGGTGAATCTACAAAACAAACAACTGCCGAAACATATCGGTAGGATATGTTTTTTTGCCACTCACCAACTGGTACGGAAAGTATTAAAATTTTGTACCGGAAACTCTGCACACTAGCTTTTGCAAAACCAGCAGGCCAACCAGTGGCAACACACAATTGTATGTCTACCTGATAGAACCTACTATCAGTTCAGTTTCATTAGACTTGATTTTATACACCTTTCAGAATGTCATAATTGGTCTACTTTAAAAAATTCCCAAAACATGTTATAATTCAACACATTTTTTCACATCTAGACATGCTTTACCTCTGCAGTAGATGTATATGCTTGCGGTTGTGGCCACACACTTGCTTCATTAAAGCCATTAGATACAACTGTGTTTAAACCATTTTTCCGCGCACTGCAAGTCAAAAGTGCCAGAAAAATGCAGAACACAATAGCTGAAACAGTCATTTTATCTGATACAATAGAACGTAAAAAAGAGTATTAGACGAATACAAGTAAACACTACATACATACAATGCAGTTTACTTTTTATATAGTCAATTTAAAAAGTTAGACAGCAAATCTTTTGCATTTTACTAGTTTCTTTCCTTTTTCATTAAAGTAGTGCAGCATCCCAATGCCTTTTCATTGCAATCAGTTTTAAATAGGGTAAAGTGCTGAAGAATGTTCAGTCAGTCATATTTCAACCCCAAGCTCCACTATGCAAATTATTATATACATAAAAAATTTGCAATTTACTCAAAACATTATATGCAAACTATGCACAGTGAGCTTCCAATGTGCACCCATTACTTAAAATCAGCCAGCTGCTGATGTGCATGTCAAATGCGTGAGTAAATCTGATAGTAAAGTAGAACTTGTCTAATTCGTCAATTGGCTTAATTTGTCACCTCTTTCTAAGCCTTAGAAGCATTTGTTCAGCTAATACGTCATTTGCAGTTTCGTTTTTGATGTCCAAGCAGCTAGAACGTGCGGGAATTCAAACAAATTAAGGATCTTTATCTGAGAATGGGTACACCTCGTGGTTTGTTTATCAAATTTATACACGAGGTGCGAAGTGAGACCCGACTCCCCATTGAGAGAACGGAGAACGTGGGAAGTCTCTGCAGTTTGTTGAAGATTTAAAAGGTGCTAGATTGAATGGAGGAGTCCAGATACAGTAGAAAAATTAATTGTTGGATTCAACCATAACGTCATAAACTTGTATTTTACTGCAAATAAGAGCACAATGTACATGAGTTACTAAGATAAGGTATACGAGCTTCTATGACCGAGTTTTCACCTGTTTGCATGATTCGTCACTTCGCCTAATTCGTCACTATTTTCTAATCCCCTTGAGGTGACGAATTAGGCAAATTCTACTCAGAATTGAACATTTATTGATTAACAACTACAACAGTAGTGGAAATCAGCATAACTAGTGAAACATGCATGCCAGGTATCTCAATTGTTTATGCATTGAAAATTTATAAAAAGTATGTATGCTCTTGGGCTAGCAATTTTCACCCAAATAATATTTTAAAAACTTTTTGCAATATATACATGTGTCATTTTTTTAAATGGTTAATTTTTAGTTGAACACTAAATCAGAAAATAACGATAATAAACATGTTGGTGGACTCATTATGATGTACTGAAAATGAACATAATACATGGAACCCATTGGAGATGAGTATTTACAAATTTACATGCAATGAAAATGTCACTTGATATAACACAAGCCTACCTCCAACAACCATGCACAGCCACATGGCAGCAGCAATGCTTGTGAAAACTGCAGTTTTTTCATTGCAGTGCTGAGGTTAAATCCCAACCGTAACCTAACTCCAAACCCTAATCCTAAACACTGTAACTCTAAAAATCCTAATCCTAAATCCTGTTAGCCCTAAAACCCTAACATGGCGGCAGCAACACTCGTGAGAACTGCTAAGTCATTGCATTGCTCAGGTTAAATCCCTACCATAACCTACCTAACTCCAAATCCTAACGCTGATAAGCCTAATCCTAAATCCCTAACCCTAAAACCTTAACTCTTAAGCCCTAATCCTACAACCATAACCATACTAAAAATGTAGACTAAAACCTTGCATCCGCAGATTTAATGACTTGGAACTTCTCACTCAGCATTGCCACCACCATGGCAGGTGAAGTGGTCAAGACAGGGAACCTTATGCAAGGTGAAAATTTCATTGTGTGTAACTTTGTAAATACTCACCTTTGACAGCTTTTGTGCATTGTCAGTGCATCATAACGAGTCCACCAACATGTTCATTAGTGTTATTTTCTGATTTGGTGTTCAACCAAAGTTTGACCAAAAATATTTGCAAAAACTAATTCTCAAAAATATTAATTTGTTAAGTATTTGTCAACAAACCTATGTGCATGACTCACTCATTCTTCTGTGTGACCCTCAACCCCTCATGCATTGCTTGCCCACATTCATCTGTGTTTTTGTTTTTGTGTTTTTTCTGTATTGATTTGTTTTGCTGTGGACACTTTTGTTACATATGGTGTTACTGTTTTGTTTATTTTTTCTTTCATAATTTCTACTTTTCCTGCTACATGATTTGTTAACAAATGTGCCAATGTAAGAGTGCCCTGTAAAAAACAGACGCCCATCAGTAGCGGATCTTGGTTGTGGATATAAAATGACCGGAGTCACAAAAAACGATGTTTTACAGTGAACAATGACACCACAACTCAAGTAAAAATAATATTTCTGGCTAGTCTGTGCCAAATTTCAGCTGATATCACTCTCACACCAAGGTTTTTCCATTCGTGGTAACAACCTCCAATGACATCCGTAAAGGCAGTGGCTACAAGTCTGGCAGTAGATCTTCGTATTTGAAAACTTATTCATCTGCTGCCTTCAACATGACAGTAATGCACAAGTGTGCAATGGACTACAGTAGGGTTGGTAGAAACGCACTAAACATAAACCCTAAACTTAACCCCTAAACCTAAACCACCAAACCTAATCCCTAAACCTAAACTGTAAATCTGAACACAAAAGTTGGGAAACTTTTAAGTAAAGAAAAGCTGATCTCACGATACGTGCAACCACTACTACCAAAACGAAAGTCACCAAGATGAGAGCCGAAACAAAGAACATTCACACAGTGGATGTAAACAAATCTACTACATTACCACGGCAGTGCTGCTTAAATAACAAACTCAGTGCTTTATTTGAACTGCATTATACACGGCAGACCTATAGCCATTACCATCCAGAAATAGGCTTCAACCAATTTGAAAATAGAAAAATTTTAAACAGTGCAACTTTTTAGTATTATGTGTTTGGGGAAGATTATGTTAAATTGCATTGAGAAAATATTTCATCCATTGCATCTTTACCTTTATTTATTAAAAACAAGGTTTTTTTCACTCCAGTTACATCGTCATCATCACACACCAGTCTGGATTCTGTGGCAATCACACGCTTGATTTTTTTAACCTTTAGTGTCACGCGACAAAAAATAAATCAATTTCACGCTTCTCTAAAACCGTCACGTCCCCTTTACTTTTTTACTCAGAAAACCAAATTTTTATGTAAACTTTTTTCAGTAAGGTCTTTTATTTCACACCATTAGTTTTTGCAGGTATCCCAAACAAAATTATGCATTTCAGATGGCTGATTGAGTCAGATTTGCTAAACAGAATTCGAATTGATGCAATAAGTTGACAACTCCGTACCTGAATGTTGTGAAAACCCTCATAGACATATTTCTGTTGAATTTTGATCAAATTTGAAAACCTTTTCCAAATAACTCTTTCTCACAGTTAAGAGTTTTATTTGATTACTTTTTCAAAATCTAACAAGATTTTAAAATTTATAATCTCAGCATATCTGGAAAAAATCCGACGATAAACACGAAGCCAACAATTCTGTCCAATTCATAACTGAGGTTCGGCCCAATCTACAGTACTTTACAACATCAACTAAAATTTGGAAATAGCCAAATAGAACAACCATTATTTTAAACTATTAGATTTTTCCTATTTGTGATGGTTTTTAATTTTGTGGTCAGACCATCATGGAAACACCACAAGCACACTAAATTTTACCTCCTATTCCTGCATTTTTGTACCAACTCAACATTAAACCTGAACACATGGATTTGTCCTAACTATAACAATACATCAGACGTTTTATCTGACAAATACCACAGAAAACATAGTGTGCTATTCAAATGATAAAATTTGAAAGTTTGAAAAGATTATTGAATGTGACATTTTTGTACCATTTCGTTATTTTTGGTAATAATTGGATTACTGGTCTAAGATTATGCAATTTTTATGAAAATGCACATGCACACTTTTTATCCAGTTCAAATAGAATTGCTTCTGTTATGAAACAAAAAGCCTCGGTTTCTCAAAATTTTACAGGCTTTCGATTGGAGCCATTTTGCAGAAAAGATGATATGCGCACTCATCAACTCAAAAACTTGTAACAAAGCCATTCATCCACACTCTCCAGCCAAATATGCTAGAGAAATCAAAACATTTTTTTAACAATTGTTTTTCAAATTATTGCATCAGTGCAAGTCAAAACATGCACTTAAACTGTTTTGGTGGGAATTACTGACATTGACCCCAACAGTTTTTCATTTTTCCAAAACACACAAAGGTATTTTGAAAAGTTAAACATTAGACTATACAGTGCCACTGTGGGGAGTGGGTCAGAATGTCACTCATGATTTTGACTGGAGCATCTATACCACGAAAATAAACACTTTTTCCATAACTGCTCAAAAATATTGTATCAAACCTGCGTCAGTGACTCTGTTCCCTATAATTAGCTATCTATCAATTCACACATATATAACCACAAACAACACTTGGGAAAAACAGAAAATGTAGTGAATCATGCATGCCCTAGATAATATAATAGGATATCACATGTTTTTAAGAAAATGAAAACAAAAATACTATGTACAGTTGGCAGAAATATCTCAGTCATCAGGATGTAGCTTGTCATGATATTTGATAAACATCATTGTAGGCAACAATTAGCAGTGATGGATCCTTGAGACTTGGTCTCGGTCTCAAGAATCATTTTTACAAGTCTCAGTCTTAAAGGATACAGGTCTTGTATCGGTCTCGAAAGCTACAGGTCTCTGTTACAAGCCTGTTGACTTGAGACTTTGAATACCTCAATGATATGGCTTAGTCAAACTTCTGTAGTTTAACATGTTTTTCGTCTGCTGTATTTGCACATAAGAAGCAACCAAAGCAGGTAATAAAAATGCCAGAAATTCGAGAAAGTTTCAACTTTGCAGTGGTGATGAGAAAATTTGTAGAAAAATATCCACATATCCACAATTTTCATGTCTTGGTTTCAGTTTTTAAACACTGGTCTCAAGTGTTGGTCTTGGATTTTTTGATGAAGTCTCGGTCTTGAAGTTTTGACCAGGTCTCGGTCTCTACATTTAGATCTTGACTACATATCTGACAATTCTTGATAGTCTGTTCTCGGAGTTGATCTAATAGGTTATAATATTGTTCCATCATGTACAAACAAAATTCAATCTGCACCACAGTAGGGCGATGTGTTCTCAAAATATACATAAATGAGAGGGCACACAATTGTTCATGACCAATATTCCCAACAGAAGAAATGATCAGTTGTTAGGTTATCAGACGTTACAGATTCGAACTTGTTGAAATCCAGCCATTTTTGACAATTTTTCCTACTTTGAGGATCAAACGTGACACAAAAATAAAAAGAATTTTCAATAAATTTTCGAAATTGCTGTACAATTTTTGTGTCTACAAAATGGAAGCCACTACAGAAAGTTGAACATTGCCAACAGTGCATGAAGTGAGAGAATAGCCTACTTAGGCTTTAAACAACTTTGTAGTACATTTGAAGGCAAACATAACTATTGGTGGTTGTTTTACGCTGTCACCCGACCTGGGAAAACTGCCAAAACACACGAATTTGCTGTTTTGCAAATGAATGTTGCTAGCCAGTTATTTCAATAATGGTTATGCTATTGCAAATACTTGCAATGGTGAATATTATAATATATTGCATCTAATTGACTTACTTTGATAAGAAACAACATTTAAAAAGTTGTTGTTTCAAATGGGGATGGATGGCTTCTATCTTTTTTACATTGACCTGCGGTAATTAACCTGATAGCGCAAAAGGTTGGTGAAATACTTTTTCTTATCAACGGGAAAATACCAGATGTTATCTGTCATCCATGTCCTTTTAAAATGAATTTTTAACCTTTTCCTGTCTTTCATGAAACTTTGTAGTTATACTAATTTGGTTTCTAATATCGTTCAGAATAACGAACATATGATTGTACAATTCATGATTTTTCAAGGTAACACATGTAATGGCATGACTGAAGGGGAGCAGAGAGGTGAATCACCCCACTTGGAAAGCTGAATGTCAAAACTGAACCATACTTGGTGTAAATTTCATTTTTAATATTTTTTTAGTTTTCAATAGTGTGTCATGTTTTTGCATTTTTGGGACAATTTTGTAGCAATTTAAGCTTTTATTGCCATCCACCCCATATTCATAATCATTTCTTAAGTTTTTTTCTGAGTGTTGGCTAGTGGGCTCTCTACAGGGGCCAGTGGGCCCCTTTTCAGCTATGTTTTCCCCTTGGTTCAAACCTCTAGTTACGCCACTGAATACACATGGGACTGGAACTGCTCAAAGATCCCTGATGAAGGTTTTTAGTCATAAAAGCATTTAGTGTTGTGAACCAAAAATAGAGCATTAACTTGAGTTTGTTTCCAAGGTATTTTTTGGTAGTGTCTATTGCTTCATGAGGCAAACATTTGACTGTGCTGGGGATATTTTGCTTTCAGCAGAACGCGATTGATAGAATTTTGAATTTAAACAGGATTTGGATTTTGAAATTGTCATTTTTTCAGATTTGGATAAGGTTTTGAAATGAAATTGTGAGATTGGCATTAGATTTGAAAAACCTAAATCTGTTCATCTCTACCAGATACCCCATGGACCACGATAAAGTTTCATAGTTGCACATGTAGCCCATAGCAGACACCGTAAACACAGGCAAAGATGGAAAGACAAGTGATATCATATCGGCCAATCATTCAGATATTGCAAATGATAATAAAAGGTTTAAAGAACGTAGGTTAATTATCATATACATTCATAAACAAATCATTCATATTGCCGTGACATTCATCTGTTCATCACATCACTCGTCTAAAAATTTGCTGGTCAATTGCATTCCTTGCTTACCTTAAATGTCTGCGGAGAGTATTTACATTCAGTATTATAATGTAAAGAATGTATGTTTGTTAGTACAGATATTGTTAATGGATGTGTGATCCAGACTGGAAACCATACATGGCAGTTGTTGACAAGATATTGTGCGCGACAAGTGGATTTATAGGTGTGACACATATGACAAAACAATGGCACGTGACATTCACGGATGAATGCCTTTTACTGAGAACGTAATGGTGTGTGATATCTGCTTTCCCATAGCGGATACCTCAAAGACTTCAACTCAAGATAAGCACCATCTGTTAGCATCAAATGCAATGAGAAGTTCGGTTTCAAAGCGTAAGATATAAAATCAGACATGAATTACCAGTGTATACTACTGTACAGTATTTAGAGCACAAGCGAATCATTAGTACATATATAAAACATTCATATACAAAACATACATAAACAATACATATATAAAAGACTGTACTACTTATGGGTCAAGAAAAGCAAAAGGTACAGTGCTGAATGAATCGAAGTCACACTTTCTCGTAACTTTGATGACATATGATACATAAGAGAGTACATAGATACAAGGCTTTGTAGTTGAACCTTACATCACTGGATAGTATGTCAATGCTCCAATTACAAACACAATAAATTAATAATGTGGAATGCACAATGACAATTTCAAAGGACTAGGATGGGATGTGAGAAACTCCACTGAGGGAATCTACATTACTTACACAGCTCCCAAACAGAACTGAAAGTTCGTTGCAAACAACACCGCTTTCACAAATACAACTCCAAAAATCCCCTGGAACAGTATCAAAAATCCCTATTTAATATTTTACATAAAAAATCCGAAATCTGTGGTGGTGCAGCATAAATCGGGGTAGTGGCTACGGATACGCCTCACTAGAGATGGCACGGGCCGCTAACAGTCCAGTCTTCGGGCCGTCCGCTAGAGGTTTTGAAACAGTCTACTAGCAATTTTTTTAGCGATGACGTCATTCCGGGCTGCTGCAGTCTGCTCGCCAAAAATTTTTGTTTTTTGCAAAGTTTCAAAATCTAACAACGAATTTTGTTTGCTGCTGTTCTCTCCATTTTACCGTTATGCCAACGTTCCATTTCACTTGTTTCCACGCATATCAGTGAACCATGTTAGGAATCAATCAATCAACCAACACTTTCATTTATAGTCTGTCGCCAAGCCGAGGTTTAGGCTTAGGACAAATATTCCCAAACTTTCTCCGGCCATGTACACCTTCAGTATTTCGTTATATGAACATGTACCCCTAAAATTTCTTGTGACAAAAAGGCTGAGGAGAATAACAAAAATATATTTACCAATAAGCATCTACTGATTTTGAAAAAAATATTCACTGATGTTGACCTATGTACAAATACGAGTATTTCGAAATGAATAATATGCAAACATAATTTTTCCCTTCCATTGCTAACCTCAAAGGTGCCCTTTAAGATAGAAAAATCTACGCCAAGGGGTACATGCACCCCAGGTTGTAAACCCTTGGTTTAATATTAGGGGTTAGGCTTAGGTTAGTGCTTAAGGCAGGGTGACCAAATTTTTTGAAACTCAGAGCTGCTTCATGGCACAGATTCATGCGAAGGGCTACCAGTTTGATACAAAGACTTCTGAAATAAAAATTTGCATAATTTGTCTTCATATGATGTTATCATTAATAATAAACATTAAAGATATTCATCATTGTAAAGAAACTGATCATGTTTATGCTATTGTCAGAACAGACCACAGGCAACCCACATGGTCCATACGGACAACCTGGTTCCCGCGGGTACCATGTTGGTGACCCCTGGTTTAGGTTTAGTACTGTTGAGGTGTCTCTCGCTCTGTAACACACAAGCACCAGCGGTGAATCTGATTCACGCTGTCCTATGCGATGTTGAAGGCGTTACTCAGGCTCGCGGCTGTTAGAGACACGAAACAGGCAGGAG
>Ga0210059_1002212_pt1 | contig 30202 bp, 15 predicted proteins | sample Ectturendosymbi2_FD_188042 | JGI IMG/M metagenome (GOLD analysis project Ga0210059, IMG submission 188042) | Ecteinascidia turbinata endosymbiont from Florida, USA - Sample 2 (SPAdes) (version 2) | ecosystem: Host-associated > Tunicates > Ascidians > Unclassified | place: Key West, Florida...
ATTCTCAGTCCTTATTCAAACAGATTATTGAATAAGGACTGAGGATGCGTAATTTTACGTGAAATCGATTTCCTATTAAAAATTTGCTGATCGATTCCTTGCTTACACCCATCGTGGAAAGTACGTACTTGAATAGCTGTCTATCATGTTCTCGCGGCGAGTTATCGCTCTACGCGCAAGCCGCCAGTGGGAGACTCATACTTTTTCTGCAATTTTCTGATTTGGGGGTGAAATGTTTTTTTTGGGCCAGAACTCTGGTTCCAGACATGCTAGAAGGTCAATCAAGGGCTCTATAGACGCGGATGATCGTCTGGTTTCTAAAAAAGTTTGAGACAAACAATGGCTCATTGGATTGGCGCCCAGGGCCCGTCAAAGTTGGTCAAAAATTCAAAATATGCCCTCTTTGTGACGTCAGCAAGTGAAAGACCCACACTCAAATCAAAACATTTTTAAAAAATCGAAACTAGAAGTCTTGCCGAATCCGTAGAGGGTTTGAACAGCTCTCTAGCTATAGAGGCTGGCGAGTTATTGCCGAAAATATGCCGGCCTATATATGGGCCGGCGCGGTCTTACGCTAAATTAGGCGAAAGTTCTTGCAAAGTGGTCTTCAAAAAACAAAAGATCATACCATGGTTGACTGAGCACGATGACGTAAATAAATATCACACCACTGCCCCCACCAAGGGGCGGCATTTTCTGCTAGGGCCAGGGGCACCAGACTATGCTCCTACGCCACTGGTTACAGTGAAAACCCTTAATTAATAAAGCACTGATTAGAGTAAAACCCTTTATTAGAGCAGGTTTTGAATATCCCAGAGAAGGTTAAAAAATTATTTTCTCTGTTAAAACTAAAGAAATATATTAAGTAATTGCAACTTTCCCAGTAAGTATGAACCTACTTTTCAAAAATTTTTGAGCACAGAAGGTATTTCAGCAGCCTTAAAAACTGCCACAAAAGTCGTCCCACCTTTGCACCTTTTCAGTCTTTTTGCAACTTCCAATTTGTTAAGCTGTATCTCAAAAACTATGACGTCAATGGCCACGGTTTTCAAAGGTGTTGTAGGAACCCGATTCGGGTCCCTAGAATCAGAGAAAATCGGGTCCCGAGAATCAGAGAAATCGGGTCCCTGCAGGTCCATACAGGCTACTTAACATTTTCCTTAAAAAAACTGATGAAACCGTAACCTTTGTTTCATCAGTACTTTATAATGCAAATCTCACCACAGGAACATCATGAGGTTTACTTCTCTTAAAAATAACTGCCACTTATTTTTCCTCAAAGGAGGTGGCCCTAACACTTCTGCTAATTTGCAAAAGGCTTAACTGTTAATATTTGCTAAAGAAATTTTCTATTACTAATCAAGCAACAGTTGTTTTTTGCACACCTACAATAGTCTTAAGTTAGCGTAATTAAAAATGGGTTTATTTCAAACTTTTTCACCGATCTCAGGTTGCCTCATCATCAGATCTCTACGGTAGTGAAATTGAATGAGACTGACTAAGCAGTACACTTTCGCAATTATTGTACGAACTAAAGACAACCTTCAGAAGACAAGCACCAGCACTGCAACAGTTGAAACAGCAATAACTATCGAACCGTATCTTGCAGCAACTATTGAAATTTGGACCTGTCAAAGTGGAACGCTTGTAACTGAAACAGAAAACAGCTTGAGAAGTCAACCCTTTCTGCTTAGCTATAGCTGCTATTGATAAAACTAGGCTGCACATTTCCGAAAAACAATAACCATTTTTATGATTGAAGAACGAATTAAGATTATCGAGTGTCGGTAGAAAACCGCGCAGTTCTCTTTATTTTCGTTGGAAACGCGCCTCATGTTTAAATAATACTTTGGGCCCCGCACCTGCACTACACAAGCAGCTTTGATCGAAAGTGTAAGTTTGTGTAAATTCGTAGGCGTGGCGCGGGTCCCGATTGGAAGAAATCGATCCAATCGGCTAAAGGCCGCACTGTTGACAACAATACCACGGAGCGAAGTGATTTTATGGAGCGTTCTGGACATGGTTTTAGGTGCAGGGTTTCGTGTAGGAGATGTTTCGGATTGAAGGCTTTTGTGTAAAGTTTGAAGCATGAAGGACTGCGCCTTGTCTCAGGTGGGCAGGGCCGGATTAAAGGGGGGGCGGCAATGGAGGCAATTGCCCCGGGCCCTCCGCTCCAAGGGGTCCCCCGTGATGACACTTATTTGTTTTAAAACAAATGCTCTTTTCCCAAATTGTCATGATTCGGAAGAGATACAAGAATACAACTCTAGATTCCGATGTTGCATTAAAGATTTCTCCACAAGTTTGACTTTCTGCCATTTCTATTAATCACTACTGAATATAAATATTTTCGGTTTTGTTCAATGCAAATATATTTGAATTTTGTTTAGGCTATAACTTTTTGCTGATATGCGTTTTTTTGGCATAGGTATGATTATCTACTCGTGCATCACGCCTACTGCACAAATGTCGCGAAAGCGATACTATTCGCATGCGAAAACTAGTCTTGCTGTGGTTGCTGTTTAGTATCAATGATCCCGTAACTTCCTGGAGGTATCGGCAGCCGAACTGCGACCTTTGTTTCGTCATAAAGGTAACTTTTGGTAGAAATGTACTTTTCTTCCGATGGCAACTATCCTTGTGTTTCATCATAAACATATGAAGCATATAAAGCTGGTCAAGCCATTTACACCACATGTTATTGCGTGCAATGCGTGGTCCGTCAGAAAAGATTTTAAATCAGTCGAGTTGTAGAACGAAAGAGCACAAAACGAGATTGCAGTGTTTAGCTAGCGCGATGCCGAAATCTGTAATGCTATCAGCAACCAACAAGCGCAGATAGAAAAAGTGCAAGAATCGGCAGTGTTAGCTAAAACGCTGGGATTGAAACGTATTTTTCCAGCAAAACTTTCAAGCAGCAACGTTAAAACAGTGGCGTTAACCAGAGCACCTGAAAATATCGGGGAAAATAACGACATATGTTTCGAAGCACCTTTCACACACAGCCCGCCTGGCCATATTTACATTTCATTTTTCTAGTGTTTTTATTTGCAATCTCCGGCTGGTGCTTATTGTTTGGGTGAATGTTGTTTCTAGCCTAGTGGTTCTCAACCGTTCATGGTTTGTGGACCCCTTTCCCCTTCAACTGGCGTATAATTAATATTGCTACACTTGGGTTTTGCAATATCACGGCAGAGCTAATAAGTAAAAACCTCTGCTTGTGGCTCCCGAGGGAAGCCGAGGGCCCCGGTTGAGAAACTCTGCTCTCACCTGTGGAAATACTTTTTTAGTTAGAATACACTCTAGTGTTAATATTATAAACTCTTCTCGCAGCTAACTGTATGTGCAGTTGCGTACCGTATTTATTCGATTTTATGCCGAGGTTTATGATGTTTTTTTCATCATTTCCTGCGACTTATAATTATCAATGGCGACTTACATTTTTTTTCTTTACATTTTTGAAAGGTATAGGTGACGCTCAGTCTTCTGTTGCAGTTGACTGCAGCACTGAGGCAAGCACAAGAGAAAGATGGCAATTCGGGGCATTAACTAACAGGAAAGCAACCAGCAGCAATAGAGATCCATCACTGACTTCACTCTACTACTACTACTAGGTTGCACTATCATTATATAGGGATAAGAGAATTACGATAATTCGCTTGTGGTGACTATCACAGTGAGTTGTTACTCATGGGCACCATCTAGCGGTGACCATTTATTTTCATGTGGCGCCATCTCCAGGCCGCCACACTTCCTTGACTACGTTTTGTCGACCAAACTCTCTTTTCGCATTCTATTCTTTTCAGCATCACGTGCACATCCGTCACAGGAGGGATTATCATGAACAGAAAGCAGTTGTATTGGTGTAAGCATCATTGATACTGCACCAGCAGGGGTGGAACGAGGTTAGATGGCGCCCGGGGCAAGAAGCAAGTTTTCGCATGCGCATGTTCTAACCTGAGACCTGTCGGAAGCAAATGTACTGTGTTCAAGAAAGTATTTGTGACATTGTTGGGACTTTTTTGCTCCCTTTGCAGTCATTCGGCACCCCCATAGTAATTCGGCGTTAGGGGAAATGTGACCCCTTTGCCCAAACACGTTACACACCTGTGCACCAGCACCAGGGTTGCCAATTAAACGGGAAACGCATTAGTGTGCGAACGTCGCGAATGTATCTCAGAGGCACAGGTAACCTACAGAACGTTCAAGTGAGGGTTAAGATAAAAGTCAGCTTACACTAATTTTTTAACACCATTTCGTGCGGCTTGCAATCAAGGGTGACTTATAATCGAGTAAATACGCTGAACACATTCTCGGCTACCAGAAAAAGCAAACGAGAACGTTGCGAATCAGCGAAAACATAAATTTTACAAACGATGACGTCATGAATTACATCATAGGAGCCCTCCAGAGAAAATTGCTCCGGGCCCCCCTACCCTTTAATCCGGCTCGGCAGGTGGGTGATGATAAACAGAATGTGCAAGGAGGTGGGTGTGCTTCTCATGCTACAAGTGATAAAACGCATCGACTCGCAAATTGTTTGCCAGGGCCAATGTGCTTGCGGACTCATCCAAAGCCTTCTGCGGACTCGGGTTAGGATGTCAAATATCAAAAATGTCAAAGATGTACTGTCAAATTTGCAAATTGGCTCCACATACTTTGCAATGCATTCCCTTTGAAACGCGTTATTTTGAAAATTGAGGAATGTTGCAATTTTCCAAGCAGAAACAGCAAACATCCTCCATGTGAGACACCCATTCCACAAGTTTTGATTTGAGAGTGGTTGCGAATCATGGAGTCAGTGGCGTGCAGAGGGGGGCCGAACGGGGAGGGGGGCCGTGCAGAGGGGGGCCGAACGGGGCAACGGCTCTGGGCATCCAAAGAAGGGAGACAGCCAAAGAGTGAAATTACAAAAATTAAAATGCTGTAACTAAATGATTTTTTCTATTGTATAGCTACCAACACATGCTGCATGGAGTTATTTTTTCGAAACTTGTTTTTTTGTCAACAGTTTTACGTATTCAAATTCCAGTGATTCTCACATTCATCATTACCAAGGACCTGTCCTCTTAGATGTGCGGCGCACGCCCAATCAAACTGATAGTAACGTGACTTTTTCCTGATCGTGCGATCAAGAGAAAATCACAAATAGGGATTCACAAACAAGGATAATTCTGGACGTTTAATTGATTTTCTGAGCCCAATTTCAAAACTGTCCTATTTCAACTTGCTTGGTTTAGTTGACTTTTCGATGCATCATTAGTTTCTCGTTTCGTTTCTTGATGTGGCAACCCTGGATATGCGCTAATGCAGCCGCACGCCTGTGCTTGCCATATGTGCATCATTTTGAGCTTCGACAATAATTGGCAGATCATAACGGCTCACACAAGCCCGGATCTGTTCTGTATCCCAGTTAGTTGTACCTATAACATTCACATAACAAAAAGGAAATCTTTTCTTGCGTGCTTTATGTGCATTCTTAATTCTTGTGCAGTTTAGCAAGTTTCAAAGTGTAAACCAGGGTCTCAAACACTCGGCCCGCGGGCCAGTGGCGTAGCAGCATAGCTTGCCGCCACAGGATTTCGGCGATTCTGCCGCCCCCATCCTCGGAATGTAGCTTAAACTACTCTGGTCAGCTTCACTGTTAAAATATTTTTATGAACGTTGCTCGCAGTGCAAAAATCCAAATGCTTGTTATGTATGCTGATGAGAGAAGAATGTCATTGCAATACGTACATTTCAACTGGTTTACGCCTCCTAACGTTTTGCAAAGCGCGACCTGCAATAGAAGCGTAACGAACGAATGTTATCACATTTGGTGAAATAGGAGTGAAAAGATGTTAGCTGTATGTCTTCCAGCCACCTCGATCGCAACACTAAACATGTGACGAGGTTTGAAAAATGTATGCAGGTAATTTTTTAATCACTGGCATTTCAAAAATCAACATAGGCGAGCCTTGCTTGGAACAAAATCCGAAATGATGTCATCAAAATTCAGTTTCCCGACAAAACCATTTTCAATCGGTAGAATAGATAAAGCAGGCAATCTATCCTCACCCCGATTTTATCAACCTAACCATTGAAAAGCTTCTCGCACAGCTTGCAATAGAAACTGGACAGTGAGATAAAGTTTAAGGCACAAGCATAAATACAGGGCAGAGCCACGTAATCCACGTTCTGTTAGCCACTGCAACACATCCAATGCTGTGGCATCGCTTTGAAACGTCGAAACACTTACTTTGTACAAGTCGCTTAATTAAACCTTTCAATCTCTACTGGTAGTTCAGTAGCGTAGCAGCATAGCTTGCCGCCCCTGGATTTTGGCGATTCTGCCGCCCCTCATCCTATGCTGGTCAGCATCACTGCTAAAATATTTTTATGAACGTTGCTCGCAGTGCAAAAATCCAAATGCGTGTTACGTATGCTGATGAGAGCAAAACGCCACTGCAATAAGTGCATTTCAACCAGTTTACTAACTTTTTGCAAAGCACGACATGCAAACCAACGATTAATATTGCATTTCATGAAATAGGAGTGAAAAGATATCAGAGAGTTCGGAAGACCCCACTGCATGAACGCCCGCAAGATTGAGCGAGTCATTCCTACAAAGAACATATGTTGCTTTTGAATTTATCTACTTTATTCTGCGTTGTACTCCAGAATGTATTCCTGACATTGTGGAAGCATTGTCATAAGCTTGACCTCTGCATATCATCGCGTCCAAGTCATTTGCATGAAGCTCATTAAGAATAGAATTAGTAATTTATCTGGCCGTTTTCCCATGCAATAGGAAAAAACAGACTCCTTTATTTTTGCTTCACTTTCCTCAGCTTTTGCGTATCTTGCTACAAAAGCATCTGATCGGTATGGGACACATCAGGAGTATTGTCGACTAAGATTGAGAAGTATGATGCTTCCTTTATTTATTTTAGAATAATATTTTTCACTTTTTTCCCCAGAAGTTAAATTAACTGGTTTTGTATAGTCGGAGGAAGGTATGTTGGGATGCGGTTTTTGATACTTGAATATCAGAAAGATGTTCGGTCATGACAGGCTTATATTTGGCAATTAGCTTCATACTTTCAAGAAAGTTACCTCGTTTTTTGAGTCAAAGTGTTCACTATGGCCACAAAAATAAAGATTTTGCTTGCTTAGAAAAAGGATGACATCAATTACGAATAATGGCTCTCCATTTCTTTCGTCCTTTATCCATGATATCCTGTATCCCTTTATCAACTGATTGATGGATGTAAACTCGCAGTGTGAGCTTATACCATTTGTCTATTCTAAACTAAGCAATCTCGATGAACTTTGGAATTTCGTGATCAAATAAACAAGGATTTAAATGCCAGAAAGTGTTGAAAGGTTTTGAAACATATAAACAATCATTTTCCGATCGAAGTAACTTCCAACAGAAGAAATATCATCCTAAATCGATTCTTGAATATACCAATCACCATCTCAGAACCATCATCTAACCCAGTGGTTATCAAACGCGTGCCACTTGGCTCACTAAGGGTGGAATTTTTAATTTCTGGGAGGAAATTTGTTCCAGGGAGGGATTGGGGGAAGAAAAGCAGCTGATGAATAAAACTAAGTTTTGTTGTTTGTTTATTCAACACATAAAGTTTGTTTGTAAATTCGTATGGTCTAATGGTTTTTAATTTTTTTGCAATTTCTCTAAATTGCCCTTTTGCAAAATTGTTCTTTTGCAATGTTTTAATTTTACCCTGAGATAAATCTTCAAAAGACACCTGGAATTATGTCCAAGTAGTGTGAAATTTTTGCAATTGTTTTTGTGACTTTTTTAAAGGAGGAATTGACAATGTTTGGGTTTGTAAGGGGGGAATGTGAAAAAAACTTTGAGAACCACTGGTCTAACCCTTTTTCAACGTCTTGTAAAACTATTTTGCTGACAGGCAACTCACAGCTTTTTTCTCACTATCTCCTACGTTTATAACTCGAATCATCGATTGGAAAGATCCATCTTTATCCGATATCTTTCTGGTCCAGCTTTGACTAAATCAACTCTTATATTATGGTTTATTGGTTCTGGCCATCTAGCTACATCAGTGTTTTTCAACCGGGGTTTCGCGGAACCTCAGTGTTCCGCGAGTGGCTTCCGGGGATTCCGCCGAAACAGACCGAGACGAAATTCACCTGGGACGAAATTCACAACCACAGTCCTATGCGGTTGCAGCAATATCGACACTTGGATCATTGCATAGGGTTTCATGAGTAGCGCAAACATTTGCGGAAGGTTCCGCTGCAGCAAAAACGGTTGAAAAACACTGAGCTACATGACACATCATTCCGTAAAATCGTTATATCATCGTTTCCAACTTTGGCTGCATATGCTTTACTTATATTGCTCTCAACATCTGCTTTTTCATTATTTCTAAATCGGCCAGGCGTTGTTTCTTCCGCTTCTGCTATTGATTTACTGGTGCTAGCACTGGTTACCTTGTGCATCTTGTTTGGTGAAATAGCGTCAGAAAAGAGGTTCAGGAACTTCAATATGGCGCTTTCATTCTTTTTCAATTCCTCTTCCCTAACTTCTCTCTTTTTTTCTGGAAAAACATCCTCTTTCTTCCGCTCGCTACATTTGCAGGTTGAAATACTTCATAGATAGTTAAAATTTAACCTAACTTAACATTGTTTCAACTGTAAACCAAACGTTTAATCTATTTCGTGCACTCTATTCGCAAATACCAAACAAGTTCACAATGCATCAAGTCATGTCGGTATATCATAGAGCTCCTTTGTGACATGTGCGATTGAGATCTTATCACAGGTAACAATGATAGCCATACGTAGCAATTAAATTATTATTTCGAGTGAAGCAACGTGAATTAAGCGTGTACAAACCTGGCTAAAGTGCAGTATTTGTGTGTTTTAAGTGAATGCGTTCAACTAAATTACGAAGAAAAACAATTTGAATTTAGGAAACAATGATTAAAAGAAACCGCGAAAAACTTTGTACTCAGAATGTTTTTGAAAGTTCAGAATAGTTTCTGCAGTGTACTATTTCAGGCCAACTTTTGCCGCCCCCTCTGATTCTGCCCCCCCAGAATGTCCAAATGGCTGCTACGATAAATCCAGAATGTCCAAATGGCTGCTACGCCACTGTCGCGGGCGTCATTTAACCCACGAGGACATTTTGCGCGGCACACATGTTTTTTGAGAATTTTCAATTGATTTAACATTTAAGTTATTTAGTTTATTCACCGGCGTTTGAAAGTGCTCGGCCATCGAGTGAACAACCAGATAAGATATAAACCTCGGCTTATACAAGTTGGACTGCGCTCCTTAAGATTCACAAATATCTTGGCAAAACATCAACGACAGACCTCACGCTACACCAGCCAGTCATTATGTGGGCGAATGCAGGTCTGCCGAGGCTTTTGGTACTTTTAAACAAACATCGCTGTCGACAATCTACCCCGATGGTCTTCATTGGCCGCAATCTGATCTTTCTCATCTGCTGCCGGACTGTGTAGCTACAAGTCTTATGTAAGGTTTCAAACTTTTAATCTTGTTTTGGAAACTATTAAGAAAGTAAGCCTAATTTTCTTTGTTTGACGTGATGAAAATTATTCCAGAGTTGAGAAGCAGCAAGCATTGTTGCAAGCGCAGTTGAGGTTGGATGCAACACCAAAGCTCACATGATCCTCGACCTGGTTTGACCCCGTCATGATATAAGCACACCACAACCGGTAGATGTCGCTGCAACTTCGCTGCAGTGCAGCTACGAACAGCCATGCATTTTGGATATAACAGTTGCGCATCCACACGACTTATCTCACCCATATGACGCAGCTCACCCACATGACGTATCTCACCCATATGACGCAGCTCACCCACATGACGTATCTCACCATATGACACAGCCCATCCATATGACAGCAGCTCACCCACACGACATAGCTCACCCATGTGAGAACCTGTACGAGAGAGTATGGTCACTGTGGCAGGAACGGGGATAGTAGAGCTGCAGCGAGCCCTGGAGCTGGTTAAATCAACATATGAAATAAACGACAATGAAAAAAACCCACTATGTTGCCATGGCAATGTGAATTTAAGTGGCGATTGAAGTTTAGATAAAAATGGTGCCATTTCAAACATTACGTAGAATTTTCACATTTAACTTGCTTAAAATCCTTTAAGGACCGCAAAGGACATTTTTGTGGCGCGGACATTTTCAGTCATAACTCTAAGTGGGGGCCCGGTTTTTACAGTTGATTGGCAATCTAGGGTTAGCGGTTGGGAAGTTATGGCCAAAAATTGATTTTTTTGTTTATTCTAATTATAAATTTCTAACAACAAACTGGGGATCAATCTATGGGGTGATTTTTGGTCAAGGTCCTGACTGTTTTAAAAAATGGAAGCATGAAAGCTATAAATTTGAAGAAAATCAAATACCCAGGTCCAGTGGCGTAACTGACGGGGTCGGGGATGTGAATCACCCCCCTGATAAGCTAACTGTAAAAACCGGGTCCCCATTTAGCTTGTAGTTCGGTCCTCAGTATTCTTTTATTTTCAGTAGTTTATTTTTTTGCGCTATTCGGAAGTTTTTTGGACTGTTTTCCGCTGATTTAATATAAAAATCCACCACCGGATACACTTTCATTTCTCAACTTTTTTGTGAGTGTTGACAAGTGGTCCCCCTAAAGTGGCCATTTGAGCAATATCTGTCGAATTTCGCTATCGCCACATTTCAAAGGTAATTTTTATATTTGAATTGCGCAAAGAGCACAAAAAAGAAATAAATTGAAATACACGTTTTAAGTAATAAATTCAGTCAGCCGCATGTCAGCCCACTTTTTCAGACGGTGGGGATATAATATGCCATGTCCCTCACTTTTTTCTCTTTAGGTTTTGTATTTGGAGAGGTTTCAAAAATAAAAGTGATGTTTGTCACGTTTTGTGTAAAGAGTTTTTCATGTTAAATGGTAGGCTCTCATAGCCAAGTTTATGTTGAAACAGAGTTTGGTGTGGTATCACTGATTCTGTTAGTTTATCAATTTTAGCTTCGATAAAATGATTTTTAGCATTTTCAAGTTTCTAGAGACAGCGAGTGATGGTTAACTGCTTCTGTCCGACAATTTACCCTGTGTCGCATACTATTAGAAAGGTTTGCTTCTTGCAACATAGAGAGGTTTACAGCTGCACATGTAAGAGACCACAGTACAGCCATGATTTGTTTCGTGCAGAAATGTAACTGGCTTTGCTGTAACGCTGGTTGTCACGTATTCAGAAACAGACAGTGTATTATTTAATGATGCTTGTGTATAAAATGTTAGAAATATGCATTTTCAGGCAAATCTTTGCGTAGCTTTTGCCGAAGACAAAAAGCAGCACTATTGTGGAGGCTTAGTTTTAGGTTGGGCTGTTTGACAAAAGACTGTCTTCAACAATTAGTACACAGGATTTCAATCAAAAACATTGGAGAAGTATTTACCTTGCTTTATATTGGCATATAGCGCAAAACGCAGGGACTTTACTAGGAATAAAAGATAAAATATACATTTATTCTCACTTCTTGTAATGTCGCGACAATGGTGACCAACAAGTCCAAAAGATATTTTTTCCGTGGCTCTTTCACTTTGTGCTTGTGCTGAATGCATTGGTTCATAAGTCATCTGATTTGCTTGAGTTTAACCAAACCCAAATGCAGCAATGTTTTCATCCAAGTGCGAAACATTTGCTTTACAGGCAGGTGACACCTAGTTTTGCTGGACATTCTTTTCGTGTTAATGCAAATGAAACTTGGTACTTTTTGCCAATTCACCGTTGTGCATTTTGATTTCTGTTTAATCTCAAATATATTTTCGTGTCGTTATGTAAGTATAACTCTTAGAATGAAACTTTAATATTAATTTCATCTATTAAAATCTGATGTTAAAACCTGAAAAATTTGATTGTGAAAAGACTGAGCTAAGTGGCATCACTGACAGAAGTCATAAGACAACAGTCACCAGACGATTAGGTATGCAGAAATTGCGTTGAAAGGATACATCTTCCACCCACCAGCAGTAAAAGTAGATTGAAATCATTTTGTGAAGTAGGCTACGCTATTCAGGCCAAACTTTTTTTGCTGCTGGTATGAAGATATCAATGGACATTTGGGTAGGGATGGGGCTGCATGCATGATGGCCAGTAGCATTAAAAAAAATTTGTTATCTTTTTCAAAAAACGGAAATGTACAAGAAACGTATTTGTCGTCTTTGTAACGTTAGCAACTTGAACAAGACATCAAATCGCGCTGTAATCCACACTTCTTATCAAATGCATGAAAATTGATGTGTTCTACTGTAAGAATGATATGCACGTGCGACCCATTCGATTCAGCATTTTGTGCACTCCAACTGACAGCTCTGATAAAACCCAATTGATATATTCTACTATATTAGTGTGCTTTTTTGTATTCAAATATGATATTAATGCAAGCAGGCTGAACTACAGTACCGTGCCCAGCAACAATTAACTATATTAATTTGCAAATCATCTGCAAGGATAAAGCAAAGCGTTATTAGTGTTGCTTTCAAAACACCTCTAGAAATAAGATTGGGAATCTCTATTTATAAACCTTCACTTCTGCTTCAACCCGATGACTATGCTAGTTTTACACCAAGTTGTCCCCCACGTTTTACAACAAACTTGCGTCCATTCATGGACGTGTTGGGTGGAATTCACAAACTTTGAAATTTTTGCAAGGTACATCTCAATCGTAAATATCACTGGGGATTGTAGAAGTTCACCTTGGCGTATCTCGTACTTCATCTAAAAGAAGGTTAAACTGGAAATTTAAGGATCTAAACCCAATGCTCCTGTCCGCGGCTTAACTCCCAAACGCAACAGCAGCATGGGCATGAAATGATCAAAAAACAGGAATTATTTGTGTCGTCGAAATCAGTCTGCATTTCTGCGCAATGTCCGCAAAATGTTTTTGGGTGACTCTAATAAATAAGCAAATTTCTCAGCAGTTTTTCAATACACTGCCTTTCATTGCCTTACTTTTACGAGAAGCAAATTTATGAAGGAAATCACAGGCACATAATGAATTACTCAACCTGTGCTTCCTCAACTCTCCAAAATGATTCAAATTTGCGAAAGTCCTAAACAATGGCCACGAAGAGATTTGCAGCAAAAATACTGTCTTACTGTTTAAAGTTCTACCAATGAACTATGTCACTAAAAACAATTGATGCAAAAAAACCGCAAAGTACTGGGTTTTGCGAAAGACACTGTACGTTTTGACATGCTTAACTGGTTGACGTTGGGCCGTCAGTTGGGTCGATGGCAGCTTGTTTGGAATGCTTTGACCAGCTTTACTATTTCAGTCTAGAGATTACCAAATGCTTCTTCCTTGTCGAACAACCATGTTCATTTTGTTTGCAGATCGTTCCGTAAAGAAATCCCGCAGACAGACATCTACCCTATCAACGGTTAGACGTGCGTGCCTAGAAACTCTGCCATAGCGGCACCAGCGGGCTCTGTGTGTCGTACGAAACAATAGCTTATCTAATCTGAAAGACTTTAGTGAGGATGTGGAACTGATCATGGAATTGCGAGAATATAAAAGCTACGCTGTTTTTCTGAACCCTTGGTGCCGATCTCCAGTAAGGGCAATTTTCACGCGAATCAAAATTTCATGAAATGATTGCTCATTACAGCACTAAACTACGTTCAAGACACTTTATATTTTGGTAGCTCCTGTGCTAATACTCCAATATTACAAATGTCAAGGAAGACGTTTGTCGACTTTTGATGCGTGTAAGACGAGTCGTCGTGTTACCTGTTTTTTGTTTTCTTGTCATTTTTGATATTTCTTGGCAAATAGAGAGCCGGCAATGTACCCTCTAAGGTGCGCAGTACCACTAGACCATATGCGCAGTGAAGTCTTATTCTCGCGCACTTACAACATTCCAAATTTAATGTCCTATATATATTTGATAACCTTTTTAACGCCTGAAAAGCTTATCTGGTTGCGCGTCTACATGGTTGCGCAATTACATACGCACTAAAACAAACATTTGCTCAGTGCAAAACTTTCTTAGAGGGAACACTGTGAGCCGGTAACCTCCATGACTGTTAAAAATATTACCTTCTTGCTAGACATGAGCAAAACCTTACTTGCAAAGGACACTACTGTATACCAATGTTCTACATGAAATTCCAAACTCATTATATTGAATTCAAGTTTAAAAGATATCTGGATTGGTGATTAAACTTTGAATTGAAGAGTAAATTGTGTTTTTTGCATAAAAAAGCATTCCAACTACCGGCAGACTCAAAAATGCAGTCTACCATCCAATGTTCACTTTGCCTGTAATTTGTTATTAAGATATTTTGCATTTAACGAAGTAAAAATAATGAATACGATCAAGTCTTTCTGTCAATTTTCATGTAGCTCGAGCAACGCATTTGTTGAAAGACTATCAAGCAGAAGAGCCGGCAACAAAAATTGCAGATCAATCATAAGTTTTTATCGATTAATGAAGAAGACACCACAACATATTAAAATGTTTTGTGCGATTCATCTGCCCGTTTACTGGCTAAGGGTTGTTTGTTTTTGTGAGGAAACCGCATCCTTTGCCATCAGCGATGATATGTGGGGCATGTCAAGGTTGGACGATGGCATGGTTCTGATTCAGCCGAGATGTAATCGGAAGCCTAAACAGTAATCATCTTTTCACTGTATGATAATGACCGTTATCGTGCTTGCCTATTTTCACAACTTTTGTCCGCCGATGATGATAAAGTAGGATTAAGAGCAGCGCAACCGCACGTGCGTAATTATTTGTATTTGTCTTCCTACTCTAAATGCCGTTTCTTTTTACTCTAAGGAGCTCCTTCTACCAGTTCCGTGGAGGGATCTTCATTATCTTGATAAAACAAGCTTTCCGCTTTTACTTAAAGCCGCTCTAGCTAAGCCACTTTAAAGTGTAAACTTTGCTGGTAGGCTTATTCACCGCACAGCAACTAGAGCGGCAGGCTAACGTAAACGTTATAAGCGGCAAAATTAACTATGACGTAAATTTGTCGAAAAGCCATTGGTTTGTGGACAAGCATCAGAGCATAAAGCCGATGAAAAAAGCTCTCTCATTTTGAGAGTGGATCGCACTTGGTTTGGAACCAGAGCACCAGACGCGTAAGCTTTTTTTGTCTGCATGACGTAGTCGACTTGCAGAGTATCGACGTAAAACGAAGTGAAGTTATTTTTTTGGCCGAAGATATCATGAACTTCGGTGGCAAACGTGACTCGACGCTTTTAATCATATACAAAGTCCAGCAACTTTTACTGAAGAGTTGGCCAGATTTTTTTCTAAGATTCGTAAAATTGAGCTAAATTTAATTTCACGCGTTATAACATTTATTCTCCAGATAAAATCAATCTTTCAGATTTAGCGGTTCGCAAATCATAGTGTACTTTGTTTCAAATGACCAAAATTTTGCTAGATTAACAAAAACTTTTGTCTAAATTATGGGACAAACTTGCATAAATCTATAAGTTCTATTCAGGGACTAAGTAAAATGTGGCCAAAACTTTTCAGATTTGCGAAAGTCCTAAATTGCAAAATGTGGTGCAACGTTCCCAAGTCTATGATTTAATAATTTTCTTCAGCAATACTAGCAAAGGCGAGTTATTCTATTCATTTGCATTTTTGTGTTTGTACTTTCCAGCTGGGAACAGCTGTCAAGCGTAAGCAATGTCAGATGAGCTAAAACGTTTAAATACAGCTGCATTTTTAAACAATATAATTGAGTTGAAAAATGATAAACTCTTCAATCACAGCTGCACGTTGATGTCTCTACACCTCTTTTGATCTGTGGATAAAGCATGAGCAGATGCTATTATCACAAGCCTTCATTATCTGACAAGAGAAAACCACAGCACCTTGTGGATAACCACCAACAATAGATGATGACCTCCGTAATTACAGTTAATCGCAACTTTGAGAGCATTCTTTTCCCCCTAAAGTGAGATGTTGCAAGCGTATTGACCTTTAATTACCGATTTTAGTGCTTTTGAAACATCTTGTCATAATTAGCAGTTGACCTTCGAAGAAAACTTAACAAAACATGAATATATCGCGCGAGTGGCACAAACTACTTTTGGAGCATTAGCGTAACCTTTTTTTTAAGCGATGAAACGGCGGCGCTAAATTTATTTTTAGAAGTGACGTTCTTGCCCGCAGGCGGATCCTCAGCTCAGCTCAGCTCAGCACGCACCGATTCTCTGATCGCAGAAGCAGTAAAGCCGCTCAGGCGGAACGACAAGTCTCCGTCGACAGCACAATTTGCTGCTTGCCTGCTGAAGGAAGCATGGACACCTTGCTCAGTAACGAGCGAACAACATCCAAAGAACACTTTGCAGTTAAGAAAGATTTTTTTAGTTAACTTTCGACCAAAAATATGCAGTACTTGGAAACATGCTTTGTGTCTGAGGGCGATCTTTTATTTTTAATCCATTGTTTATTTTCGTACAGTTACACCTGCCAATACATCCATTGTGTAAGGTAAGCTTAAGACTTTTTGAGATCTTTCTTTTTTCTTGAATTAAGCAGCAAATTATTGACAAAACCGAAAGAAATTTCGTAGCTAGTGTCACCCTTTTCCCACTGGTTTTCATCTCAGATTTCAAATACCTCATCGTGTATAACGGTTGATGACTAGAAAATAACACCTTTAGCCGCCAATGAATGTACGATAACCTTTGCATTTCTACTGGAACTCTTTATTTTCCTCAGATCTGTTTGCAACAAAGCAACTCACTTGTCTGTGCTGCATATAGGTCTGCAGTGGTTCTCGCTAAGCGGTATTATCCAGCTATTCGAATTTATGAAGTTGCTAAGCTCGCTCGCCATTTAGATTTTTCCACGAAGCAAAGTTTTGTCCTTGTTCTGAATCTAATGTCAACCACGAAAAAATGTTACAAATATCATCAAGGAGAAGCCTATAAGCTTTTAGAGTGATTGAGGATGACTTTGAACTGAATGTAATGAAATAAAAGAGAAAACACAGAAAAGTGAAATGTAAAGGAATAAAAAAATAAAAGCGACAAACTCTTGAAATGCAAAGTGACACAAACACCAACGTCAAACTAAAGCAGGAAAATAAGCACGACAAGCTTAGATTTCTTATCATATCATCCATTACGTGTCTGAGCAAACAGCCATCCTGGCAAGGTCTCGTCCAGCACAGCGAAGTGATGAATAAATATCTCATTGTCATAATAGCAGTGAAGTCGTTGAACGATTTGCACAAATTACCAACAATACACGATTATATACTTTTTTTGACTCTATCATACCTTGGGTTTCTACAGTGCACGATATTTTCACCAAAAATAATAAAAGTGCTCAATAACAAAGCTCTGCATTCCTGATGACGTCACTGATTACCAGTGGCGTAACTGACGGGGAGGCAAAGGGGCGAATCGCCCCTCCTGGCAAGCTAAATGTAAAAGCTTGGCCCCACTTAACTTATATTTTGGTTTTAGTATTCTTTTGCTTTTCAGTAGGTTGTTTTTTTGCGTTTTGCGGAGTATTTTCCGGTGATTTATGATTTTAGTATAGTCATCCACATTCGGAATCACCATTATTTCTCAAGTTCTTTCTGAGTATTGGCTAGTGGCCCCTTTTCAACTAAGTTTTCCCCTGGCTCAAACCTCTGGTTGCGCCACTGCTGATTACCTTCGCCTAACGATGACTGATCAACTTTGCGAATGTTAACGCGAGACACAAGAGATGTTATTTCATTTTACCTTAGCGTGACCGATGAGTGAAATTCAGAATTTTGAGAATACTAGCAATTTGTTGAAGAGTAAAGACAAATTGCAATAGTTTTTTCTCGTATCCTAGCGTTTGCAACGTATGTTGGATTGTGCCACAGCAGTAAATGTACCAAGGCATCTCTTTAACAAAGTAGTGTAGTGGTCACTTGCCATCAAGCCAATTGGTTTGTGACGACATTCGACAATTATCGTACGGTATTGCCCTTTGTTTTCAAAATGTTTTTCGGGTTTTAGTGTCAAGGAGTTCTCAATCTATGGAAGCTAGTCTTGTTGCACTGCTGATTGAGCCGGGTTAGTTTACTGCTGTGGTTTCACTCGACTTGATTGCTTCCACGATTAACCTGGTTAACATCCACTTATAAAACGTCAGCTGACAGATGTTTGACAACATTTTTTACCACAGCTTCTGATTAGACATGTCACCAATCTGTCTTTATCTTCCAACGACTACCTTGCTGGAAGAAACCTTATCCATAAAAACTGAATTGGTACAAACGTAAAACTTTTTCTTAACAATGATTTTCATATTGATGGTAACAATGCAGTTAAAACACTAAATATTTTTGAACCTTCTTACAACCGTAATAGTTTTTGTGTAACAATTGCTTTCTTCACAGCATTTCTGTTCAGACTTGCACACTTTGGGATATTTGCATATCAGCACAATAGCGTTCCATTGGACATAAATCTTCATAAAAAAGAAAATGCAAAACTTCAAGATAAAACCCACGTCACCCAAAATACCACACCCATCACTGCTAGGTTTTATGGGAAGGGGAACCTCTAAAACAAGGATCTTATCCCACAGCAAAAATCAAGTTGCATAAATCTCCTACATACATTAGCCTATGCGTATGAAGTGCTTCCAAAAACAGCGATTTCTGCAGTGAAGGTCATCTAAACGACTGGTCGGAGACTAATGCCATTAGCTGTAGCAAGCAGAGGGCAGAAAAATGTAGGTGCGGTGAATTAGATACTTTGAAAAATGTTAAAGTTTTGCTAACAAATAGAATCATTTGCGTAATACTAGAACGGAAACAAAGTGCGAAACGAAGAGTAAAAAACTTTTTCCTGCGACTCACAGCAACTCTTTGGATCAGCACAGTGGTTCTTAACCGGGGAGTGCGTCAATAAATTTCAAGGGGATCGCGAGCCCTTACACGCCTTTCAAAATGGAACGTTTCATCATTAAATTTACCAAAAGATACATTTGTTTTTACAGCTAATTGAAAGTTAGGGGGGCTTGAAACAAAGGACAATTACTTAAGGGAGGCGTGGTAGAAAAAAGGTTAAGAACCACTGGATTAGCACATCATGAAAGCGTCAACCAGTCATGTGAGTAAACATATCTTTTCTGTCCGGTACGGCGGTCCACGGGGATGAATATAGCGATGTGTGATACTGTTGATTGTATGGTACGGGTTGATGACTCACGAAATCACGATAACTCATGAAATCACGAGTGCCTCGTGGATATTGCTCCGCCTCTGCAGTATTGCTGTGTGGAACTGATGTCACTGGCATGGGTGCCCCATTCGGTGAGCTGCCTGCACTCATACACAGCGGACGGTGAAGCGCGCGTTGAAGACCGCTAGTTGATGACACAGGAAATGACCCGCGACGCGACAGTGCACTATGTTCGTATGCTCTGTTAACTTCGTGGGAGGGAATGGTTGAATCAGATAAGCATCTTGTCACCGACAAAGAGCTATCATCTACACAACCAATGAATGCCGGACCGTGCACTCCAGTATTCTTGGACGCCACGTTGAAATGCACGTTGATGAAGCGTTCGTAAGTTTCGAAGGTTTGCGGATAAACGCTGTTATTTCTTTTGCTGCTTGGTGGTGACGGAACAATGTCGCTGGGTGGTTGGAGGTGCGCACGGCCATGAAGGCTGCTTGCTGAACAGTGCTGTTTGGCTGAGTGTGGAGAAACGGACAGTGAGTGTGAAGCAAACGGTGTTGCCTCGAGGCACCCGTAATGATGCTCAGCCGACGATTGCTGCGGTGAAGGCATTTGTTCTTTCTTTACTAAAAGTTCATGAGACACACTCTCTTGTTGAGAATCAGAGGAAAAGGATGATTCAGCAGAGGTGCGAGCAGTGAAATCCATGGGAGGCGCTGAATTATATCCATACTGCTGCTGGACCATTTCCACTGCTGAAGCTATTGGAGCAATTGACGCTGCAGATACTGTAGCTTCTGTTTCACAGCGTTTCACCCACCCAGGTGACGAGCAGGGGACATTTAATAAGCCATCTGAGGGGAAGTGCACAGAAGAAACTGGAAAAACAGCAGGGCATTCTGACGTTTTGTATGTCGCTCCATCAGGATAACAATAATTGTAGAGATCTTCCTGTTGCCTGGTGTGAGTTTGATCGACTTGAGTATTTACAGGGAGTGGGTGAGGGTTATACACACCAAACTCAGTTTTCCCGAAATCAGCCATGGTTTCTCCATTTGACGACACAATGGCTCCATTATTTACACCCATATGATCATACGTCATTTCAGGACCGATGTGTGACTCAGAAAGGCTTCCTTGATGAGGAAGGAGGTCGACGAATCCTTCACTGCGTTGACTCCCTGCATCACACGGCCTTGGTGGAACATCGTGCAAGAGCCTGGGGCTTTGGCAAACATCAGAAAAGTTATCCGATTGTCCTTGGAACCGGCCCTGGTGTTCCACTGACAGGTCTGCGTTGCTTGAACAACTAATGGACATCGGAGAGTCCTGAGGTGGCGACAGAGAGGGGGGCGAAAGTTCAAGTGTTTGTGGTTTAAGTATTGGATTCGCAACTAGTGACTGCTGTACGCGAAGCACATCTCCGCTGTGAGCTTCGTCAAGGCTTTTTACCTTATTTGTTTGCTCCTTCATTGTTTGACAAAGAGAAGCACTTTCGGACGAGCCACTTGCATTTTTACTGCTCTTCCTTCTCCTTGGCTGGTACTTGTAATCAGGATAGTCTTTTTTGTGTTTGATTCTCAGTCGTTCCGCTTCATCAATGAAAGGCTTTTTCTCATTTTCGCTGAGAAGTCTGAAGCAAAACGAATCTTGTAGTAAATTGTGACATCACAAAAATACTTCAGGAGGCACAGAAATGACGCACGCAGGTTGGGTCTCGCTGGCATTGTGACGATTCTGGTCATAACTTACAATTTTTCTTGATATTTTTGTAATATATTTGGAGTGTTGATCGCAGCATTTCATAAAAGTTCAAAACTCAACCAAAAATATGATCAATGTTATCGACAGTTCAGCAAACGACTTAACATGAACTTTCTGTGAAAATTGTGCCAAATAGTAACCACCTCTGATGGAAATATTTTAAACATAAGAAGTAACTTTTTTGCGAGTTTGCCTGATGACGAAATAGAGAACCGATGATTGAGAAGAGAATATTAAAATATGCACTAATTATGCTAAGTAAGGTCATAGGTGCAGCCAGGGGGGGTCAAAGGAGCCATGCCCCCCAAAATTTTAAGAAAATATAGCCATTTTGTGCTTTGAGAAGCGTTTTTCTAAGCAAAATATTGTTATTCGTCTAAAATCAAACATTTTGCCCCCCCGAATTTTTGGGCTGGCTACGCCACTGAGTAAGATAAAGACTGCCTACGGAAAACAAACCATTATTTTCACACTTTTGGGAGTAATTTTTTCTATATAAAATAAAATCGGATGTTACTTCAAGTGACAAACCAAGTTTATACAGCAACCAGCGCCTTTGCCCAACAAGCCCAAGAGCCGGAGGCATAGACTGAAAGCAGGAAAAACATTCATGCGACCAGCTACTGCCTTTCTGTGCCAAAGCACAAAAATTTTGCTTCGCTTTAGCTTCTTGTGATTTTAAGCTATAGTTAAAAAGAAACCATATATTACCAAACCCAATAAACCTTTGGTTTAAGTCAGGATGTTACCCACTTCCTGTACTCACCCTATCACACTCGCGGGTCTTACGTTGAGGAAAAAGAAAATAACTAAAGACGTTGGTTTTGGGTTGATCAGAACCAAACCGTTTACGTTAACACAGCAACCATATTGTTACAGACACTCAATTCTTCACCGGTGTCTATTTTTGGTCGTTCAGATTTGCCGATAGCGATATATCAATTATTTAATTATCATGTTTATTACTAAAACGTTCCAAATATAGCACTTTATTTAAACCAGCTATTGCCGTTTATATTAGAAGTGCACACTTTTAAAAGTTACCGTGGTGTTTTAGTGAAATTTCAAAATTAAAAATGGCTATTCCCAACCACGTTTTGAAACTTGGGCTTCAGTCGGTCATATTTTTGTCAAAGCGTTCACAAATCGTTTATTCGTTCGCATTTTCCGTGAAAATCTCAAAATTTTATAAACTTTTTTCTGTCAGCAAACCGTTTCTATTTTTCCACCAATGTGGCACCGGTAAAAGTAAAATAGGGATACTGTTCCAACGCAGATGGATCAGTCCATTTCGGATTGCATTTTACAGGTTGCACTTCAAGCGTTATTATAACAGTTGCTTCGCAAGTTCGAGAATCGTGTCTTTACCAGAAAAGCGTTTTCACCAAACAAACAAAATCAAACCGGTATAATACGTGAGACAGAAACTTTGAGCTCTACTTCTAAGAACAACATCGGTTAAAGATATTTTCCTGCAGCAGACCGTGAAAATCTTTTTATTGACTTTTAAATGTGTGAACGACCTCGAGACCATTACATGACGTCAGACTGCAGAACCATCGTTGAAGGTTGATCTGCCTTTGAAAACGTACGTAGCGGTCAAATTACAAGTTGGAACTTTTACGCAACAACTTTTCTACAGAATCAGCCAAAATGACCTGAATCAGAACCGTTGCCAGAAAAATTTCAAGAGGGGGAATTTACGATTGTGCAGGCGTGCTTGACATTCTGAAACTTTGATAAAACTTTACTGATTCATAATGTTTCATATTTCAATATAATGGGTCTTGGAGTTTTGTTTGGGGGGGCTAAGCCCACCAAAGCCCCGCCCCACGGGATTGGCCTGAATATTTTGGTTTACTCAACGTTTCAAATCAGTCCTCATCACACTATGACGAGAAACAGATGCATTCATAACCTCAAAATAGTTTTCAGTTCTAGTGAAAGCTGGAAACTGTAGGAACAACAAAATAATTTTGCAAATTTTCCCCCCAAGAAATAGCAAAACGTCCATTCATCGCATCTTGCCATCAACTGCAGACCTGCAGTGACAAAATGTTTCATTCTAGATCCTCTCTTCTCACCTCCAAAGCTTTCCCAGCGTCTTGCTGAGCTCCGCATTGTGAAGATGGGGGTATTGGTCGGCCAACTTCCTCCTTGCAGCCTAGTCACAAAAAAACAAAACTTTATTGTAGAACAGGATATTTTGAAATTATTATGTGGCAAAAGCTACGATGATATACAATTGTTGCAACCACTTGGTTGTCAGCATTTATTTGCTTCTGGACGAAAACGGAAATGATGAAGAGCTAATGATAAAAATAAATACCAAAAGAAATGAAATAAAGTCATGAAACAGACCAGTGGTTCTCAACCGCGGTTCTGAGGCCGCATGCGGCTCCCAGGCACCCTTTGTAGGGCCGTCAACAGTCATTCAATAAAACCTCTAATATATTGTGGAACAGAATTCGTTCTGCAATAAAATAAACGTGTCAATTGAATTGTGTTCCAAGTTTTTAGTGCGGCTCTCTAACAAAATCGTAGGTCTGGGTTTGGCTCTCTTCAGCAAAACGGTTGAAAACCACTGACTTAGGCACTTCGGAAAACAGCAGGATACGCTTATCGTGTCTCACCGTACAAAAGACAGTCACGAGATTTACCGAAATTGGGAATGTATGACTTTTACTTCGTTTGGTTTGGCAGTTCTTTATTATTTGGTGATCATTCATGAAAAAACAAGGTTTTGATTTTAAACTTTATTCATTTATCACTTGGTTGATCTAACTTCTAGACCATATTTAAGTCATTTTGCTGCTTTAACATACAATAAATTTTGGTTGGCGTTTCGAATGCCTCGGTTGGTCTGAAGTGAGCAGCAAAACAGGAGAAAGATAAGTTCAACTGCATTGAATTAACTAGGTATGAAGCAAGGAAAAACACATTCTATGCTTCAATGTGATTGTGCTGAATGCCGAACGAAGAACATCAAATCAAATCATCTTCGCGCCCGATTAGCATAAACCAATGAATCAAAAAATGCTTGGATTTATTTTCACCATTGGCTGTACGATATTCGAACCTAAAGATACCGAAACTACGTTCTTCTCGCTGTTGGTTGTTTTTCTTTTATTAACTCTGATGTTTTTAAACTGGAGAACCATATAAATTCTTGAACTATTTGTCGACCTGCAAGTTATCCTTGCATTACTGCATTGCAATTATTTTCACCAACAATTAAAATCTCTAGGTTTGGTTTCGAGGAATCAGTCGACTAGGCTCTGCTTTCATAATTTCACGATGATTCATACTTGCACATAGCCTCATGGTCAAGTAATTAGTCTCCACTGAGGCGATGAAATCAGACAATCAATCAGCAAATATTTTTACCGGGTAATCGATTTCACGCAACTCTTCGCGTTCTCAGTCCTTATTCAAATAGAGGACTGATAATGCGTAGTGTTACGTGAAATCGATTTCCTAATAACAAAAAATGCTGATTGATGATCTGCGTCACCTCTGTGGATACTATTACGTCAGCTAAAATGTCAAGCGTTTTTTGTATTATAACACGCTTTATTGGCTTACCTGCGCCCACACCATGAAAGCGTTCATCGGTCTCTTCACGTGGGGTTTACTTTTTTGAGAGCCGTTCATCCTGACAGGCACCGGAACCAGAGTCCAATCATAACCTTTCAGAACTTGGCTGACAGCGTCCTTAATATCAGTTGACATTTCTGCATCGTCTTTATCAATGTCCGCGCTAAAATCTTTTTCCTGGGTCCAGTCTTCACTTGAAGAAGAAACGGAGGAGTCGGTTGGCCCCAGCCGCTTGTGGAACCTATTAGGACTCTGACTTGGAGAATAATCGCTGTGTGTTTCATCCTCATTTATCTGTTGTGACGTTTTGCAGTTGCCAAATGATGATGATTTAGTTTGAATAGGGTTGTTCGAATTTGTACTGGAAGATGGCAGCAAAGTTGTTTCGTTCTTTGTAGAGTTGACGTCACATTTGTTTTGCAAAAACTCAGGCTCTCCAGAGCTCTGCTCCAAACATTCAGAGGTGGTCAAAGAACTTCCACCACACTCTTGTGTGACAGCACAAAGGACGCGTTCTGCAGCAGAATTTTCATCAACTGATGAATAGTTTCGCACAGGGTCGTTGCACGAAAGCCCAGCTTTGTTGCCAGACTTACTGTTGTCAAATGCATGCATGTATGTGCGATCAGCACAAGCTCCTGAAGGTATGCTTGCCCATCTTCCTGCACAAGCACTGACATCCACCTTCCTGTTGACCATGTTCTCACGCTGCAAGGTCTCAAGCACTACCATATTGTTATTCATTCCGGAACGCTGACCAGGTTCCAGGCAACTTGTCATCCCCGCAAAACAACTAATTTTAGTTTAGCAAAAGTCTAAACTGATTGGTTACAATCTTGTTTTCTGCAAAAAGCAAAAGAAAATATATCGACATCAATGGATTTGGAGCTCTTTTCAATAAAAATAGTTTAGATGACTAACGCTAAGCGCTGCTTTCACTTAAAGGTGTTCAGGAACAAGTTGTCTACGTTAAAGACTAATTCGTTTTACTTGCTTCGAGGTGGGAGACGTTGCTTTTAACAGATCCTCTCGTGCAAGTTACCTGGGAAAGAAAAAATATTCTTGAAGTTCACTGGAGCGGAAAAGCCCTGCGATGAAAAAATGTCTCTCGTCACTCGGCGCTTTCGCTTTGCAGCGCTCGGAGCGACTTTATGCTGGTTACCGAGATCTAACCAAGCATAGTATGCTGGAACACGAATGCACTGAGAGTGCTGCATTAACGCGCTGTGCGATCGAGACAACTCTACCTTTTTTCTAATTCACGAGGTAAACAGATGTAAATCTTGTAATACACTTATTGAGTACACACTCTGCTTTATACTTCTCATCACAGTTTCAATGTCCGATCAAGGGAGACCAAGTCAGTCATGCACTTAGTTTTTCTGTAAGTAGGCCACTAAGCACAACCAACAGATTCACACAACTTAATTAAATAAACAGTTTTTAGGAGCCCAATGACTATGGCTGGGGATTTTCAATACAGTCAAAAATTTTCTTAAACCAGATCGCATTGCTACACAGGAAAAATTCAAAAGATGAATAAACTTCACAGCATTGAACGCTGTTGTTGTTGCACCAACCAGCAATAAAAATAAGCATTTTGCTATTTTGTAGTCAACACGTCTTAAAAATTCCGATAAAATTTATTATTCCTTTTTTAGAAGCAACTAGATCAGGGGTTCCCAACCTGGGTTACATGTACCCCTAGGGGTACATTTGCCTATCTCAAGGGGTACTTTTATTGTACACCCGCAACAAATTAGCTTTGACACATAAAACGGAATCTGCCTTTATAGTTTTATAAGTCTAAATGTCTATTAAAATTTCAGTGGATTTTTCTTATTTTACTTAGCGTTTTTGTCATAAGAAGTTTTAAAAATGCATGCTCATCTGTCGAAATTCTGAAGGAGTACATGGTCAGAGAAAGGTTGGGAACATCTGAACTAGACAAACAAAATTCAGCATTCAACACTTATAAATAAATTTATTTTTGCTTATCAATCATTCATGCTCTTCTTCCACTAATCGACATCACGCCACCCATCAACAAAGTGCTGCGTTCTGACTTCTGTGAAGAGGCTGGCTTTAGGGTATAGCAGAAAAGGAAGAGACGGACGATAAAACTGCCACTTTGTTTTTTTCCGTAATTGGAAGTTCTTGTTTTTCAAGTTGTTCCTTGCCTTTTGGTTCCTTAGTGACACCAAGTGACCAATAAATTAATGAGTCTCTTGGGGAAAAAAACGAAAACCGTTTGCGTTTTTCTTTGGCTTGTTTTGACCTTTTTCCCATCCAGTGGTCTAGCAATGTTGTCAACGCCCGTCAAAGCGTTTAGCATTTAACTTTGAAGGCGCTACCTGGAGCATAGCTGCCAACTTTACTAAAGCAATCCTGCTTACACATTCTACCAACGCTCTGTTTTGAGTCACAACGACATGTTTCCGTCAATGTGGTTTGCTGCGTTGCTCGATAATCGGCGTCAGATAGTTTTGAAGTACCAATGAAAGCATTATTTAGGAACGACGTAATTTTCAGTTTGCACTTGTCGCAGCTTGTGTCTTGATTCATTCATTTTAGTCTTCACTTGATCTGTTTCTCTGCTCTTGCCTTAGTGTTTCAGTGTGTCACCGGTAAGCATTGCATGCAGATTTTAGGACTGAAGATGCACAGTGTTATGTGAAATCGATTTCGTTGCTTGAGCTTGTCGCCTTTGTGGAGACTAGTTACTGGAGTCAATCTCTGTGCCAACTTTCTATAAGGTATATTGGTCCTAAACTTTGGCATGAAATTTCTGAAAACCTGAAGTCTCTTTCATTCGGTTAACAAAAAAGATTGTCTTGATCTCTTGCCATCATGCCAGTTGATTTATCATCCGTGTGTTTGTTCCAGTTTTCTGTAAGTTTGTATCTAGTGCCTCTTTCTTGTGCAGTCTGATACATTTAACCCTTCCAAGTGCTAATACCACCTTCCCCGTACACAGACATTCTTTTCATCCTCTTTGCTTTCTTGTTTTTCTTTGATGTTGTGCTTTGTTACTGACTTCTATGTAATGTTCCAGCCACTGCATTTTGTCACTTCGTTTTTCCTCTTCACTTGAAACATCTTATTCGTACCAATAATAGGGCTGGTTGAGTAGGTGACATGTTTTTTCGCCAATCATTTGCGTCTAAAATTTATAGTTCCTATTACAGTACTTTGCAGAATTCCTGATACTTCAATTGCGTTTCTCATTTTTTTTTATCAACATGCAATCAACTTTTCTGTCATTTGGTGTTTTGCCCTTTTTGCTGCATCCCTGTTGCCTGTGGTATGAGTCACAGAAAGCCACGAATAAATCTAGCTACTCATTTCAAAGTTTCAGGATATTGTTCCAGCTAGAATGAAGGCAGCAGATTTCTGTTTGAAACATACCATCTCTTTGTCTGTCTTAACTTGGTTTTCAAGTTGCAAACTCATTTGAAATAAAGATGAATTCTTTATTATCCTGTTGTTCCAGAAAAACAATGACTCGAAATGACTCAACAGTTTTTGTGACCCGACTCTCACTCGACTAAGTCATGAGTCGATTGAGTCGATTCTGATTTCTGACTCGAATGGCTTTTGCCTCGAAAAATATGACTCGACAACATCGCTAACTTATTCACCTTATCCTCAGGGGAAGGTGGGGCACAATGGGACTAGGGGCACAGTCGTCTTTTTTGATTTATTCAAAAAGTTGAAAACGTTGAACTTTAAAATTTCCATGGTGCTTTAGTCTCATACCAGCCGTAGTACAAAAGTGAAACTTTCTTTGATAGGCAGCCGTTGTTACGAGTTACAGAGAAAGTTGTGTTTTTGCTACCCAGAAGTAATTTATAAAATCGCATTTAGATTTGAGTTTTGCCCACGTTAATCAACATCTTCTGTTCTGAGTTTTTGTGACGTTGTATTCAGGGCGGTGTAGCATTATTTGGTAATGCCAGATTTTAAATTCTTTTTAAGTTGAGTTGGTACTTCTTCATTTTATTTTTTAGGTGTGTATGGGGCACATCTGACCAAAAAAATGGGGCACACTCGACACATTGCTACTAGGTCAGTCTAAACAAGGTAAAGCTTGAGGGGTTATATTGGAATGCAGTACAGAATAATTCTAATCTGTGAGCATTTTTAGGTTATTATGTGCTTAGAGGCACATTATATTTGTATGGTAAAGCATGATTTTCAGCATACTGCATTGGCTTCATTGAATATTTGGTAGTCATACAATTTGTTTTGCCATGCAGGGATAGTGGTAATTAGAATGTGAAAAAAGTGGAGAGGCAGTCAACAAGTGCCTACATTACATGGGATATCACATGAACATTGTGCAATGCATGCAACCCAACTTTTTTTGACTGATCAGGTGTACCCCATGCTCATGTCGAGTGTGCCCCATGCATGAGCACACTCGACAGAAAATGTACCCTTTTTAAAATGATTATAAATTTTTTTCTGAGGTGCGTTGTTTTTTGGCATTATATTGTGTATATAGAGTTGCTTTATTCTGTGACAATTTTTGAGCTTGTTTGGACTTGAAATAAAGGAGCAGTGGTTGAAAATGCAAAAAAGTGTTGACTGTACCCTACCTTTCCCTATATAGGGGAGGTTTTGAACATACTTTGTGCTTGTGGGGGCTTCACATATGTGTCAGTGATTATGTGACGTCGTCTGTCATATCTTTCCGACATTTCAACCAAGCCTACTGGTCAAAGCCACCTTCAACAGTTGGTCTTACTGGAGGAGCTACACCTTTCTTCTAGATCACAATTATAGTGTGCTATTTGCTTCATCAGAAGAGCATGAACTTTCTCCTCATTTCAAGTCAAATGGTGACTAAAAACAGCGTTCGATTTGCTTGAGTGATTTTTTATTTCGACAACTCTTGTTGCAACTCTATTCAATGTTGTATCGCGTAGAGATGGCGCTGACAGAAAATTTGTGTCCTCTGTCCGCACTGCATTAGCAGTTTCAGTCCGCTTTCTGCACCGCGTACTTTTCCCTGTTCGCATCTGCACGGCACCGTAACCCCCAGTTCTTGAGTTTTATCCCCCAACAGCAATTACATTTTATGCCACCTAACCTGAAGCACTGTGCCCCCCCTAAAATCATTAAAAAATTTTCTTTAAAGCCAACTCTGGGTATAAGAGTTATAAATTTACAAAATGTTTTTAACTCTTTCAAATTGCCACACGATATATCCGCCTGTGCTAATGCGCACAAAGTCATAGCTTGATTGATTTATTGTTTCACGACTCAGATAAGAAACAGAAAAGATACAAAGAGCCGTCATGCAAAAAGGAGACCAATTTTCTATTAAATTAGAATAAATGAAAACGTGGGCGCAAGTTTGTTGTAAAACGTGGGGGGACAGCTTGGTGTGAAACCAATATAGTCATCGCGTCGATGTCAGTGGCGTACGCCGAAAATTTTCATGGGGGGGGTTTGGTTCAAGGTCATATGGTGGTTATTTGTTTTTGGTGTGCGCTGTTTGCGACGTCACAATTTGACGTCATTTCCATGTTTCCAAACCAACGTTTTGGCGAAGTTTGTTGACATAGTATGCATATTTTTCTACATCCACTCTCCTTATTATATATGTCGTTGCACTGAATATGAACT
>Ga0210059_1002213_pt1 | contig 30202 bp, 23 predicted proteins | sample Ectturendosymbi2_FD_188042 | JGI IMG/M metagenome (GOLD analysis project Ga0210059, IMG submission 188042) | Ecteinascidia turbinata endosymbiont from Florida, USA - Sample 2 (SPAdes) (version 2) | ecosystem: Host-associated > Tunicates > Ascidians > Unclassified | place: Key West, Florida...
ACAAGCTAAAGCTCTGGATTATTCCTAATCCGATGCGTTTTTGTGCGTTATTGCGTGAGCAACGCGCTCCGACCCAGTGGCGTAGCCAGCCCAAAAATTTGGGGTGGGGGCAAAAAATTTGGGGGGGACCAAAATGTTTGATTTTAGGCGAATAACACTATTTTGCTTAGAAAAACGCTTCTCAAAGCACAAAATGTTTATATTGTCTAAAAATGTGGGGGTGGCCCCATTGGCCCCCCTGGCTACGCCTATGCTCCGACCTCGTTTCGTCCAGTAGGGCATTCTGTACTGGTGTTATGGCGGACCACGTGGGTTTCACTGCTGTCCATCTGCTGCTCTAGCGAACCTTTCTGTTAAAAAGTTTTTTGTCACTGCATCTGAAAATCTGTAAACGAACTTAAAGTGGTGCGAGCTTTACATGTTTAGGTGTGGTAAACTACAATGTTTGGTCGCTTTGTCTAGAGGCAAGACCAGGGTTTTTACAATGACTCTTAACCTTTTTTACATATCTAACCCTTTTATCAAACAATACTGCCAGATTTACCCACAATGCACTCAATGGTGCTCTGATTTATAAAAATTTACATTGGCTGCAATTTATGGTTCGGTAAATTTACACCCTTGGAAGATGAAATTTGCCCCAGGTTAAGAACCACTGGAATAGGTTAAGCTCTCTGTTCGTAGCGTTTGGGGATATATGTGATTCAGCATGCAATCCACTCAGGGATGCATACTACAAATCTCAAAATTCTCATAAGATACCTCCAGTCGTGGTTGATGTCGACCTGGGATTAACAAAAAATCATGGACCTCACAAAAAAACCTCAGCAGTATCACCAGTTTCGTCGACCATGAATCACTGGAACCCTTTTAAACGGCGTTAACTTCTCACACAAGATTTGTAAGTCTAGATATTAAAAAATTTGTTGTTGTTTTAATCCAGTCAGCTTTTCATTCAGCGTGAGTTTCACGTTGGTGACTTCTGAGGCCTTCCGGGTACATTCAACAAGAGCAGCTATGTCCAACCCGCGGCCCAGTTGAAGGTTTCGTGCGGCCCAGTTAAGGTTTTCACTGAAGTAAAGGTATCCCAAATACTGACAAACTGTCCCTTTTGATAATCTTAAATTTGACATTTTTGACGCAGATGGTCCTCAGTGCCGCTTTATCACGTCTACCCCGTTGCATTTAGGATTCGAAGGCTTTCATTACATTAGTATAAGCTAAGCAAGGAATCGATCAGCAAATTTTTAATAGGATCGAAATTTGCTGATCGCTTCCTTGCTTACACCCGTCGTGGAAAGTACATACTTTAATAGAGATATGTGCAAGTTTGAATCATCGCAAAAAGACTAAAGCAGATGGCAGTCGACTGATTCCTCGAAAGCATACAGAAACACCAGTGCTTTTAAGTGTAGTATAAGCTAAATTTAGTTTGTTAAAATCAAAGTAAGCCATTCAATGTGCGGCCCTCATTAATATGTTATTCAAGGTGCGGCCCTGGTTAAGACAGTGACATAATTTTTGGCTCAGTAAGCCATTTGGGTTGGACATGGCTGAGCAAGAGGATAAAATAAAGTTTTTGCCGCTCCTCAATCCACGTTTCATGATGCGATGATGTGACAATTTGAATCAGTCAATGGACTCCACTTACGTTCCACAATGATTGCAAAATCACTCAAGTTTTTCAAAATGAACTAATGTAACATGATTCGATTGAGTCGAAACATTCAACCCCGTTCCAGCGACTCACCACGGACACCAAGTTTGGAATTTAGTACAAGAATTTTTTGACTATTTTACGCTTGATCAACTACTGAGAAATTAAAAGCTGTGCAACTCTGAACCATCAATAAATCAATAAATACTTTCACTTCACTCGATATATTTCATTGATTCGAATCAAATCGAAAGGACATCGATCCTGAGTCTATTTGGCAATCCACGATTCGGAACAACCTCCCTTTAATGTTATATGGGTACCTTCTGAACTATGCCTAGAATTAAACCAATTTTCAACCTTTTCGTTTTCCACCTGACCACATGCAGTCACCCGTTTTGACTACACAGAGCTCCGGTTTCATGGTAAAAGACACCACTGTATGCAGAAAAATTGGAAAATTCTCTGACTATGGATAAATTCATATGGGTTTCCATGTTAGGGAGTCAGGCGAGTGCTAACACTCGATTGTCTTAGTGCTTTATTGTTGCAAGCAGAGAACCTTCTATCTTTCTGTTCTGCAAACCAAAATTACGTCTTCAAAATAACCGTCAACCACTGCTAATCTATTTCAAACAATGACTTAGTTTAGATAAATCAAGTGCAGAAATTTTGTTTTTTGCGTGTTGTCAATACAATGTCTTACAAACGTTGAAAAAGTTAAAAAACTCACGTTGCCAAACTGATCAGTGTTACGTTTCAGAATATAAAGACCGGTTTGACCGGCTTCATGGAGATTACAATGAGCTTGAGCAACATGTTGATGACCTGAAACGTTTGCTTCTAGCAAAGACTTCGGAATGCGATGCTTTGAAAACAAAGTAAGATTTGGAGTTGTGCCCATAGAGCTTTTTCACAGTACTGCGGTGGCAAACAAGTCAACCGGAAACGCGCCATCTTTAGGAAGATTATTAGTAGCAGATTTGTAAAAAATCTCTGCGTAGCATTTACGTCAATTCAAGCTCATAGCCAAGGTAATGAGGTTGGTTGGGGTAAAGAAAATGCTTGAAAAAAGGCAAAACCTGAAGTGTGTAGTGTGTTTATCGATCTATGTGGTACCGGAAAAATGAATCAGGGCAAAATATATGGAGCAGACAAAAACAAATTTTTACTGTTTTAGCGATATCAAAGCAAAGCTCTATTCACGAAATAGGTCATCTATTTACATTCGGAGGAACTTGTCTGCACCATGTCTTCTGACGACCAGCGAAATTGGTACTAATAACTTTCTTTGTCTGGATAATAATTAACAGGTCTTGCGTTTGCAGTTTTATTAATTTGTTGTTTGATGATGATCAGCATGGGTAGCACAGGTCCTTCTCAGTTGAAGTTTGCGACTTTGCCCCAAATGACGTGTGCAGTGATTGGTCGTAGGGTGAAACACGCACCGCCATTCTCTGTCTTGCTTAAGCCTGAAAGCAGACACAACAAGGGCATTTGTGGAGGATCATCCCCATCAGCACCAACTTAGGGAAATACTTGGCTGATCATAAGTTTTTAGTGACATAGCATTAAAGGTGAGACTTGAGGCTTAACAACTCACCCTTGTTGCCTACATTTTTAAGTTCATTTTCCATATATTATCACACGTAATAACCTCACTGGTTTAATTCGAGTTTCGTGTTCCGTCACTGGTAAAAAATCGGCCAAGTTCTCTTTTAATATGTTGTGTTGTTGCAGCTAACAGTAGGAAGAACGTTCAGCCCGCCCTCACTCAATTATTTTTGTACCCTACTAACATGCACGAAATTTCAAGCTTGAGTTAAAGTGTTTTGAACCACGCCGCCCCGGGGCATAAACAAGGTTGTGCTATTGCAACATACATGGGTATACGTCACGCTCCTTCCTAATTTTTACGCGATTGTCCAAGTATAACTTCGTTTCCCAGTTGATTTACGAATTATTTTGGTCAATTTGAAACCTATATGTTCTCGTCGAGTAATTGACGTTTGTTGTCATCATTTGCTTTCTTTACTATGCTGGACAAATCAACCATATTTATATTGATTCGGCACAGTAATTTTAGACTCACAACGTCACGACGCTTAGTGAGCGAATCATCTTGAGGGAATAAGAAAAAACAGATCATCCACGAGGCCGTTTGATGGACACTGCATTATTGCCGAGGCCTAGTCTATCACACAAACGCATTGTATGACACAATGCGCACATCGGCTATATAACGCTTGCTATTGGTAAGCCTATGGTCAGGGACGCCGGAACTACGGTAGAGCAGGGGGCAGTCAAAAAGTTGAGGGCAATGAAAACTAAAAACAAACAAATCTTTACCAATATTTTTGTTTCTGTTCAGCAACAATACTGACCTAAAAAATAATAGCAGAAATTACAGAAAATCATTCTGAATTTTTTTGTTTCGCGAATAGCTGCAATAAATTTATTTCAAATCGATCTTGCTAAACCGTGAAATTGCCCATGTTACTGATATGAAAAAAGCACCTTCGCCCCCGTTGCCCCTTTGAAAGGGCAGGGGGAAATGCTCCCGTCTTTTTCCTGCTCTCCGGCGTCTCTGCCCATAGTGTTATAACTCCAATACTTCTTGCTGGCTACATAACTTCCACAATTAGTGTTTGTGATTAAATCCATGTAACGAAAAATCGACATTCTGAAAACAATTTTTGGTGGTTTTTGGTAAATCAACGAAACGCCTCAATTGGTGTAAAATGCATTTGCCATCGATTCCTTTATGCACATGCCTTCTCTGCGTTGGTGTGATTAAGACCAATTTTTCATGTTACGAGTCAAGTGTGAAGACTTTCGATGCCGAATCATTTAAAATTTTTTAAAAGTTAACCGAGTCACTGGCTCTGGTGAAACCGAGTTCGATTCACTTCACAAGATTTTTAGAAACACATGGAGTCTTTTCCGAGTCGAATAAATGTGCCATGTGCGTCGCTGCGTTAGTTTTGTACTTGAAGCTCAGTTCCCAGGTCTCGAATCACGTCATGTGTGAAAAATCTCTGAACGAAATCTACTTACTTCGTAAATCAGTGATTCGCTATTCGAGGCAAATCTATCTGCAGAAAGACGTGACTCGAATAGAGTCACAGCATCATCTTTTAATATACCTCTCGAATCAAGAAAACGAGACACAGGTCAAAGCCTATGACTCAGATGACGCAGTCACAGGTTTGCAGTGTGGTATTTCTCATGCGACAAGATGTTGCAGTGTAAATGGTACAGTCAGTCCACTATGGGGCGCCGTTCGTAAAAATATTATATCTGACAGATTTAGCACAAAAACTGCTGTCTCTGCTCATATTTAGCTATCTCTGCACGCATTGAGCTATCTCTGCTGCGCACATTGAACTATCTCTGCACAGAGATAGCTATCTCTGTGCACATTTAGCTATTTCTGTGCAGAGATAGCTATCTCCGCATGCATTTAGCTATATTTGCGCGGATTTAGCTATATCTGCGCAGAGATAGCTATCTTTGTGCGCATTTGGCTATCTCATATCCCTGCACATATATAGCTAAATCTACATGCATATATAGCGCTGAAGCGTGTCAGGGGAAAACATGGTATCCTGTCTGAAGAAAAAACTTGGTGTTCTGTTTCAGTAATCCAGACAAAAGCTAGGTTACTGCAAGGCATGATTTCCCTGGCGTCATATAAAGTAAGGTGGTTTCAGGTCTAAATTATACTGTTTTCATAATCATATTGGTTTGTGTAGACCAGCGGTCCCCAAAGTCTGGCCCGCGAGCTGTCCTAGGAATGCTTAGTATTGTAACAATTTCGTGTAGATAAACTAGGGTAAGATGTAATTACACAGAAAGCAAAAAACAATTGCTATAATTGAGAATTTTATCCCAATGGGCTTTAAAGACGAAAACAAACCAAGCTTTCCGCTTTGATCTAAAGTTCAACTGCTGCACAAAAGTTTGAGTTGAAAGGTGATTTGCTCAGGATGTAGGCCATTCGTTTGTAATGCTGTAGTTTGCGAACAACACAGACAAGTAAACACAGACACAGAAAATTCTTAGGTCGTAGCTGCTTTTTTCGTTGGAAATTGCAGCGCACCAGCACCCTTATATTGTACGAGGGGTTGCCAGGTTGGCATTTTGATGCTGAATTGCAAATTTTCGGTCCTATTTAAAGCGATTTGGCTTGAGAAAATGCTATTTGGCATGCTTTGGCTTTTTTGTAGTGTTGGCAGAAAAAAAGTTTTTTGGTATTTTTCAAAACCTGTCTACTTTGATCTGAAACTTTTATTTTTTTAAACGTTTATTGAAGCTATATAGCAGCCTAGCAGGGGTGCACAACTCAAATGGATATTCAGGCCAAAATTTTGCTTAAAACCGAGTTGCGGGCTACACCATATCAAATGAATTGCTCACACAGTGAAAACAATCTTTATCACACAAAACAGCAAACAACTGTTTACATTTCCAAAAACATACATAAGAAATTAGTTCGGGGAAAAAAATGCTGCGTTGGACACGTTTTCATTGCACCAAAGCTGAAAAATTTTACTTTCACGATGAAATAGCAATATACATTACTGCATCTAAATGTCAATCTGTTACCCTAGTTCGCAGTCTAGATTTGTTTATTTCCATGATTGAGAAGGCCTGTTCACAACAGTAGCCTACGTGGTTGCAAATTGACAAACCCAGATTCTTGCTCGAGTCAAGAGTAAAAATTAATTAACGAATTTCCTTGGAAAAGGTTGCATGCAAAGCTTCGTTTGACTGCAAGTCTTAGAAGTCAGCGCCATTAACATTTTCTACGTTATCACGGAATGTTTTTTGAAACAAATTAATTTGCGTCTCCTGGCCATTAAGATCTTGAAAGCGTTTTGAAAACTTTTCACGAAGGTCATCACACATTTCCACTTCTTTTTCAATGTCACGTACCAAGTCTTTCGAGTTTTATTTATAAATGAAGACATGCTTTTGAACTGCATCATGTTGTCAGTTGACAAATGCCGCTGAATGTGCTTCAGTTTACCTTAAAAAGCATTGACTGCATGCAGTAAATCGCTTGCGTGCCATTTTCAAACTTCTGGCGGGCCACATTTGGCCCTCGGGCCCTGTGTTGTGTACCCCTGCTTTATAGCATATTTAGCCTAGCGATTTAGCGTATGTGGTCCATGCGAACCTGGAAAGCCTGATATTATTTCTGTGGGTTGTATGTGACTGTTGCACTGTGTAATAATGTAGATATTTTGTGGCATGTTACATATACAACATATCAACTGTTTGTATACCAGATAATTAGAACTGTGGCATGGTGCATGTTTGTTTTCACAACCTGTATTGTTTCAAATATTTATAGGTATTTCTTATTAAGAATTTTCTATAAGAGTACATGGCACTGTTGGAGATTAAGACAATATTTATGCGCGGCGCTTCCAGGCTTGGTTCCAAAGTAACATCGCAGTTTTGCCTTTACTCATCCAGGTAATACTAAATTGACAGCCGTTGCCCTGCTTCGGCTTGTTTGGCATATTTCTGAAGCTATTTGGCATATTATTGACGAGCGATCATGCATTTTTGATTCATCAGGACCTGGCAACCTTGTATTGTACATGTGCTTGGCGCCTAAACTTCTGTCGACGCTACATTGGCTTGCATCAGTGCTGCGAAACCACACACTTAATCGTAGTGGGCATTTGGAGTGTGAAGCGTAGGCGTTACTGCGGCAGTTGTAAAAAGAATTGCACGTTACTCTCCTTATTGCAGCATCAAAAAAAAAAACAATTATTAACCTACAACTATTATGGAACAAAAGAAGTAGATTCATAAATCACATTGCAAACATGTTAACGAGCAAAGAAAATAAACAGAAAAATACAAACGTGACTAATGTTATGCGTGTTGTATTTTTTTTATTTCGGTACACAAAAGAGTTCGGCCCACGGACGCTGATAAGATCGCGAATTTGGCCCAGCATCCAAAACGTTTGGGGACCGCTGGTGTAGACGATGGGCTACAGTAAACTTGTGGTGATGGTGTCAGTGTTAGTGCCTTATGTTTGCAGCTTGAGTTGCTTTAAATCTCGCACCTGAACGTCGCATTTCAGTGCAGGAATACTGGTTATTTTAAGTAATAAGTATGTACTGCAACTTATTACATATAAGAGCATATGCATCCTTCGTTTCTTTGATTCTCGAAGCAGTAAGGTTTAGTGTGATAATGCTACTGAAGTGATGTGTGTTGCCGACGTTATTTTCGGGCAAGAAGGCCTAACTGAGCAATTCTTTACGAAGCGCTTTTTCTATGACAGTGTTTTTCTCTTTACAATACAGTGCTCGTCTCCAAGCGAGCACTTCGCTTTCAACGTGCCATTTCTGAGAGAGCATTCTCTTTGAGCACCTGAAGGCCCTGAGAAGCCGTGAGCTGCAACTGATGAGAATAGTCGGAATGGTCGGACATGACGAGATCCTCTTCGAAACTCTGAGCAGATAATGGCACTAACACTGAGACGACCACTACAGGTTTACTGTGGTCCATCGTCTACACAAACCAATATTATTATCAAACCAGTATAATTTAGACTTGAAACCACCTTGCTTTATATGACACCAGGGAAATCATGCCTTGCAGTAGCCTAGCTTTTGTCTGGATTACTGAAAGAGAACACCAAGTTTTTCTTCAGACAGGATACCATGCTTTCCTCTGACACGCTTCAGCGCTATATATGCATGCAGATTTAGCTATATATGTGCAGAGATACTGTAGCTAAATATGCGCAAAGATACCTATCTCTGCGCAGCAATAGTTAAATGCGCACAGATATAGCTATCTCTGCGCAGAAATAGCTACATGCGTGCAGAGATAGCTATCTCTATGTGCGCAGAGATAGCTATCTCTGCACAGAGATAGTTCAATGTGCGCAGCAGAGATAGCTAAATGCGCGCAAAGATAGCTATCTCTGTGCAGAGACAGCTAAATGCACCCATATATAGGTAAATGTGCGCAGAGAGAGCTATCTCTGCGCAGAGATAGCTAAATGCACGCAGATATAGCTAAATGCTCGCAGAGATAGGTGAATGCGCGCAGAGATAGCTATCTGTGTGCAGAGATAGCTAAATGCGCACAAAGATAGCTATCTCTGTGCAGAGATAGCTAAATGCGCACAAAGATAGCTATCTCTGTGCAGAGATAGCTAAATGCGCGCAGAGATAGCTAAATATGCGCAGAGATAGGTATCTCTTCACAGAGATAGCTAAATGCGCTCAGGGATAGCTAAATATGCGCAGAGATCGTCAGATATGCACAGAGATAGCAGTTTTTGCGCTAAATCTGTCAGATATAATATTTTTGCGAACGGCACCCCATAGTCGTTTGCGTTACACTTTTAGCGGGAAAGAAGAACGGGCAGGATTTAAGAAAATGTCAGGGTTGGAACAATTTGCTGAATGAAATGTGCAAGAAGGATCCGTGAAAATCTCAGTTTCAAGTGGGGAAAAACGATTATCTTTTCTTGATTTTCAGTGTTTTTTTCAGCGAAAAAAAGTCGCAAATCTCTTTTCCAAATAGATTTGAATTGGCAGCAGAACCGTCGTAAGAAAGTCTTCAATAGGGAGGCTTTACACTTGTGCAGGGGACTCGACGTTCTAAAATTTGACAAAAACTTCACTGATTTATAGTGTTTCGTATATCAGTTTGAGGGGACTAAGCCTACCAAATGTAGCAGACACATTATCGTGGTTTGTACATATTAAATGTTGATCTGATAAAAAAGAGACAAAGTCCAAGCATCAAGCAATAAAGATAAAGAGTGCTGACACGGAGCTCAAAGGCTGTGAGCAATCAAGCGTAAAAAAACGTGACAAACAAAACATTACGTTTTCACAGTCTGGTAAAGAAGGGAAAGTTCCAGACAATTTAGCTAGAAACCTAAAGACAAAAGGTATACAGATTAAATCAAATAAAATTTGATTTGGAAAAAGAATAAACAAAGAACAAGAAAAGAGGCGAACAAAGCTGAGGAAAGGCCTAAAAGGATGATGTCATGGAAAAGTACAGAAAATCAACTATTAATGATGTAATTAAGAAACATGACTAAAAAACCCATTAACTTTATGAGGTAATGCTTTATTGGGAATCAATAAAAGATTAATTAGGGAATTTCCAGAAGATTTGAGTATAAAAGAGGCGATTTTGGCTTCCCAGTTCAGTTCACTTTTCGACTCTGAACTGAGAACTCCTTCCCTGGTCTACGCCATCTCTGAATGGTTTAGCCTTCGAAGTAAAATTTGAGACTCTACCTTACTGCCACCTTAGCTCGACGGGTGGTTTGTGAGTGTTACTTTGCCGATAGACTGTTCGCATCGTCGCCTTAGTAGCTTGAGTTCTCAGACTAAAAACGGTGTCAATGACCTGTTTTTTAGTCAACACTAGTGGCTTTGTCCGAGTGGACCCTTGACACTCAGAACCACAAATTTGGCTTGTCCAGAGTACCCGCTGCCACATAGACTGATATTGTCAAAGGGCCATAGCCTTGCTCAGTCTTAGTGGAATTCTGCCACGCCACTTGTCCTCTGGATTGATATTGTCAAAAGGCAATTTATTGCCTTGCTCAATCCTAAGGCGAAACCCAGAAACCCCTTCCCGTTTACTTGGCATTGGCATAAGCTACTCCTTGTCACTTTGTTTGACGATTTAAAAAGTCAAAACAACATTGTATTGTGACAAACAGTTGAGTCCCGATTCAAGCCAGTCTTTTACCAAACATTAGGTTTACATGTTGTCCGATTAAAAATGCACTACAGGATAACGTGTAATCCTTGCACACAAAAATACATGATCAAATCTTGCGGAAACCTATCTTAGGAACCTTTTTTCATAAAGATGTACGTATCCTTGTCACGATCTCACCAAACGTAAGAACGACTTACTAAACCAATATCTCCACTTTAGGAATGGTACAGCTGAGTGAAGGGATATAATGTTGTGAATTAGAAACTTGAGGTTTGTGAGATTGGCTAAGAATACAAAAAGTGTTGTGCCCGTGTCGCTGTGTTCGAGAGCGTTTCGAAGGTGGACCATCACGTAAAACTTATTGGTAAGTTTCAGTGTTCGTGTGTTTTTCTCTTATAAAATAAAATCAACAAAACCTATAAGAAAGAGTATGCTTCTGTTATGTTTCAGTTACCTAGGAAATCAGAAATTTTAGGGAGACCAAGCGAACAGTAGCTTTCGTGAATGTCGTCCTGGTTACGTCTAAGACCGAACCCATGTAGAAGATTTCAGATGTAACTAAATGCGGCTATCTAGATTCTATATGGTCTAGAAACCCGTTACACAAATGACCCCCGTGGCGACTGGACTGATTGGCAGGACTTTCATTTGAAGGTTTCCCAACCTAAATTGCCGTTATCCTGGGTTGCATGAATAAAGTTACGATCACCCAAGTTATTTTTGTCATCTCATATGGGAGTTGACTTGGAAGGTGTCCAAGTTATTGAGGTTTTCAAGACTGATACGCGTTAAACTGTCACTTTTTGGTACCCACAGCAATTTTTTATGTTCGCAAAGGCTTTGCCATCAGCATGACTTGCTCACCAAGCTGATATGTTGTACATGTTTTATAAGATATACCGCAAGTCAGCTGCAATTTCACTGGAATCGACAAAATGTTGATTTGGATTTACTAAACGATTTGTCATTAGATCGAGTACTGTTTTTCTGGCCTTGAGTGAAGACTTCGCAGTAGTGCGCCGATCTGGTCGGGTATCAACGCGTTGAGCACAAATAATGGATATGCCTCCCACGGAAAGTAGACATTTGCCTCTCTGGTCATTGTTCCTCTGATGATTTCTTTTGCTGCTACTTCTTTAGACGAAGGTTTCGTCGACAAATGCTTGCGATAGTCTTTCACTACGTTTGTATCTGTGAAATGGATCAAAAATATTTGTTGATCGAGCATTTTCTCTTGAAAATTTTCCGAATATCTAGTAAAAAACTTTTTCAGCGGTAAATTTTCAGAATGCTGACACTGCCGACCTTAACAACATTAAGCTCTTGTATACTATAGGTATCAGCATCAAAGTAATAAAGATAAAAAATTAATAACTGGCTTAGAAACGGCATTTCTGCGCTTTGCTAAAAAAGAAAAGCGGGCGAGGTCGTCCTGCATCTCAAAACATTTGAGTTACCAGAGTGCACGACAGTTCTAGACGTAGTGTTCAGTGATCCATAAAACAAAATAGCGTTTTTCAATTGATATATCTAAGGATTGCAGAGTCCACACGGCATATATGCTAAAAATAGATTCTATTAGATGTAATTATGAACCTAAAATCTGTAAATGCTGCTTGTGGCTAGCTGCACGGATCAGACCGTGCGGCTCAATGTTTGCGTTATACAGCTTCTGTATTGCACGAGTCGCTGCAAGACAAGGATAGCCTTTCGAAAGTAAAGTTAGCAAACGTTTATACACTATTGTTCTGTTTATTCACGTACCGTATTATTTGTCATAATTCATTACCTTTAAGGAAAATATACAGGTAGGTTTTGTTCCCTTGCCGTTGTCAAGTGTTTCACAATATTTCAGTAGTTATATTTTACGCCCAAACTATATGTGAAAACAGTTTGCGTAGAGCAGTGTTTCCCAAGCTGTGTGCCGCTGAAGAGGCTGAAGTGTGCCGCGAAAGTTTTGTTTTGTCAAAACCTTCTGTATGTTACATCACTTCCGTTACAAAATTTGTGAAGAATAGGTTTTTATAAAGTAGGCGTGCCGCGTAAAACCAGTATTTATTACAGTGCGCCGTAACGAAATAAAGTTTGAAAAGCGCTGGCGTAGAGCATGTTGTGCTTCCTACACATATCAAAACAGCAAAGTTTTGTTGTATCTTAGATTGTTTGCTAAGAAGTTTTGGTTTTTATTTTTGCTATGTGTAACTACAGAAGCATGCAATTAAACAATAATTATCTTAGAAAAAACGATAGCTTTTACCTTTCTTCTAAATAGGTACTTAGCCTCACCAATAATTTTGTATAACTGAAATGCATATTCAAAGTGTGTTCCAGGCCCACTTTTTCCACACATCAATTTTTGCAATGTTTTTTTATTTCGCAATAAAAACTGTTTTAACTGCAATACCGCAAGTGAACCACCATCTGTTTTGCCTTGGGTTGGCAAGTAAACGTAGATAGCGACTGGTCAGTTGTGAATCAAAATCGTAAGTAAAACTAAAAACTGACCAATGTGTTTAACAAAATTTGCGCTGATTTTCGAAATGGTTCATCAAAAGTTTCTGGTGTACTGTTGATGAGATTGCATTTGTTTTTTGTTTTTTTACTGCCGCTAGTTACCGTGTTTCCCCGATAAAAAGACCTAGCGTGATTTTTCAGGATGATTTTAATATAAGCCCTACCCTTAAGCCCTAGTTGACTGGTGACGACAAAACTTCCCTTAATCTCAGCCAATAAATCGTTGTCAACGAGTTTCTGAATATAAAACATGTTAATGATAAGTAAATGTAGATAGTTTTTCGTAATTTCTGTTTATTTAGAAATCTCTTTATTTTTACTTTATAACTTCATTTTTTGTTATATCAAAATAAGACATCCCCCGAAAATAAGCCCTAGTGTAAATTTCGGAGTGAAATTAATATACGCCCTGTCTTATTTTCGGGGAAACACGGTACTACCCCTCTTCTTGCAGAACGCCTGTGACTTCTCCAAACGCATTAACGAGACTGGACGCCCGGACGCGCTGTGTTGACAACTTTATGTTTTTTTCCTTAAGCACATTTTTGTCACGAGATTTTCCCTCATATTTTATGCATTCGTAAGCAATCTAGCCAGTTGTTGAGAATCGGTAGGTGTACATGCGTACAAAAAAGCTTAATAATCCATAAGTTAATATTTGCTTCTTAACTCAACGTAATTTTTTGCCTTGTTGGCCATCTACGCATGTGTCAAACCCAAAAAGCTCACCAATCAATCCCAGATGACTCAGGGTTACAGAAACGTCGGTGCCGTTGTAAATAAGTTCATGATTTAAACTTCTGAAGAAACCATTCAATGCAGATTTTGTCGTACTGTAGGGCAGAGTAAAAACACCACCGTATGTTGCTGCAATCGCAATGTACATCAGGTAAACAGTTCGCAAGAAACAAAATCGTGTTATGCATTTCACAAGAGTGACTATTAAAGTGTAACACTAAGAGAGCGATTGTTCTTAGTTCTTACCTTCAACTGTACCGCTGTCACTCGGACAACTATTTGTGTTTGTAGTCATAAGTGGTCCCATTACTTATGACTACAAGCACAAACAGTTGCTTTTAAATATTTCTGAAATACAGTGTTATCTTATAGCTAATATTTTGCATAGAATTTCTCGGCATATTACATTGATAAAAAGTTCATTCGTTGAAAGGTGACCTCGTAAACAAAAAGAATCCTTCACAAAGATTATGTCTTCGGAATAATTGTTATTTGCACCAAACCTAGTGCAGTTGAGACGACAGAAATTCGTCCTTTCTTCTTGATTAGGGAAGGCATGGCAAGGTCTGACATATGAGCGTGAGTCAAAACATTAGCCATCATTAGTTTTTCCACATCTTCCACGTTGTAACGATATCCACCGAGATAGGATTGACCAATATGATTTAAAACCAGCACATCAATGTTGCCTGCGGTCAAATAAATTGGATTTTGGCTTCTATTATTTGCAAAAAAGTCGTTCACAGAAAAAATTAACTGAAGTTTTTTTACCAACAGTCTTATGATTTTATCTACAATTCAGTCCATTTCCGCCGACGTAAGATGTTTTCACAGTTTGTTATCAGAGATGCAGTTGCATTGCACCACTGGCAGACCTACTGCAGCAGTACCTACTGCAGTCTGATCTGACACCACTTTGCGTGCTATCGAAATGGTGTCTTTTTGTAAATTTGTTTGCAGGCGCTGACTTCACCTCAGGTTTTTTCGTATATTAATTATTATCCGGACTAGGACGTTTCATCGTCGATTACTCGCTAAGAGAAAATGATGTCAAGGCGTAAACGAAATTAAGGATTTTTGACGAAACGCGACGTTTGAGCAACTCAAGAAAGCAGTGTTTTGAAAAACTGTCAACTTGCGAAAAACGATTGAGTTGCGTTGATATTTTTTAATGGCGACCTTGAGTTCTGCAGAACAGTTCGAAGGATTTGTTTGCACTTACCTAGATTTTCCAACGCTGAGTGTATGACCAAAGAAGCGTTATGAAAACTGTACAAACTTGCAGCGACGTAGAAGGCTTTACTTGAGCCGAGTTGTTTGCATTTTTTAACTACCTGCGAAGTCAAAGACGAAATTTATGCGTTGTGAGCTCATTGTGGTTTGGAACCAGAGATCTAGTGACTTTTGTAATTTTCTTCAGATTGTAATTTCCTATGAATAAAGTAAATCAAAATATTCATTTATAATGGTAGTAACCTCTGTTAGCCTTTGGCTAAATTATGCGTTTTACGAGGGTACTTGCTTTTTATAAAAATCCTCGTCGTGTTTGATCGGTGAAACAGTGGCGTTAGATTACATGTTCAAACACCAATGCCTTTTCGCATGTTGTAGCAGTTGTTTATCCCACTTACTGGATACGCCAGCTCTGCGTCGAAATAATAATTCTTCGGTACATGTTTGTTCTCTGCTATAAGGACAGAGCCGGTTATAGTGAAATCGGTACCTCTCTCATTGCGAAGGAACAAGACAGTGCGTCTAACTTGTTTACCACAATTAAATCGTGTGGAGCGGAAGCAAACCGCAAAAGCAGTGAAAAGTTACTGGGTGGAATGATTGGAACCTCACAAGCCACATGCGTTTGACGTGGTTCGAGCGATGGAGCTATGGCTCCAGAGGATGACTGTAGCTGCGAGCAGGCGCTTTTACATGTTTCAAACATCGGGGAGATTTTATCATTGTGGATAGAGATTTTGTAGTTATACAATACGAACACTGATATGACTCAGTTAACGTGTAAGATGTTACTTTAAGACAAAACCGTTTGTACCTGCATCACCAATTACTTCGTATCAGTTTTTTTTAAATGAAAATGTTAGGTAGCCGGAATGGGCCTGTAGGGACCCGATTTATCTGATCCTAGGGACCCGATTTTCTCTGATTCTAGTGACCCGATGATAATTTTCGCTGATTCTAGGGACCCGATTTTCACTTCTAGGGACCCGAATCGGGTTCCTAAAGCACCTTAAAAAAACCCTGACATCTCACTCTGTGTGCCGCGAGACGATGCTGGGTGTTCCGCGGAATAATTTCATCTGAAAATACGAGCATTACATTTCGTTAGCTCAAACCCTAGCTAGACTTCCACTGTGCGTTTGTGTTGTTTTTTTCACGCCAGCATTGAAATTTTCACAACCTGGAAGGCCTGGCGTAAAGCAAGAGTGGTGAGCTAAGGCACAGAGGCGTAACGAGGGGGTCAAGGGGAGGGCAATTCCCCGGTCGACGAGTCAATATCGGGGGAGGGGGGAAATCACTGCGGGTGGCGCCGAAAAGTCACTGTCTTCAGTACGAAACATTTGCTTCCAAAAGACCTCAGTTTCGAACATGGGGGCCCCAAACTTGCTGCTTGCCCGGGCGCCATCTAACCTCGTTACGCCCCTGGGCTAAGGTAGAAGCTTTGCGGCGTTAGTGAAAGCGAAAATACAGCCATTCAAATTACGCAACGTTGTTTGCATAGGGGAGCCAGGCCCGTTGTCAGGTTTTAAAGTTTGTGGGGGATATACAATTTTTTAGGGGTGGCAAGATTTGTTTTTATTGTATGTTTAAAACAATTTTTTTCTGGGCACCACAAAGTTTGTGGGGCTACGCCCCCGTGGCTACGGGCTTGAGGGAAACCCTGATGATCAAAGTTTTACCAAAGGAATTGTCAGAAACGATGAAAGACTATCCACATTGTTAACTTTGTTAAAGCAAGAGTCTTGTATTTTAAGAATTTTTTCATTGCTATGCGACGAAATGGGATCAGAACATCAATTACTGCCATTTCATACGTCTGTGCGTTGGGTTTCACGGGACAAAGTTTTTGCAAGACTCTTCGAACTTCGGCATGAAATAAGTCAATTCGTATGAAGTCAGGACAATCATCATCTGTTTGAACACCTTGAAAATGATCGTTGGATTGCTAAACTTGCACATATGACCCACACATTTTACCACTTGAATGAACTCAACAAATAAGAGGCAAAAATAAAAATATACTAACATGTTCTAACGGGTTGAAAGGTTTTAAACAGAACATAGTTGTATGGAAAACTGAGTTAACACGGGGAACGGGGATCACTGGAAATGATTCCAAGGAGTAATCAAAATAGAACTATTGACAAAGTTTTGTGTTGGGTTTGGCTCAAGAACACTTAACTTTGTTACATCAAAAATATTACCGTTACTTTTTCACTATTAATACGGAACAGCGCGGTTGGATCCAACATCCTTTTTCGGCTAATGTTGAAATGTCAGTGTAAGAATTATCCTTGCCTGTTAGAAAAACATTCTTGAACTGCGAAATACAGAACTCTGAAATTAAAATTCAGCGATGTTCCACTTGATGAGAATGGGGTTTGTATTGAACATAAGCGAATTTCGAAAGTGGCTATTGAAATTATCCTTCAGTTTTGCACTGTATAACCTACTTGTGTGAACAAAGTTTCTCATCTTTATTATTGATCATGAATGATCCATAAGACGTTGATAGAGACTTTCGAGTTGCTCTTTCAAGTATTGAGCCTGACGTACAGCGATTGTGCTAATTAAACAAGCGCAAATACCTCAAAATAAACCATGAAGTGTATTTCTTACATTATTGGTCGTCGAGGTGTACCGCAAAATTTTGGAAAGTTGTTAAATGTGCCGTGAGTGAAAAAAGGTTGCGGAGCACTGCCTTAGTTTAAAAGCACATTCGATTCGAATAGTTTTTTTTATTAAATCATCCATTGTGATGACATTATAAAAACTGTTCTGTTTGTTACGTTGCAAACAATACTGAAGTGCATGCGTTGCAGTAAGTTCAGTGCTCTCACTTTTAGGGATTTTGTCCCTAGATTGGAACTTTTGAGTCCTTTTAGGGATATTTTAGGGATTTGGGGATTTTTAGGGATTTTCGAAAAAGTATGAAAATGTGGGAAATGAACTATTTCAGTTTATTTTGCAAATGATATTTGGTTCTATTTTTAACATTTATCATTCGCACTCCGATTTTATGCTGCACCACCACAGATTTAGGGATTTTTTGGTACTGTTCTAGGGATTTTTGGAGTTGCATTTGTGAGAGCCCTGAGTAAGTTCGGCAGTTGTTAGACTGGTAGTACAGCAGTAGGCCACGCAATAGGACGGAGAACAACTGTTGTAAACCCGAGTGACAGCCACAGTAAATACTTTTGCAAAGCTAGCGACAGTGAATCAATATGCCTCGTAACAAAAGAGCTCAGTATGTGCATTTCCCGACATAGAGTGTTTCCATTCGATTAAATTCCTTCGAATTACATTATTTTAAAATTCAAGGTTTAAGGTTTTGTGTTGAAGACGTTTGTAAAACCTTGTACGTTTCGTACGTGCAACATTTTTGTCAGGGCCGGATTAACCATTGGGCAAACCGGGCAAATGCCCGGGGCCTCGCGTTTTTGGGGGCCTCGCGCTTGAATATCAAAAAACTCCTTCACTGGTTTTTCATGTCTTTAGGCTGTTCACACGCGTCAAAATTGTAGAGCTTTTTGATGACTGCATTTAGTAGCCTATATAGATTAAGGAGATTGACAACTTTGGCATTTATCGTTTTTGGGTGTCTTAAAAGAATTGAACCAAAGAGCACCACGCTTCATGGGCCCCCATTCAATGATTTCACATAAACCCAGATGGCACAGCGAAAAAAAAACATATTCGTACAATAAAAACTCAGAAAGCTTGTGTTACGAACAAAAACATATAAGTGTGCTTATTTGAAGTGAAACGATAATTTAATACTGATTTAATTACGCAGGGTGTCCACGAAGTCTGGGTACATAGAGGTTTTCATCATCTATTTCATTTGTTTAAGTTACTTTTTCTCCCCATAGGTTTATTTATTTAAATGATGATGGCTCTGTCCAAAGAAGAACGAATCGAGTTGGTACTGTTAAGCAGGCCCGTAACCAGGGGGGCGCTTCGCCCCCTGCAAACTTTTTCACCCCCCTGGAAAATGTGTTGAACATAGTTTAAAACTATTGGACATTGTTCAAAAGATTTGGGCCCCTCTCAGAAAACTCTTCGCCCCACCTGGTCTCCTACGCTGGTTACGGGCCTGCTGTTAAATGGACGAGAAGGATGGTCCCAGACTTTATGTGTTTTTACCATGTACCCAGACTTTATAGACACCCTGTAGCTCCTCTTCCAAATTTTCTGCTGCAGCGCAAACATTGACCTTTGGACGGGCATTTTGTTGCTCAAGACGTTTTTCATAATGCTGGGAACATACACCATTGATGATATCTCTCACTAATTGTAGGAGTAGATTTGTTATTAAACTAGGAAATTTTGTGCAATCTTGAACTGCAGCGGGATCTAAAATCCCACAAAAAATAGAATCCCAATGCTTTCTTCATCAAATGAAATTTGTGTTTTAATTTGAATGCATAGGTAAACATCGAAATTTAAACAATCAGTCCTAATCCTTGTTTCACCAGTTTCTTCAATTGGCATTAGAGCCAATAACATTATATATATAACCCCGACAATGATCTTATATGAGGAAATGAAACCGGTCGAACACCTTCTGCTTCATTTGATATGCGTATTTCTCACCAGATGTGCGCATGCAAACACTGTAATATAAAGTCATCTTTATGCTATTTAACACATTGAAGTTGTTGATGATTTGATCGCTTCAAAAAACCCAGATTTAACGTGATTTTTCAAAATTAAACCTAGACACCCAGGTCAACTAAAAAAAGCAGATCTGTGTGAAAAAAAACACAGTGGGAACCCTAGCCACATGCGGAAAAACGCCTTCTACGTAACTTGAAGTGAACGTTTGAAGATGTTGCCACTTTATTGTTACGCAATAAAGACCAACACTAGAACAATCCGCCAGCAAGTCGTAACCGCCTCTGCACCAGCGCTGTGGAGGTGGAGTCGGAGCAATTTTGGATGGCTGGAGCAGGAGCCAAAAACTTTCAGATGGTGGAGCCGGAGCCTGAGATTGTGGTTCCGGTTCCACAGAGGTAGTTTGTGGGGCAAGCGACTTATACAATAGTAAAATGTTTTTTTTATGATTTTTTGGACGAAATGGTTCTGGAGCCGGAGCCACAAGCTTCTAGATGCTGGAGCAGGAGCCTGAAATTTGAGTACCGGCTCCACAGCCTTGTTCTACAAGCAAAGCAGTGGACGCGAGCGAACTGCAATCTCATCATTGTATGACACCAGAACAGTGAACCTGGCTCTTGTGCACGAGTGTCATACCGGCAAATAAACTGTCATGGCAATAATTAACGAATCGATCGGAGATAACTAGATCACGAAACAGTTAATAGGTGTAACAATTGTAAAGCTCCTATCGCAAAACTTCAGTCAAGTGGTACGGTTCAAGTTGCTTTTGCGTGATATTTCGTTGAGAACATTTTTTCTAAAAGGTGTGCATTTTAATCTGCGATAGAGTGTAGACATATCTTTCCTTAATACATATGTGAATGGACGACTTGTGCAGTGACGACCGTCAGAGAGTCTATGACAAAAAAGATTGTTGTGTAGTATCGCGGTAGCAAAAATATCATTTTTTGTGATAACTCTCTGTGTGAACAAATTAACCACATAAGAACCGCCGTACATGTTCACTCCCGCTTGTCTCTGAATTATAGGCCGCCAAATCGTATCAGTTTTGACGTTTTTGGCCGGTGCTTCTGCAAGTTGACAAGAGGGCATGTGAAACGCTACGCAGTTGCGATAAGCGTTTATGGGGGCTCGCAGTCACGACTTTGTCCGGGGCCTCGCGTTCATTTAATCCGCGCCTGGTTTTTGTACGTACATGCCCTTTATTTATTTTGACACATAATTTCCTTGTATTAGTAACTGCTGGGATAGGCCACGGGGTCTACAGAAAATTGTATACTTTAATTGGGGGTCAACGTGCAAAAAAGTTTGAGAACCACTGTGCTAAGTTGTGTCTGCCATGATTGCTTATTCAGAGAGTGATTACCGTAAACCTTGTTAACATTAAACAGTTGCAGTAGGATTGCCTTGTACAGTATAACAAAATAGGCAAATGAGCTCAAACAACAGCTGAGAAAAAAATTCTTGATAAATCAGCGTTTGCATAGATAATTGTAGTTGGTGGTCGGGATAAGCTGGTGAAATACACTACCTTCTGTTTAAATAACAGGTATTGTGAAAACGTCAGCCAGAATCTATCATAAAATTTTTTATCGAGTTGTATGAAATAGTACGCAATGCAGTCACTTTACTTCCATTTTTATCAGAGAAGCGATCCGAGGCAAAAGTGTGCCTTATGGGACAATACAGATAAAAAGATTTGAGAAAGTTTCTCTCTAAACAACTAGGGCATCGGTTGTACTTACTTTTTCCAATTTTTTTTCAGTTCTTGCTGTAACGAGTAAGTTTGCTCCCATGGATGCGAACTGGTAAGCAATTTGTTCACCTATTCCCGAACTTGCTCCAGTCACCACAACATTCAATCCTTTCACGTCATCTGTTTGCGCAACACAAGCACGTTTTTTCGTCAAGTTTGTTGTGTTTGAAATGCTGCTCGATAACGCAGGGATGCCAGATGCTTAACAAAGAATATGGCATGTGCTTGTCTAGTTTATGGCAAATTTTTGGAAAAATATTTGACACTGGCAATGTTATTGGCAATATTTGTTTGTCGGTACGTCTTGTTTTTTCCAATGCATATTTTTCCATGCTTTTTTGTTTTTGACAATTGAATTGAAGTTCCACTGTAAAACACAGTACCAATAACTACGAGCATGCTTCGGGGAAATTGAAGAGTGATCGTAAAGATAATTCACAACGATTAATGTTGAGCTGTATTTTCTCTCTAAAGTTTGCAATATGCATTTGATAAATAATCCAAAATGGATTGTTTTGTCAATACTGACAATCGGTATTTCAAAAAATGGCAAATTTTTGGCAAAAAAATATTTCCAAAAAAGTTGGCAAACTTTTTGGAAAACAGTGATTTTTGGGAATATTTGCCAAATTTGGCACCATCTGGCTACCCTGCGATAACGTTCTGGCAGAAGTCAAGCCCTGGTTCTCCCGCTTGCCACCAACACATATTTGATTCTCCATGCTGACTGCAAAGTCAAAACTTGTATTCGAAATAGAAAAATTAATTATCGGAGTTAACGCCGAACAGTATTCTTTTCAGAATAGATGTTTTGGACAGAATCAAGTTTCGCCGTCGCAAATCGTTTGACTGCATACTACTTGAATAGCATTTGACATGCCTTGCGCTAACAGAGGTATGTTCACCGATTGACCAACAGTTTGTTACAACGGCTAGAATTGCATTCCAGTTGGGAGTGAAACGGTGTAAATTATAATTGTGGTATTTAGCCTGGATCGAATTCAGAACACACTAAAAAAACTGGTAGATATTCACTCGGTTTTTGCCGCATGCACTTTTGTTCAGCGCTCCTATTAAACCAACGTATGTTTGGAACTACCGCTTGAATTGGCGTTGATTACAGTGATCCACACCTTTCTGCTTCAGTGGCCACAGTTTTGGAATACACAAGTGATTATCTCATCCTTACTGATATCAATTTTAAATTATATTTAAATATCACACATGAAACATGCCAAGAAGTTTGTTCAAGATATTTCATTGTTATTTTTGAGGCAACCTTAACAAACAGAAACATGGGTTGATACATCATGGTGTTTGATATTCAGCTCTCTTCCAACGTCACCTACACACGAAAAATTATCAACAAAAATAATTAGGATACTACGTACCTGGATTGTACTTGGTTTTGCTCTGCAAAAAAAGTTTAAATATTACGGCGGCTGCCAAAAGCGTTATAGCTGCTTTAACGAACTTCATGACTACAGCAAGTCTCAACTGGCTTCTACCGTCACTGAAGTTAAGAGGTTTGTTGGAGTACCACTAATCGGCAAATATTTGAACTGTCACAAAACGATGGCTTCACGATTCCCGCATTAGTTGTCCTTATACGCAAGGCCAGGCTACCCAACATACTGTGGCATAAAGCACTCGCTGTCTGACCATGAAAACACATCTGGCCAATCAAAAAGTGATGCAGAACACTGAGTCATCAACTGCTGCAGGTTTTGCACCTGACCACCAGTTCCATTCACAGCAAACGCAACGGGACCGCTGTCATAACTGCACCGAATTGCGGTTCAACCGTACTTGTTTCAACAAACAAGCTCGAGCAACTGCAACGCATTTCGGTTCTAATTGCTAAATTTCAGCAGTACAAGGCAGTGTATAAAAGCTTGCCAAGTAAAAATATATGCTGCTGGTCTTAATTCGTAACTTGGTGAACATGGGCTGCTGACGACGACCTGCAATGTTTGATCGATTGAACAGACTACGTTTCGCTTCTAATCAATTCAAGACCAACAAAGATTTGACGCTTAAGATATATGTTTGTTAATCAAGGCCCGGCAGTCGAACTTCACCCTTGGAATAAAGGGTTTAACAAGCGTAGCATAGCGCATGTTTCAATTTCATATCATGGATATCATCAAAATTTCTGGAATGCTGAAGTGAACTTTGTGACGACGCACATCGTTGTGTACGTCGCGTACGACTGCAGTTCAATCATTGACTAACATGACCTGTCGCCTGTTCCTGCAACACATCTGCGACATTTCTTAACTCTGGTGACTCAGTTTTTTCCTTGAAGTAATGTTTTGTAACTTTTAGGCGTCGTTAGATTGCAAAATTCAATGTTGATGTTGTGAAAAAAGACCGTGTCCTTCATGCATTTAAAAACACGTGTTAAAATGTTTGCGAAAGTTTATGCTAACGATCACGTTTTAAATACTACAGACGCCACCATCAAGCAGCAATACGTTTTTAGGGTACCAAGAAAAAATATACCAAGAGCAGTCATGCTGTACTCTGTACTATAATACTTGAATAGAGCATTTGACATTGACTGAAACGCATCGAAATATTCTTATTTACAACAAAGGTTAGTTTAAATGTATAAAATGGAACATGAATATTGTCAAAAAAGCAGGCGTTTTATTTCAGGATTTAACTTCAGCCTAACATTTAAGCACAAATTTGTCACTGCAATCACAAATAAGTCATGACAGTCGAGGTTTCGATTCCTGCTTCAAATTTTAACCTTCAATATTCTTGTTACGAACAACAGTTTTATAAAATCAACCGGCATTCTTAATTTGACAATGGACACTGGATTATCAAGTCGGTTATAGTTTAACTTTTTTACGTCTTTTACTGTGCTCTAAAGCTGATCAACAGCTGAAGCCGAGAAGGTTGATTGTAAAGAGTTATTTTTTGCTTTTTTGCAGCTGCTGTGGTGATAAATTTGAGATGCATTTTCAGTTCTGGTCTTTAAGTTTCGCTTTCATGTCCTAAAATTCAATTGCAAACAACACCAAGGTTTGAGTACTGTATATGGAGATCCTTTGCCTGCAAAGCTCTCACTTACTACCTTTTCATCAAGCATGCAGTCTCTCAATTTTATATAACTCAAACCCTTTTTGTTTTCAAACATCATTTGAGTCGTCGTCATTGGCTGGCGGGTAGTCCAAAGACCCAATTTGATTGGTGAGTGTTAGAAACACGTGTAGAAATGGGATTTTGGACGTTATTTAAGGAATTCATTGGTGACATTTTTTGAATTTTCCTTAATGGCGACGTGCCTGGACATTACGTACATAGGCTTGAGTTGAAGCTTCTACTTGTCACACAATTAATGATTGCCCCTTCTTGTTCTTCCCTATCACAGTCACATTGAAACTGCTCATACTTTGTTTTCAAAAGAAAAGCTGTGCTGGGAATTGTACCTAGGTATTTCTGTTATCATAATTTAGATTGAATGGGGAAAAAGAGTTAACATCTCACCTGAACGAAGAGCTGCATACCACCGAGCAAAAAATTCAAGAAACTACTATGCGCTTGCAAGAGGTAGAAGAACGATTATCATCACAGGAAATAAATATAGAGTCACTGGAAGACGCTCTTCAAAAGAAAGACGAGGTGGGCTTGCTTGCACGTTGCAGTGTGTCTGTTTATTTTACGACTTCGCAATCTTTCGCAAAGTATTACATCCGTTTTAACGAAAACTAACTTTATACCTGCACGAAAGCATCATAATTTATTCTGAGGTCCTGAATACTCACTCAACAGGTTGAGTGCGTGCGTATGTTTTCACTCTCTCTTGAAACAAATCACATCATTTACTTTTTTTATTCAATTACGATTCTCGCGTAAATCCCACTTTTGCGCGTGCACTGACAGCGCTGCGTGCAGCTGGTTCGCTTTGGTCGCTGCGCTTTGTGGCACATAGGGGAAAATATCGATTCACCCTTTAAAGTTGCTTTGGTATCACGGTTGTAACATTTGTTTTGGCCTCTACGCAATATACAACACAAACGCAAAGTAAATGTATAGTTGCACATTTACTTGAAAACAGTGCAACATCGTAAATTTTTCTTCATTTGTTTGATAAACTGAATGAGCAGCAGGAGGCAAGGACACGAAGCGAAATAAACTGCTTATAGTGACTCATATACTGCACGTATGCTTGGATTGGTAGAATAATCAAATCAACATTGCTGAAGTGGCATTGGATTTCATGTTAACTACAGCTGAGTTATTCCTTTCATTTGTTACATTATCTTCACCAAAAGATTTTAATTTAAATAGAATATTATCTTGCGTTGCAGCACTGTGGCCAGCTGCTGCTGTTATGTAACTGCAACACATTTTTTTTACTTTCTCTTCGATGCACGAAGCTTAGCACTTTTCATGGTAGTTGCCAAATTCGGGGCTCAACGCTAATGTTCTTCTTGACCTATAATAAGCTCTTACTCGGTATTAAGGTATCCTCTGTTCACAGAAAGCAATATTATATACGGACATGGGCATTGGAAGGAGGTTCAAGGGAGGATCTTGCCCCCTGGATTTTTTAATTTGATATATTTTGTTATTTTTTTTAGTAGAAAAATGTTTTTCTGATAGTTCTGTGTTGGTAAATTGGAATTTAGCCACTATTAAGGATTGTACCCCCTGTAAAATGTTTTTGGTTACTACCTGGAAAAATCCATTAGAGCAAGACTCTTAAACGATAATGAAAAACAAGACCAATTTCAGTTTGTGAGTGTTTGCTTGTGATGTTCAAGATGCTTTATTATTCTTCATATCTTTAGCAAGCACGAAATATTATCTTTATTCATTTTAATTTCTTGTAAGCAAATTTGAGGGGTAGAAAGGGCGGCACTTTTATGGTCGGCCCCGGGTGGCACATAGCATTGCTACGTCACTGGCTGCGCCTAAGCTGGAAATACAGTTATAATAAAGCTGACATTATCTGCGTTCTGTTCTCTCAAATGACTTTTCAGACGCAGTCGAAAGTTTTCAAGTAATTTGTTTTCCATACTGACAGTTTTACAGGAATAACCTTAGAACCTCACGTTGCTATTAACTTGAAGCAACAGACAAACTGTCCGATTGATTTTGTAGTATTGAATTCATATGTACGAAGGTCTTTGCATTGTGTCTTGTATATTCCGTTGTCGATGATTTGGAGATTTGCGAACATTACAACTCGGTTTCCGAAAAACTTTGTCCATGCAGTTGTCTAATGTCTGAAACCAACTTAAGCAATGTTGCAAAACTATTTTATTATGTCTTTTTTAGGACTCATTTTGCTTTTTAAAGACAAAAAGCTATCCCACTTTTACTGACAAGTTTTCGGAGAGCCGTTATATTGTTGTGTAATGTACTGCCCGCTAACGGATTACTGCTTGTCTTCAAAACATAAAACAGCTTGTTTCCGGATCGTACAAAAAAAGTAATAGCCTATTGTTCTAATTTAAAATGCCACTAAACAACATTCAACACGCGTTGACAAACCTGATTACTTTTGCATCATAACATTTTGGACAGATTCGCGGCACACCGGATGGGAAATGCTGTTTTAAACGGATTCCATGGTCTGGACAGCATTTTCTCAAAGCACGGCCTAAAACCACAGGTGTTATAGTTATCAATCATGACAAGATCTAATAAAAAAACTTTTTTTGACTTACTGAAATGCTGAATTTGCAAAATGTGAATGATGTCAAGTAGCAGCAACTTTGCAGACATCTCTTACATTCAAAGCACCTGGATGCTTGAGATGTAGGCCATGATTGTTTGATTAGTGACAGAAAGTCAGAAAAACACTTTCGCACTGGTAATTTCTGTTCTGTTGTTTTGATAACCCCTTGTATAAAGCCTTGTGAGAAACTTATACAAAACCACCTCTTTTTCCACTGTTTGAACAGGTGAGTCTTCAATTTTTAAAAGAACAAACACGGCCACTTGTTGCATAGGCCGCGAGTTGTAAATTGTTGAGAAGCCCTTGTTTAAAAAACATGTATACAGATTAAATTGTGAAGGAATGTAGCACGCACCACTTTACTGCGTCAGTAATTCTTGTTTTCCATTGGTTCGCAATTTAGCGGCTGATGCATCATTAAATTACAGACTTGATTCACAAATTAATCAAGGGTACCCGCACAAAAGATAGTACGCCGCATGGTCGTCGGAAGGATTTTTTCCAGGGATGGCCACTGGTGGATTTTTCCAAAAGTTTTTCTGGGGGTGGCCAAAAGTGGTGAAATTTGTTTTTTCCGCTCGAAACTGAGAAAACAACCTTTTTTTGCTGAAATGTTCAAAATCCAATGGGGGCATTGGTTACTCCCCTGTCCTCCCTTCCGACGCCCATGGTAGGCCTGCAGTTTCTGCATGAAAGGCGTACGAAAACGCGTGCGAGCCATCGCGCATTATTCTTCCATCATAAAAATTACCTCATTATATTACCTAGCATTCAAAAACGGTAAAACGTTTTACGGTAAAAGCAATATGATGTAAGATTTTGTCATAATAGCGAACTGTGTTATTTTTTATGTTTTACAGTATATCGTTTTTCAAGTAAGCAATGGATCTGATTTATAGGTTACTGGTATGGTCACCAATGGTAATCAAGGTTGTGCTGGAGAAGATGATACTTACCGCTGCTGGTGTCGAACAGTAACTCCAGCATAAAACCCTTACAAAAATTCCAGTTTTTGTATCATATGTAAAGTGCAAAGTGACGTTGAACAACAAAAAAGCATCCTTGCACCAATTGACCTGTGTTGTTTGATGCACTATTCTTCATGTAAACTTTTAAAATTTTTTTCCAAAATACGTCAATTTTCATTTTTCCAACGACATGTTTAACCTTTTCCTGTTTAACATATCTGTTTCACAATCATTTCTTTTAATTGCACTGTTAAACATTCCACGATTTTCTAACAATTTCTGTTTAGGTAATACACCGACTGACCATTGCAAACATTGGATACCGGTTGAAGGAAGAATTAGAAACACGCGCAAGCCAGTCAGCAATGTTCCTGGAGAAGACTCAAGAAAATACTGTAAGAAAATTTAAATACAACTGTGAAAACAAATTAGTAAAACCATGCTAAAAACTCGAAGTATTTGCAGGCAAAAAATTACGGGTAGGTAAAAATATTTCACCATGATGAAAAACTGAACTTTAAGTGGCGGAGTGAACACGCATACTTTTGCGCAGAAAGCTCAACGTTACCCAGTGTAAATTTAGCCTTTTCTTAAAAAGTTTGATACTAATGCCAGAGTGAAAACAAAAACTTCCAGTGTGAAGTCAAATATTCTCATGTTGGTGAAACGAGCACCTTACACTTGCTTGCAAGCTGTGGTTCAGACAAGCTAGCATTCGCACAGGCCTTTGTAACTATTTTATCAGCAGAACAATCGATGTCCTATATATTAGTGAGCCACTTTTGTTTGGAACGCTTGTAACCATGGTTTATTGTTGTTTTGTATCTGTCACTGGGTATCGGGGTAACTAAAGTAAGAAAAGAATATCAGCGACTATACCACAGCTATAAGAACGAAGATGAGCATCTAACAGGAGCAGTTACTTCACAGGAAATGCATACAGCACTACAAAGCACAAAGTCAAGTGAAGCTGCAGGACCGGATGAAATTTCTCCTATCATGCTCAAACACCTTGGAAAGCAAACAATCATCTGACAGGTACAGCCCTCTACTAACGTCATCAACGAAATGAAATACCCAAGAACTTGGAAATGGCAATACAAAAACCTGGGAAACCAGCAAACGACCCAGCTAACTACAGGCCAATCTCTCCTATGCTACACTTTTAATCTCTTAGAACGCATCATCCTTAACAGAATCACACCGCTAATTGAAGAGCAAACACCAGTGGAACAAGCAGGTTTTCGAAGACGAAGAAACACAACCGAATATGTGCTACCTGTCACCATCTAAGCTGAAGCTGGTTTTGAAATGAAAAAGAGAACTGGCGCGGTCTTCACTGATCTCTCAGCAGCATGTGACACAGTTTGGCAACAAGGGCTCAGGCTCAAGCTCGCCCAGATATTCAAATGCAAGAAAACTTTGCGCATCCTGGCACCAATGACCGGAACGGGAAGGTTCTGTGTTTGTCTCGGCAACGACATCAGCAAAACTTTCACACACAAGAATTGTGTGCCACAGGGCTCTTTTATCGCACCAACCCTGTTCAACGTCTATCTAAGTGACATGTCTGAAACAATGTCTTAGACATTTAGATATGCAGATGATTGGGCTCTGCTCTACCAATCGAAGGACTTACAAGAAATAGAAACCGTCCTGTCTGACCATCTATCAACACTCAACAACTACTTTAAGCAATGGTACCTAAGACTGGATACCACCAAGACTACTACATCACTCTTAACCCACAGAACACACCTCAGCAGTGTATCCAAGAAACTTAACTCAAGAACTGCTCTTATCTGCAAACTTGCAGCTACGAAATGGGGCGCAAATAAAGCAGTCCAGAAAGTTTCTGTTTTGACCTTGTATTACTCCATGGGCGAGTACTGTGCTCCTGTTTGGGAACGCAAATACTGGAAGAAAACCCCCAAATCTGTGGAGACATTTTTGAAGATCCTACAAACAATATCTTTTCCAGGATTCCACACTGCAACCAGTTCAGGTCGTATCATTTTCAGGTCGTTGACGATGTAATGCAAATCGACGGTCACAAAACGCTTTACCCTTTCTACACAACATAGAAAATGGCCCATGTTACGGCAACAATCACAGAAATGCGCTTCGTTGGCAACAATAGCCACGTATGTTACGATAATTTGCGCAATAGTCTATCTGCAGATTTTCGAAGCAAGCTACTTTTCAAGGAAGGATTGCCATGTTCTAAGAAAGAAACATTGCCATGGTCTTTAAACGAAACCACAAGATTTGAGTTTATTTTACCT
>Ga0210059_1002214_pt1 | contig 30201 bp, 12 predicted proteins | sample Ectturendosymbi2_FD_188042 | JGI IMG/M metagenome (GOLD analysis project Ga0210059, IMG submission 188042) | Ecteinascidia turbinata endosymbiont from Florida, USA - Sample 2 (SPAdes) (version 2) | ecosystem: Host-associated > Tunicates > Ascidians > Unclassified | place: Key West, Florida...
CAGTTTTGCGCAGAGAAGTTTGATGCGTTTCTTAAACTTTGCAAAAATGAAGAAAACGTGGACGTGAGAAATATGCTTTCCGACAGTAGAAAAAAATCATAGATCAAAGCAAAACTCGGCTGAGACATGTAATCAAGGTGGTTGAGTTTTACGGTCGTCATGAAAGAATATCAGAGAAACAAGATGGCAGTTTAGTTGGAAGGACCTCAGGTTTCGTGGTGAGTACAGTCAACTGTTTATCCACAATATATGTGCTTTCCTGGCTATTCTTATCACAAGCAATTTTTCCTTTTCCTAGCTTTTGCTTCCATAATTTTAGCCCCCCCTTAGAAAAATCCTGGCTGCGCCCCTGAATGCTATTAGAGATATGCAAAACTCTTTTCCCAAATCTTACGTAACTAATTGTCAAAAGTGAACTAGAATTAAAAATCATTTATCAAATTTTGATAGGATTGAGTGTGGTGTATGTCAAAGTTCGGTGATGGGTCTTTATTGTTTCTGATTTACGTGAATAATCTCCCTAATGTCTCTAACTTTCATACTGCACTTTTTGCAGATGACACCAATCTATATTTATCTCATTTGATTAGGTCGATATTTCTATGAGGTCCAACGGACTGTCTATAAGTTATTGTAAAACAGCTTATATGATAGCAACCAGCCGATCTTTCAACTGAAATTTTGAAGGTTGCATGAACGACGTTAAAATACAGCAAACTAACAGTAGCAAGTATCTTGGTGTTACGAATTGACAATAAATTCTTATGGAAACCACAAACCAGTACCTTCTGTGGAAAACGTTCTCAAGATAGTGGTGTTGTGTGTAAATGTAGACATTTTTATGACCTGAAAACATCCCGTTTTCAGTATATTAGCCTACTCGTTTTCATTCCCATTTTCAGTAGATTACGGGATAATTGATTGGGTACGAGCCTAAAAAACTGCTACAAAACCAGTACACGTGCTGCAAAATCGAATTTTGAAATACGTGACTTTTACCCATAAAAATCAAGTGCCAACAATATTTATAAAAAAATAAGAAATTCTTAAAGTCTGTGATTTGTGCCAATTTAATTTAGCAAAGTGTATGTACAAGTATAACGCCAGTAGCTTTTCCCCTACTTTTGATAATTATTTTCAAAATTACACAACATACATGTTTGTACCACAGGTCAGCCACTGTCATTAAATTTTTATCATAAATTTTAGAACTGATTATGGCAAAAATGTTGCAAAATCAGGACCTGTTGTTTGGGATAAAATTTATTCTTTATCACCAAGTAGCAAGTACGTTTTCTTTCAAGTACAATTGCAACTACTTGCTGAGTGTCGACTCTCATGTGAGGCAAGCGAGTGATTTTCAAAGTAGTTTCTAACTGTTTAAACTTACAATGTGTGCACTTTGCTATTTTGAACTCATGCTTTGCGTCTCACCTGTGCTTTTGCAACTCGGTAATCACTAAATGCAGAATGGGCTTGATTAGTGACTGGTTTTGCCGTCTTTCACTCGACCTCTGCAGATTGTTTGATTGTTGTTAGAAAATGAATCAACTGTTACCCTTTCACGTCACAATCATAACTTGACTTTTGCTAAGAAAGAACGTGATGCTGCACTCAAGATAGTTGAGAATTTTTTATGCGAAAAATTTCACAAAAGAAGACATCATAAACGATTATATTTTGCTGTCATGTGCTGAACAGAATCGCAAAAAGTAAGAGGGCACCGATCGTCTTCCAAAAAGTGAACCGACCTTCCCCTGGATTATCCCCGCCTGCTAAGCAGATTAGATGGCTGCTTGTGATGTACCAATATTTTTCTATACTCGGAAGTAGCACATATTTTTAAGCCACAGGCGCTTAACCAGTCTTGAGAAAAGAAATACAAGACTTTCAAAATTTGTGTAGAAGTCTCAACCATCAGTTTTAAAATAGTAAGCTTTTCTGCAGTGATTTCCGCAGCTGTTTTAACATTGTAGTGACAAATATTTGTAGAAAACGACTGTCTAAATCAGGGGTGGCCAACCTATGGCGCATTGGTGTGTATGAAGTAGCGCATTGCATCCCTGTGATCATAATCAAGTAAGATAGTAAAACTCTCCAATATTTTTACCCATTTTCTGTGTCATGCAAATCGTTTATCAGTTACCTGTTATCATCTTCTTTCACTCCCATTCAAGAATTTCATCATGGCGTTGCAATTTGTTGTGAAATGTTTGTGGGAACGCCTTGAACGTATACGTCATCGACGAGACGCGTTTGCAATGGTCATAAATAGCTCATCGCAACTTCCTCAGGGTAAAGCTACCCAGTGTGGATGTGGCGCGTTTTCATGGCCTATGCGCATACAGACTACGTTGTACAAACTACAAACTACGGACCGACTTAAACTTGTTTAAACTAACTGATCAGTACACGTTTTAATATTTATACGAATGCGTGGTGCCAGGCGTAAGCTCCAGCAGAACGTATCAGGATTTGATAGGATGTACAACTGAGACTATGTGTGTATAAAGTTTTGTTCTTAGCAAACATGTGCAGTTTTGCACATTTCGGAAATACAGTAAGGCCTTAATTTTACGTGTCAGTTCCCTGTCAGGTCGCAAACGAAAATGAGCAATAGAAAGCTGAAACTAACCCTTAACGTGAATTTAATGAACACCAGGAAAATGAGTTGCTATTTACCGAAAATAAATGCAGTATTGTAAACGAAATTTGGTGAGCTTTCCTGGTGTTACTGATGTGATTAATTTTAGGCCATCCTTACCCTGTGAAATTTTTGCAGAACTCAGAAAATTCGCTCAGAGTTACGTACGTCATTTTAGAATGACATACACACAGGCCCATAACCAGCTTGGGACACCAGGGGAGGCGAAAAGTTTTCTTGGAGGGGCCCAGATTTTTTAAACTATGTCCAATAGTTTTAAACCATGTCCAAAACATTTTTCCATGGAGGCGAAGCCCCCCAGCGTCCCCCTGGTTACGGGCCTGCGTAGACATGTGAACAAGTGTTTTGGTCTGTAAATTGATTAAAAGCAAAACGAGGCCGCGCCTAGCTGATTGAAGTTTGAAGAATTCTGTGCCACTCCCAGTGACAATGTTAACTCAAAACTTGAAAAATATATGAAATCAAAACAAACTACGAAATCTCACTAAAAATTAAGTAAATGTGAAGTTTATTTCTGCTTTACCCAGGCCCGTAGCCAAAGGGGGAAATTCGGGGGCAGTGCTCCCGAGATATTTTTGTGTCCCCTAATTGTGTGATGTTCAGAAAAATTGTTTTAAACATATAATTAAAACAAAACTCTTGCCCCACCCAGGGGCGTAACGATGGGGCGCAATTCCCAGTTGCCCCGGACGCCGAGTCACGATGAGGGCGCCAAATCACTGCGGTGGCGCCGAATGACTGTGGGGGGCGCCAAATGTCCAACAATGTCACAAGTACTTTCTTCAATACAGTACACTTGCTTCCGAAAGACCTAAGTATCGAATATGGGGGCACCAAAATTGCTTCTTGCCCCGGGCGCTATCTAACCTCTTTAGGCCCTTGGCTCCACCAAACCTGAAAGCATGGCTACGGGCCTGGCTTTACCAGATGTTCCATTTGCATTTTACAATACTACGTGGTAAATCACTAACAGTGTGAAACAACATCGGTACAAGGAATAGCCGGTGGTATGGTGCATCTGTTCTCGCGTGTGAAAAAATTGACAGATAGTCTGCAAAATATTCGCCAATCCTGTAATTTAAAATGTGTGAAAGGAGACTAAATAAAAGCGCCTAAAACCCGTAAGCAGTATCTGAGCATTAAGAGAAAAGGAAGAAATATTTTGCACATGGCTGTGGAGCCGGAGCCTGGAACCGGAGCGCCGGAGCTGGGCATTTTTCCCGGAGCCGGATCCGGAGATGGAGCGCAGAATAAATATCAAAAGAAGCCGGAGCTCAGTTTAAAATTTAGGACAGGAGCTGGACCTATCTCCAATTGAGAGGTAGCTCCGGCTCCGGGTCCCTTCTTAGATACTAACAGTTTTGCCACGCTGACTGAAAACTAGGCTTTCTTTACCTGAAAAAGTGCTCTTTATAGCACACTGATCGCGATTGCTACGAGTCACGACACCAGACTACAGCAACGGATCTGCGAGTTGTTGATATTTCTTTGGTTTAATCATCGAGTTGTTGATATTTCTTTGGTTTAATGTTGATATTTCTTTGGAGTTGTTGATATTTCTTTGGTTTAATCACCGCTAAGGCTGTGTGACATCGTAGCTGGACAGAGTGGTGTTACTTGCAGAAGTAAGAAAAACGTTAACAACCACAACATCTTACTCTCTAATCAGAAATCAGAATGGTTGAGTTACGTTTCTGCGGGTAAATGTTTTCTGAATCGTCTGAACCTGTGATTATTGTTTTTCTTCGCTGATTTTCTCATGGTTGGAGCGTTGATTGTAAAAAAAACTACCAGATTAACCTACTTTATTAAATTTGGTCTATTCTTTTAGTTTTGTGTACTTGATATATTTCATTTTACATTCAACTTGAGGCACACCAAGACAATTGAAAATATTAATGTGTGAAAACGAACTGAATCCGGAGCTGGAGCCGGAGCTACACTCATAAAAACCAAGAGCTCCGGAGCTGGAGCCGGAGCAGTGTCATTTTTATGACGGGTCCGTAGCCCTGATTTTGCACACGTTGACATACGCAGCAAGATTGAAGAATATTGATGTGTATTGTGACAAACTGAAAAAGCTGGTGCGGCCTTGGCTGTTGGTTTATCAGCATGGAATAGTTTTTGTTTTTTAACTGAACTACAGGAAACTCACTTACTTCATAACCAACAAAGACACCCAATGGATTGTTATAAAATGGATGAGTCAGAAAGGTATTATTAGACATAAATTGCAGTTATTGTTGAACTTTATCAATCTTTACCAGTTATACTTTTTAAACAGAGGTGAAAACTGCAAAGTTGCGTCAGGACGGATGGTGTTTTGAAGTGTAAGGTTCACAACATTAGCTGGATTCCTAAGAGAAGTAAATGCCAACCACGTGTAGAATGGGCCTATAAAAGATTAAATCTGTAGCATATAGCTGGAAACCTAAAGCAGGAGTGACTGCAACAAAACCTATGTCAATCAAGAGCAACAGCATGAAAGACAATCTTGCGCTAAAGTTCTGTCAGTGCCGCAGCTCGTTATGGTAGAGCTTCAAAATAGTTTTGTTTCTATTTGAAAACCACAAAAAGTACTTGAAAACAAGAAGCAAAAGTAAATCAGAAGTTCAAGTTAAATTGTAGAATTTTATCTCCTCGTCCTTTTAACTTGCGCCAGTACAAAAAATAAGACAATATCTTTTCAAAAATAAGTTGACAATAAAAGCTGCAAGGTAGCGGTAAATGAAATTTTCTGTGCAGATCGAATTTGCTTAGATATTTGTCATAAAATACGGACCATAAAGTGAAAATCTCAAGCGCAAGTTATGCAAATATTTTGAAGTTAGCTCTTGTGGTTTTGCTGCAATCTACTTTTGTTCAAAGATTCAGTAAAGTATGACTTATATGCTTGGTATTGTTCTCTAGCCCAGTGGAGCAAAGCTAATTCTAAAAATATCAAGCAGCTTAACATTTTCACCCCTCCTAATTCAACGAAGAATGTTTTTAGTTGGCATACACATGTAGAGCTCCAAGTTAAAACATATTTGAACACGTCTGCCAACATAAACGCATTACTTTTCCGAATGAAGTACTTTTTCATTTTCTCCATATCAAACGGCAGTTTATTTATCAGAAACATTTTTTTCTGCAAAGATACCCTACGTATGCGTCAATTCACGAACTTCGCTAAGTTGTTGAGGCTGTGATTTTTAGAGAAAAAGGTCTGGTTCTGCGCTTTCTGATTTATTTGTGAAGCGATTAACATCCAATAGCGCAAAGGTGGACATTTCGTTCAATTTTTTAATAATCAAAATAGCTAAAGATGGACATTTCCTTCAACTTTTTCAACAATCAAAACAGCTAAAGTTGACTTTATTTTGTTGCAAGATATTGAAAGTCATACTTAAAGTCACTGACGACTAAAAATTAGCGGCTTGCCTCATACAAAATATCCGGTTTGGTAGACCAGAGTCACGGGAGCATTACTTTGAAAATCTTTGAATTTTCAAACAAACCACGCTCTGAGGAAAGGCAGCATAAATGGTTTTGTCTACAAATACCACACACTGAATCACGTTTTTTTTTAAAAAAAGCTGTTCACACGCATGAATGGGCGATTGGTGAAGAAGGCCAGATAAGATCGTCAACTGCTTGTGTTTAGGTCAGCTGGGAACAAAAACGATGCATGAACCGCAAACGGAAGAACCAGTCGCTGCTTCGGCAGCGGCCACTGCGACAAAGACAACCAGCGGTCCGACTTGCGTCTGACAGCTTCTCATGCCGACTTCCGAATGCCGGCGCGCTGTTTGATTAGTGCTACGGTTAAATAACGTCTGGCGAATATCTTGGATCGCGTTGCGTAATGTTGCGAGCCCCGCAACGTTTATCACACAGCGAAGATCCTGTTAGCTGGAGAATGCCGCAGTCAAAGGGAAAGACGGATAATCTGAGTACCAACTTTACAAACGCTTCAATCATGGACGCGACACGACGCTTTGTCAGGTGCTGGCCCTTGACGCCCGAAGTCAAGCAAATCAAACAGCTCGTGAACTGCGAACCGGCTTTGGTGCCCACAATGCCAAAAAAGGAACAAGCAGTAACCAGCTGGTTCGAGGATGCCAGCGTAAAGAGACCGGTGACCTGGTACAATCGTCCATGCGACAACAGTGCCATTGACCGTCATGAACGCGAGAATAATAAACGACGGGAAGATTACACATCACATGCACTCTCAGAATAGAGTTGCCGACGGCCACTGCGCAAACAAGTCACGTACTTTGATCGGGATCATGGCCATGAACGTCCGAAACAGAAGGTCAAAGGTTAACGTTCCTTCACTCTTTGTCAAAACCAAGCAGACCTAACGCCGACATGAAATGCAGCGCAATGCACCACCTTCAAACGCACCAGCGGTTTAACAATAACAAGGCTAAGGATATTTAATAAGGGGTCACTGTCTTTGTTCCCGGACACCGTGACTGCACGTTACAACTAGTATCTGCTACTACTGATTAGGCGTTGCAGCTTTTTTGGCTGCAAGGAATGCCCTGGGTTTTGTTTATGCCGTCCGAGAGAGAACAGCCGCATGAAAACGGCATAAAAATGGTAATTGGTCGATTTCTGTATCTTAACTTCACCTACACTAAAATTTCCATATGCAACGCTTCTACAGTTTTTGAGCTGGTTGTTTCTAGTTCAATGAACATTTGCCGAACTCAAAGCGAGGAAAGTTTAGACTGTACACCTGGCTGAAAAATTATCAGTACGTCGTTTGCTTATAGCAATTAGACACCGTTTCTGTCACAACAAAATTTAACTAAACATCAACCAGGTTGCAGAAATGCGTAGGACAGCAGCTCTCGTGAGAGATTGTCAGCCGATAGTTTTGGCATCAAACAAACACTTCGTAAAAATTTCAGGTTTCTTTCCATACACCGTGCTGCACTTGTTTTTACTGCTTCAAACAAGTGTCTCTTACTTTAGCTGCTCACAGCTTCTGCGAAAGTTTTTTTTCAGTAAATCGTACAAAGATGTGCATTCGCTTTGTTTTATGGGAACAGAAGGACAATCATTCACGTTTAATTACAAAAGTTTTTCTATAGAGGCGTTTTGCTCCTGGGTATTCATAAATAAAAGAATGGATTGATTGCGCTTATCTAAACAGTTTCAAGCAATTTTAAAGCAACTGTTCTTGGCCTGGAAAAACTACCGCCTTGCTGTAGAACGCTGAAAAACTATACCCGAACAGGGATAAGCAAGAAGGTTTAAGTAAAACCAACACCTTTTGAATTGACAAAAAATTTAAAAACTTGAGATTAATGTTTCTATCTGTGACTTGATGTTATTTTCTTTCAGGGTCTACTTGATAAAGTCAATCTCCAAACTAACATACTATGATTTTGCAATACAAGATCTGAATCGTTATCCTAAAAACCACGATCAGAGACAATCGAACACCACATTAGAACGTAATCAAGTTCAGTCATACAAATCTGTGTGAATGCATCGCACGCGTTTCCTTCGCAATTGGCACTGTTCGAGTTTCTATGTTATGAACTGCATTAGAAACCGGTGCAACAGTTGCACTCCTAGTTCACCACTGTCAACCAATAACTTGGCAAGACTGGTTTTGCATCTCTAGAGATTTTTATTATGACATGTTTGGACTACGCAGTGTTTGCTATTAACATTTTACATTTGTGAAAACTTACTTTCGATCTTTCTGTTGGGTTATAGTGATTTGGAAGTATTTCTAAACCTAACAGATGGCTTTCAAACTTCCTTAATTTGAAATATATCATGGGCTACTGGGTACGAAACCTGCTTGTTTCGAAATAAAGACATTTCGCTGGTGTCTCGTTTATTGTGTTCGACTGCTTGGCAAAATTTTCTTGTTACCACAGCAGTATTCAGTGAATCGCCAGCAGTAAAGTGGAGCTCTAGTTCAACCAAAAAGCATAAAATATTTCGAAACACAAAACTGAAACTGCAACAATTTCAGCGAGGAACAGAAATGACGAAAAGCCAAAACAGGAAGCTGGGTTGATTCAACTTGTTAAAGCAATAAATGAACAGACCCATACACTTTTTTCTCGCCTTGCAGTTTCAGGACAAGAATAAGCACAATCTGTTGATTTCTTGTGTTAAGGTGCATTGGGAAAACGTTTTTCATCATTGCCTCGGCAGACGTTCATTTGACAGGTAAAGTAAAATGAAACTATATCTTTGGCACAAGGTCATATGTCCCTTTTTGACTGAAAACCCTGAATATTTGACAGGAAACCCACTGACTACCTAGCTTGTCGCAGACCGTGGAAGAGTCGCTTTGAGGTCGTTGCAATGCGCAAGCGGAACATTTGAGGTTCAACACCGCATCGAATTACTGTCGCCCTCGCTACCGATACTGTAAACTGCAACGAAATTTGTTACAAAGCGTTGCATTATTGCAAGCGTATCGTGATGGAGAAAGCGCACGAACGACACAAGTGCTTCTTTTCACATGTGATCAACACTTTGAAGTTCAAATCTGCATTTTACTCCACATACGCGACAACTGCTTTGATAAAACTACAAACTTTTAATTGCTGAAAAGCCATTCCTTTTCATTTGCAAAGCTGTCGTCTCTGTGAAGTGAAAGAATGCCAACTTTTAAAACGGAAACAACGTTTTGGTGCCTTGATGACGTCGACAAAGGGCTATTTACCCTTTTACCTGGCGAAAACAACGAGGTGGTTGTGATCTGATTTCGAATCACACACTTCTAAAAATATCAGCACTGTGTAGATACCATGAAAAGACTGTTCAAATTATCTGCCTGGTCTTGCGATGGTAATTTGTGCAGATGAGAGGAAACCAAGATCTTTAAAATGTTGCCAGCAACATCTTTGTTTGGATCTGAAATAATTGGTATATCTTGCGAAAAAGTTTTTATCAACATTATATTTGAATAAGAGCTGATGATGCCTACATCGTAAGCGAAATATATACTCTGCAAAGATCTTAGTGTCTGATTCTTTGCTGAGAAAGGATTTCTTTCCATAGACAGTGATTAGCAACGTTGTTTCAAAAGACTCATTGCCTTATTTACTACTTCTACATCTTTATAAAACTGCGCCTCTGCCTGATCCTTTGCATTAAGATGCCCTTTGCTGTCGCGTTACGCAAAAGTTTGCGGATTTGTAAAAGGAATTGTAATATATAACATTGGGTAGTCCACAAACGTACGCATCACTTTATCAAGTGCACGTAAAGCATTGACTACATTAAAATAATAATTGCAACCCGATGTTTTTAAGAACCTTGCCAAAGCAAAAAGCAGTTTTAGCTTGTATTTTTACCTATAACTAAGAATGTGATATATCGCCATTGCAGTACCACAACACTTTTGTTTCATCTAACTTATAATCAACTTTCTCTCTTAAGCCAGCTTGCTCTCTTGCTCTTTTAACTAAAATGTCATGTCTTACTTCATTCTATGATCTGTTGAAGCCGAGTGGTCCTAACGTCAACTGTCACTTGTCACATCAGCTTTGGTGCTGAGGAGTTGGCGGAAAAACGTGTCCATAACTTGATGGAGCAATCATACACGGTGCACAGGCTCTGCGCCTCGAAGGTTTAAGTATACTTGCATGATGTATCGTATCGTAAATGCAAAGAGGCGAACCGTCTGTTGAGGCATATCTTGGTGCCAGTCAAAAGTGCTTTATCTCGCCGACACTTTTGAATTGCGATAGTGTTGCAAGTACTTGTCCTTTGGATAGAAGTCAGACAGCAATGCTAAATGGCCGCCTAGGCAAATGTTTTGTTGACGAACAGGAGTAATTTTGCAGTCAACTCGAATTGTTCGTTCGCTTGCACGAGCAAATATGTGCTCCCCCTTTCTGAGAGGTTCAGTGACCATTTCATTCGATCTTTGGCCGGTTGAATGGTTGACTGCCCTCGCGTCACTTGACTTACCTGATTCAAAACCACAAGTGCGCTCTCGCGTCGTGATAGTATCTTGCTCGTTGCTGAAAAAGCCAGTGACAGAATGTAATTAGGAACGCAAAGCAACATCCAAGAATTTGCTAAAGAGAAGAAAATATATTCCACCGTGTAGAACCTGACCCGATTAAGTGTCAGGTGTTATTACGCAAGATCCTGTTGAAAACTTTTCAAATCAAAATTCCTGTTTTTTTTCTACTTATTATCAAAAAAGGTTCAAGCCACTGCAACAATTTTGTTGTCTTAGACAGCATGGATGGGTTAGGGTATCAACCCAGAATAGATAATTTAAGAATCAGTGTCACATTTGACGTACTTTGCGTCTACGTCTTGAATACCACAGTACATTTGGTGGATTAGTGCTTAATATACAATTATTCCGACGATTTTTTTAATTTGTTTGTGACCGGACACGAAGTCCATACTATAAACACACATCCTCTGCATAACACAGGTGGATAGAAACAGACAAAACAGTACGTTTTACAATGCCTTGGAGCCGGCGGAATCACAGGGTTACAGACACCTTTTGCAATTGCGTTGAAGGCAGAACCACAGGGTTACAGACACATTTTTAACACTAATGATTAACACGTAACATGATTCAAACCCACAAGTTAGTTTTTCCAGGTATTAAAAGCAACTACAGAAGCATTTCGCCTTTCAAATATGGTTTGTTCGACAAATACCCTCCTATTTTCACGACTTGTGAAAATTTAGCTTAATCCACTTTTTCTTCCTTTTCATTTACGAAAGTGTTGCTCAAAGGCATTGGACCCCTTGTAACTCATCTCAAACTGCTTTTACTATCACTAACAAGCAACACAAGACTAAAACTCTCTATCTTGGATACTCTGCTCTTTCAAATCTCAAAATAGAAAGACATAAAGAAGAATATTTAAACCACCTTTCTCCCTAACATTTAATCTGTCAACACTAAACTGCAGTGGCGTTGATCACAAGTCGAGTAATAATAAAGTGGATGACGCAGTGGGGCGTAAAATCTTTTTGAAAGGTAGACGTTGATTCGATTTTGAAGGGTTTTTATAGGAAGTAGATTAAGGCTTTGGTTTTGACCTTTTATTCCTTGCTATCGACATTTTGAAATAATCCATAAATTACCAACTAAATTTTCTAAACTGGGCTGAAGCAGTTGTGGTTCAATGAACTAAATTTTGCAGTTCGAGGTTGACGGACAAGTTGTTTTTCCAGTACTTTTAAAAGAGTTATGAAGAAAGCCGTGTGTATTTTTGCAATTAATCATACAAATTAATGGGTGATCAAAGCGTATTTTTACCACTTTCACCAGATATAAGTCGTTCATATTATGTCATCAGAGATACAATGCCAAAATATAAGCTGCATGGGAAACCTTTGCTAAAAGAACAGTGCTTTCCATAGTCAAGATAGCTTTTTTGCTTTGTTAAGAAGAACACAAAACTAACGATATAAGGCTAAATTTTTGGTACCGCTTATCAAAAAATAAGGGAAAAATGTGTTTGGCAAATAAGCATACGACGGTCTTATCCGCTTTCCCCTTGCCACATCGATGTCTGTAACCCATATGTTATTACATCTATGCACTACCTGGATTAGAAAGCACTTTAGTTTCTGACATGCGTGTGTAGGCCATGGCATCCACTGCTTCGGGCTTGTCTCACTTTTCCGTCACAAACCGAATGCTGTTGGAACATGAGCCACGAAAATTGTATTGTTTGTAGTAAACTTTTCATTGCATTACCGACCATTAATCAACTCATGTGAAAGGAACATAGTATTGGACAGCGTGTAGACTATACTTCGGGACAGCAACTGGTGATCTGAATACGTCCTGGACACCACATGCAGTTTTTTCCAGCTGTTGATCTAATCTTGTAGGATGGTTGAGTGGTTCTGGAAGAGTTTTGTTATTTGCATAATAAAAGGGAATTTTTGTTTGTCATCAAATAGGCGCAGTGGTGGAGTCTTAAAGCTTTTGTGCTCACATCTGATATTTTTCAAGAAAATCTTGACGACTTTAGTGCAGAATATAGTGAAATGTTTCACCAAGATTTGAGCCAATGGAAAGGCGATTTGAAGCCCACTAGGACAGTGCAATTGTGGATGACTACATTTGGCCTTTGATAAGACAAGATAAGACTAGTTATAAAATTAAAGCTCGTTCACCAGTACATTGGTAAAAGTGTGAATATATCAAAAGATAACGGTGATTCGCAAAAACTAAACTAATTTTGAAATGAGCGTCCAGAAACAAATACAAGCGCACTTTTATGGATTTACGTTCCCAGTTCATGGCCAGAAAATTAGACAAAAAACCAGCCAAAATGCTTTACCAAGTGCAACATACAAATACACATTCTCCTAGGAAAAATTTGTGTAGCCTATGCAGCAGTCATGGACCTAGGAGACAGCAAAATCTATGAAAACCTGACGAATCAGGACAGTTTTTATCACTGTTGAGGACAAGGAAATATGTTTTTCATGGAAAAAACAGGGCTGTTTTCAGTGCTCAAGAGTAATTTAAAGACAGACTTCTAATATCAGTGAGGCACTGGCGTTGTTATCAATATTGGTATTTCTGAAAATATTGATGATATTTTCTTTGCTGTTCGCTTAATTTTAGGGAAAATTTACTGAAATTTTGTTAAATTTCGTAGCAATGCTTTGCACAAAAAAACGTGTTGAAAAAGCAAGGCAGTGACAACTTTTATTGGGAAAAAAAGTTTTCGCTCCCACTCTGGAAAAGCCTCCCGCACGTCATACACGCTACACTCATATTTCTGCCTTTGTACTGTTTTCTCGGATGCCAGCTGATTGCAAACGTATGGTGCTTGAGTTTGCCAGTTAATATAGCGATCATGGACTGTGGAAAGTGTTTTTGAGGTAACTCAACTCTTTAATAGTCAAAGTGAACTGAAGGCATTTTTAAAAATAGTCGAGTCTGTCGAAAGCTTTGCCATATAGAGTTGCTGGAGCCTTTACGCAGAACTTCTATTGCAAATTTGTTAGGATCAGTCTAAGTAATTTCAAGTTCGGTCATATTTTCAGCCAAAAATAGTTATTACCCTCATCAAGCACTCAGCATCCCATATAAATTTATTGCGTTCATGGGCGCAATTTCGTTGTAAAATGTGGGGGGGACAACTTGGTGTGAAACCAATATAATCATCGGGTCGATGCAGAAGTGACGTTTTATATATACAGATTCCCAATCTTATTTATAGAGGTGTTTTCACAGCAACACCAATCACGCTTTGTTTTGTCCTTGCAGATGATTAAATATTAATATACTTAAATTTGTTGCTGGACACGGTACTGTAGTTCAGCCTGCTTCCATTAATATCGTATTTGGATGTATACAAGCACAGCAGTATAGTAGAACACATCATTTAGGTTTTATCAGAGCTGTCAGTTGGAGTGAACAAAATGCTGAATCACATTGGTCGCACGTGCATATCAATCTTACAGTAGAAAGCTTCAGTTTTCATGCATTTTATAAAAAGTGTGGGTTACAGCGCGATTTGATGTCTTGTTCAAGTCGCTTAATGTTACAAAGACGATAAATGTTTTTCATGCACATTTCCGTTTTTTGAAAAAGCTAAAATCTTTTTAATGATACTGGGGATCATGCATGCAGACCCACCCCTACAAAATCTCCACTGATATCATTTTACCAGCAGCAAAATATGTGGCCTAAAATTAGCGTAGTCTACTTCACAAAATGATTTCAATCTATTGTTACACTGGTGGGTGGAGGATTTATCTTTTCAATCTCCCCTTGTTGGCCCCGGCCTACATACCCACACAGATTTGTAAAAGGGCCTCATTTTGAAGCCTGACCCCGGCCCGAGTCCGACATTTATTTTTGAAACCCGATTTAGGCCTGAAAGCCAAATTTACTGAGGCAGTTAAGATATGCGCAACTGCGGAGTAACAAGAAACGTTGTGTGTAGGTGCAGTTTCATGGTGTATCACACCGCATATAGCAACTACCTTGACCAAATCATTGACATAATCTGGCACAAACACAACTTTTTAGTCAACGTTAATACTGCGGAGTGTGGAATATAATGTCTCTCAAGAAAAAAATTTGTCACGAAACTATCTACGATGGCGCTATAGGCATAAAAGAAACTTTCTAGGATAGCGCTATAGATATGAATAGCCGGCTTGTAGGCTTCTTAAAACAAGCCAATAATCGCGTGAGTGATTAATCTTTTTGACGCAACGCTATCGCGTGCTAATTTCCTCACCGCTGTCGCCTTCTCAAAAACAGTGTGAGACTAATCCGAGCAGAGAACAAAAGAACGCAGCTGTGTTTGCAAATATAATTAGCTGAAGAAAAATCACAATCACTTCACTCACAGAAGTTACCGCGGTGAGCAGAACAAATCTTCATCACGAAAGAAATAAGTCGTTACTCTTAATGTTATAAAAAAAGTTTTGTATGCAGGCCCGAAATATTTAGACAAATTAAGCCCGCCCCGACCCGATAAGCCCGGCTAGACTTACAACTCTTCCCCATGTGAAAAGTTTCATTCTAAGAGTTCTACTTGCATAACGACCCGAAAATACATTTGAGATTAAATGAAAATGCACAACGGTGAATTGGCGAAAAAGTACCAAGTTTCACCTTCAACACGAAAAGAATGTCTAACAAAACTAGGTGTGATGTATCTGTAAAGCAAATGTTTTGCACTTGGATGAAAACACTGCTGCATTGTGGGTTAGGTTAAATTTTGGTAAATCAAATGACTTACGAACCAATGTATTCAGCACAGGCACAGAGTCGCAAATTGTAGCAGTCACGGAATAAATTTATTTTGGATTTGTTGGTCACCATTGTCGCGACATCACAAGAAATGGGGATAAGTGTATATTTTATCCTTATTTCTAACTCAAGCACCTACGTTTTGAGCTGCAGGTCAACATGCAGCTAGGTAAATACTGTAGGCTACTTCTCCAACGTTTTGAGTGAAATCCTGCTCACTGATGGTTGAAAACAGTCTTTTGCTAAACTCCCCATCCCAAAACTAAGTCTCCACAATAGTGCTGCTTTGTCTTCGGCAAAAGCTTCGCAGAGATTTGTCTGAAAATCTAACTTTTTAACATTGTATACACTAGTATCATTAAATTATACGCTATCTGTTTCTGAATACGTGACAACCAACGTTACAGTAAAGCCAGTTGCATTTCTGCACGGAACAAATCATGGCTGTACTGTGGTCTCTGACATGTGCAGCTGTAATCCTCTCACTGTTACAAGAAAATAACCTTTCTAACAGTATACCACACAGGGTAAAATCTCGGAAAAGGAGTTAAACATCTTTCACGATCGCTAGAAACATGAAAAATGCTAAAAAGTATTTTATCGAAGTTAAACTAAACCAATAGAATCAGTGATGCCACACCAAACTCTGTTTCAACATCACCTTGACTATGTGTGGCATACCATCTAACATGAAAAGCTCTTCACACAAAACGTGACAAACATCACTTTTATTTTTGAAACCTCTCCAAATAAAGAGAGAAAAAAGTTAAGAGAAAAAAGTGGGGGGAGAAAGCATATTATGTCCCCCCCGTCTGAAAAAGTGGGGGGTACACGTCCCCCGTGTCTCCCACCAAATTGCGCCCATGATTGCGTTTACCATTTGCATACTCGTTCTGGCAATAATCTGAGATATTTCTAATGATGTGATTTCGGGTTGGTTACTTGCTCAACTATTAGATTTAAAAAGCGTGCCCATCAACGATTGCAACCTTTCTAAAATGTCCATTTGTTTTTGTAGGAAAAACATTTTTAGCATCCATATTTTTACCACCATAGAGAAGTCGTAGAGAACAAGGGAAAAACAAGTTTTGAAAATGCCAGACTTAAAATGTGAAGCTTGCTTTCAGCTGGCTGTTATCCTATTCTGTCTTAATCGTTTTAGCATTCTCGATTTAAATTGGTTTTGACCCTGTTGCAGCTTTTTGATAAAAACACTTGAAAACGATGAGCATGTGTGAAAGCACTTAGACCAACGTCAGTATCCATGTTGAGGAGCAGGGTCAATTCTGTTCATTTGTGTTGCATGCACATGGGTAAGCGGGCCAAAGCTCTCTACAAAATCAGTTTCAGATTTTATTGAAACTTGATTAAAAGCCACCATCTTGAAAGAAAATTCTAAGTACTTACCTACTTAGATGACACGATCAAAACGTAGATGTTAACGGAAGGTGACCCCTTCAGTGCACCACGCATCAAAAAATATCAAAAAGTTTCACTCACTGCAAAAGTACTTCGCCTTTGAACTCTTTCATGGACATTAAATCAATATCACATATCTCCAAAGCTGCCTGTTCGTAGCCATCTTGGATTTAGTGATCCGCGAAGCTATGCGCCTACTGGCATGTGTATGACACTCATATAGGTTCTTATCCTTTTCTCTCTCATGCCTCCCTTAAGTAATTGTCCTTCGTTTCACGCCCCTTGACTTCAAGGGGCAAATTGGACGGTACGCTTTCCCCTTCAAACACTTTCCACCTTGTAGAGTGCGTAGGGCTTGCTCCCCCATCGAAATTTATTGATGCCCCCCTGGAAAGGCGTGCCCCCCGTTAAGTACCACTGCTCTATACTGAAAACGTTATCGGCAGCCTTACTTTCATATTGACCAATTGATTCTGTGGCTTTTCTGCTCTGTCTTACAACTTTACAGAAACTTCTCATTGAAACTTCTGATTGAGATAGTGGTAAACTAACTATTAAAACGTTGATTAGCCAATCATCAAAACATAAATATTGTCTAATTTTGTAAATGTTCCCGTCTAGGAAAACTGTTATGTACTCGAATTAAACTCACTTTAGGCTGATGTAACACATTCAGATCAGAACGTCGGTATACTTAGATTACTGCACCTGGTCTTGTGTGCTAATTGAGATGTGGGATAAAATACATCAAAGTAAACTCACAATCAAATCATTGTCTTTGATACTGTAGTAGCCTGATATTTTTACAATTAATAGTTGAGCATGAAGTAAATACTGAGAAAATACTTGTGGGGTTTTTGGCATTTTATTACAGTTTTATCTTTAAGTGTGTAGAAATAATTAACAATAAATAAACAAAATGAATTCAATCCATTTCTGGTGATTTTCTCATCGTGATTAAAAACAATTACGTAGTACAAATTTTCCACTCAACATTTCAGAGCCTAAAAATGGACAGAAATAAAGGTAATATTCTATACCTTACAATCTTGTAAGCATTTCGATATTGCAATATACCGCTGTAGCTGAAAATCAATTCAACTGTTTCCTAAATGCTTTTTTGTTTGTAAAAGCATTGGTAAAAACGATGAAGCTAAACCAACCATTGCGTCCACTCCTCCGGGCCTCTCTCCAAGCAAGCACACAAAAACTCGTAAATGTATCATTGGCATAAACTATCGATCGACGTACCTATTTTATTGGGCAATTATACTGTAGCCTATTAGTTCATGGTTCCCAAGATAAAAATTTAATTTCAAGGACACATCAAATTTTGCAAACCTTTCAAATTTAATTTGAAAATTATAAAAGTGAAAATTTGCTTGGTGCAATGCTGCAAAAGTCTGTTTCGTTACTTTAACGTTACAAACAGAAAAAAGGTGGTTTGAATATTTGAGCAGACAGTAAGCCGCAATCGCTCCAAATGGCGTTTGAGATGATGTTTGTAGTTGGCCGATTAAAAGAGGTAAGATTTTCCTTTTTTAATCTATTTATGGGTTACTCTTTTAATAGAACATCTTTTGATTTTAAGTTCAACAGTGCATTACATTTTTGGAGACTCACGTTTTGGAGAACTTCCGAACAATGTGAAAAGTATAACAAGTTTTTCATTTATCTTAGCTTTACTGTAAATTTTCCGGGCAACTGCTGCAAGAGGTGGAATCTCTGCCATTTCAGGCATAAATCAAGTGCACCAATTTCTTGCTACATGTTTGAACCAACCTTTTTGCTTTTATTGAGCTACCTTAATCTTGACTTTGAAAGCGACAACATAAGCATAGGAATAAAATCATTTCATCTACTAAAGCAAATTTCAAACTTTGAAATTTGATAAATACTCAAACTGCAGTTTTTACGTTTTTCAAGAAAAAATGAATTTGCCAAATCCCAGAAGCTTCGTCAAGCTTCCTGCTTTTTCATCAGAACTAAATTCCAAAGCCTGTCGGGCATCGCATAAGACCACGAGTGGCTTGCCTCGCTTGAAAAATTGGCTGACCACCAGGACAGCGAAGTTCGTGCAGCTTCTGATTAAATTTGGAAAAGCTAAAACATTTCAAACTTGTAAAACTCGGCCCAAAATACCATGAACTTTTTCATTTTTCTTATCTTGTCTGTATTGCTCGCTTGCAGCATGTCGCCGCCTTAACATGTTCCTGATCAATCTGCTCGTATCTGTGCAGTCATGCATATTCTGCTGACGAAGATCAGTGCTGCTCCTGAGAGGGATGACACAATGCAACATAACAGCTTAACCACGCACGGAGTAATCACCGCTAAAGAGGCAACCAAAGCTTTTATCATATCAGGCAATCTTATCTTAGAAAAGCGTGATCGACCGCGGTGTGTGCGTCGCACATAGCGATGACAGCAACAGCCGGGTTAACTTGCAGCCTCGGTCCTGTGGATGCGGGGTTCAGCTTAAATCCCACTAATTAGCTGATGCAATCGCTACATGTTGCGAAAAGACTTTAATCGCCGGTGATAAAAATCTTTCTGTAGTTTTCGTGTAAGTAGCTGAGCGGTTATAAAATCAAGGAAAATTTCACGGATTAAAATAAAAGCTGGCCTACATTAGCAGGTATGTGACCGACGTTATCTCCTGTCGCATACTTATGGAGCTGCATGCGTGCAACCTTCCCGACAGCATTTGTTACTGCAAGCGCAAGCATTTGTTGACTCAAAAATCGACATACCTTTTAACCTGAACCGCGGTCTTTTTCCTTTTCCGAAACAGTTACCGCTACGTGGGCACTTTGACGACCACGCAACACCAATCAGCGGAACGGCTTTTCTCCTGTGAACTTGTGTGGTATAAAAACAATCGCCCAAGCGAAATATTTTTTTGCTATGATGAACAAATTTCTTTTTTAATGAGTCCTTCCTGTTAGAATGGCTTTTCACGATTCGAAACCTGGAGTAAAACTTTTTGTGCACATGCAGCACTTAAGTTTTAAATGTTTATATTTGACTGTTATGACTCCATGTCGGTGGTAACACTCTTTTCTGCATGGAAGAAATGGGAGTGCCATATGGCAAGTTGCTCTCATGACAGCCTTGCTGTCAGTATTTCACTCACGGCTGTTACCGAACGCAATTTTTAAGGAAAGAGGGTATATTCCTTTCTTCGTGGCAGTGGTTCCTTCACTTTATCCCCCCACGAACCGTCTACGGATGTCAAATGTCTCAACGAACTTCAAATGTTTCGAGGCACGATCTGAACTGGAATTATACTGTACTGCGTTGCCTGCGAGGGCATCACAGTTTGTTTCTTGGACATCAACCCAACTAATTTTTAAAACGCTTGTTGCACTTGAACTTGAGTAGAAAAATTGCTTTTTCAATTCCTGCGATCACACAATTGCTTTTATAATATGTAAGTGCAAACCACAAGTTCATTGACAGCATGTGTAATTGGTTACTTACATGGATAATAGTTACACGTGGTGCACAGATGAAATGCTTTCATCCAGGGCCTGGCGAGGCTAATTGAAAAGGCCGACTAAAGTAGCACACACTGAGAGAAGCTAATTGAAGTAGCACACCCTCAAAATTTATTCATTAACTTTCTTACTGCAAGCTTCAAAATCTCTCATTTCACCGCACTAGAAAGAGGAAATCATCGCCTGTACCACAAACATTTTTTCAGCCAAATGAATTATGGCACAAGTGCGATGTCACATACACTGGTATATTGCGCGGGACGAAATATGCGACCAAACCGCTGCATGCGAATAACCTATACTCAGTTAGGATATATATGACGTATATTTTTATTTCAACAAGCGGATTTATTGTTTTGACTTTCAGTAACGCGTCACGAAGCCCGGTATAGGGAACACCTGCTTTAAGGTAACTTTGTTTTCGCCTCTCGTGCTCGTAAAGCCAATATGGTACGTTTTACGCTACTTATGGCTTCACGCATATGTGAGCTAATCAGGCACTTCATAGTCACCCAATCCGTAGCGACTGTTAGTAAAAGTTTTGATACGCCTGCGCAGTGAGAGTGATGGAAAGAATGCGCTTTGCCCAAAAAAACTAATTTTCTCCAAACAATCTAAGGGATCAATAAAATGAGTGAATTATTATGTTTTTTGGTTAGTTGGGGCTACTTGCAAGTTTTCCAAGCCAATGGAACCGTTTGAATATATATGCAGGTAAGCGCGATAACAATGTCAGACAACGACCAAAAATTGACAAAAATGAAAAAACAAAAACAGAAAAGAGTCTTTTTCTCAAAACTTTCAAATGTCAAGGTACATTTTCTATTTAATAACGTACGTCAAAATCGGCGTTCAAAGATGTCTTCGTTGTCTCTCTACCGCAAAAGGTTCGTGAATTAAGACCAAAAAGGTGATTCAAAGCCACAATAGCGGCTCGCGCGGTCCCTAAAATTTCAATGTAAAACACGTCTATTAATTCACAGTTGGGGTTAATAAATCACAGTTGGAAAAAGAGTTTATCAGATGCTATTTATGCCAACATTTCTATCTATTTAACAGTCTCAACTTTGTCTGCTCAACAAAGTCTGGCTGCCTTATACACTTTGGCTTCATTTTTACATATTCGTCAAGAGCAGCAGGGGGGTAACTAAAACTGGATAACAAGGCGTCGTTGCTTTCATACAGATTTTGAGTGTGCGGTGTCTTCAGTGACGGATTTAGAGTGAAGCAAATGAGGCAATTGCCTAGGGCCCTCCTTAGAATGACGTAGGGCCTCCCTTTCTTTAAATGTCGACTAAGTGTTGTTCTTACGTGCTGTAGGTTTGCTTGTCAATTCTGCTTCATAGCACTGCTTCAACTTCACTCAGTTTAAACATATTGTCACCAGTGTTTTACCGCACTTTTTGTATGTAAGCTACAACTCTATAGTAGAGTTGATAAAGAAAGACGTACCCAAGGTACAAGTATGCTTCTGTTATGTATGTACGTGGTCATTTACATCGAAAAGTACAAAAGTGGCCATATGAGCAAATATGAAATTGTCGTGTGCACGATAAATAATAAAATTTTTTTTGCTGTGTGTGACATAAGCCGGAGCCTTTATTAAGTCAGATTATAACAATCTGAAGCGTGAAGGTCAGTAACATTGTTGATGATGGGCAGAAAAAACATGTTATGCTTTAAAGCAGCATTTTATCAGCACTTTCAAAAATAAGTTTTTATTGCTGTACGTACAATTTCTTTCAAACAGGAGGATATGTAATGCTTATATCATGTGATGTTTGTAAGCTTCATATTTGCTGCGATTTTTCAAATAGCCTGAGTGCCTACTTCTGTTAAACGTCCCCTCAATATTTTTACCTCGGCTCCCCAAATTCCTAGATTCACCACTGAATGTCTTTTGTCAAAAATTCACAAAATTGCGGATAATCAAAGACGTTTAACGTTCGACAGGAATTGCTGCTGAGGTTAGATTATTTAGTTTTGATCACTTTGTGCCTTCTAGAGCAAATTGTGGGTCGCGACCCAAAGTTGGGTCGCGAGACTTTCCACTCTGTGTCGCGAAAAATTTCACTTTACATTTTAGATTCCAATTCTCATTAGACAGAATGAATGCAATCATTTACTGTTTTGTGTGCTAAGTTTCATACAATTTTGTGCAAGAAAATTGCTACTGTCAATACTAGTCTTGAAATTAATATTTAATTGTGAAGTATTTTCCTCAAAATTATATGCTCGCGAAATGTTTGGTTCGCGAGAATTTATAACTATTTTTAGGGTTGCGCCAAAAAGTATTTGCGAACCCCTGTTCTACATGTTAGCTTCTTTCCAAGCTGCAGTGAAAACGTGTCTTTCTTATGTCACAAAGTAAGTGCCTAGATTATTAAAGTAACTGTTCCTGTGAAAAAATAAGTTAAGCTAATTTTTTTGCTAAAAATTGTTTCCAACTACGCCCGGAGAACATTGAAAAGCAATTTTTGTCTTGTTGTATGACTGCACCCATCTATTTTGGCATCTTAAGATCTTTTGATTCTCTCCAGTCCACTTTTCTCTGTTGGAGCTTTGAATTTGTCGCTCAGGCAAATGCACAGCAGTGCGAAACGTGCCAGCTTGACGTAAAACTTGATGTACAGTGCGCGACACCTAGCGACCTTACTGTACTCTACGAAATTCTTTCGGTGGCGCTGCGTGTTTAGCAAAAAGAAAAGTAGCAGGAACCTCTTAACGGCCATCGAAAAATCGTTCAATTCTTTACACTTCGTTTTATCCGTGAGAGTTTTACATAAAGAAGTAGAAATCCTGACCTGTTGGTTTCGCAGCTAAGATAATCACAAGTCCCTTTCAAAAAATACGCCTTACTTTGGTTTTGGGACTTCATTTTCCACAAGTCGCGAACTGAAAAAAATGTTATTGGTGCTAGACACACTCATCGGAGAAGATTAAATGCATCAAGATTTTTGAAAGGTAAAATGTAAGATGAAAGTTTGCTCACTGAATGTTGATGTTGGGGAGTGCAACGAAAAACGACAAGCCTATTTGTGAAACATGGTACCTGTCAAGAATTCTATGAAATGAATGTTATTAGGTTAGTAGTCATTTGAATGTTATTAGATTAGCAGATTAGTAGTCAATGCTCTTCATTATTCTCGGCAGGTTAACTTTTAATGTGATCAGCACAGTATCCTCTGCAGAAAGTATTTGTAATGAGAAGGGTAATAAAATGAAAACATAAAGGAGATCCTGCTTCTTCCTGTTTCTAGAAGGCGCCAACAGAGACTAACAACCATTGGGGCAGGAGTCAGAAAACAGCAAATTTAAGGCCATTATTAAATGTACCACCCATTGGTTTGCACAGATGTTCTTGTTGATGCAATCATTTTTGTTTTCCAACCCTTCTAATTGCTTTCTTACACCATTCAAAATCTCCTACCTCTTTTATCAAAGCTCTAACGCATTGGCAGAGAAGTTCCGGATGTCATTGATTTCCGAATTATATCATTCTGACTCCCCCGGTTAACATGGAGAATCCACGGGAGATGATTGGGGCAATAGCCCCTCTTGAAACATAAGAAAGTAACTGTACTTACCTTGACTTGTACAAATTAAAAAACAACATTCGAAACCAATCGTAAGCCCTTGGCCATGTTCGATATTTCCCATTCGTAGTGGCATGGAACCATTATGTCGCCCATTTTGTCACACCTGATGGATTATCATGTTCTTTGCATCTCTTGCAGCAGGGGTCTCCAAACTCTTTTATCCGAGGGCCGCATAAGCTCTTACACAACTGATTGAGGGCCGGATATCTTACGTATCGTGATTGTTTCGGGGTATGTTACATTCTGCCAAATCAACAAATTTTTCGTAAATTATTTTTTCATGATTGACAAAATGTCTTCGCGGGCCGGATGAAATGGCGTCGCGAGCCGGATGTGGCCCGCGGGCCGTAGTTTAGAGACCCTGTCTTGTCTTGTAGGAACGCAGCCAGTGTGAGGGTAGTGTACTACAAACAGAGAGACCTTCCACTCTAGGTCGCTCAATAATATTAATTTCCATTTTAAATTTGCCATTCTCATTGGAAAGAATGAATGCAGTCATTTACTGTTTTGTGTGCTAAGTTTCGTCAAATTTTGTGCAAGAAAATTTCTACTATCATTAGTAGTCTCAAAAGTGATAGTCAATTATAAAGTATTTTCCACAAAATTATATGCTCACGAAATGTTTGGGTCGCGAGAATTTAGAACTTTAAATTTTTTTAGAACTTTAAGAGAATTTATTTTTAGGGTTGCGCCAAAATGTGTTTGCCGACCTCTGTTGTAGTAGACTAGACTATTACTTGCAGGCCCTGTGAGAAGGCGGGACTGACCGTACATTGTTCCGAGACCTAAGAGTAAAAGGCCCGGTAGAACTTTATTGTCGTGCTGTTTTTTGTATGTAGAATATTAAGAGGGCTCTTGAGTTGATATATGTTAAAGTTGTCATCAGTGTCGTCATAGGTGTAGGACCAGGCATTTTTTGGGTGTGCAAAGGATATTTGCCCAAATTTTCCTGAAAACTTTCTCCCTACAGATTTTGTATCTGTTGGCACATTACATTTTCCTCTGTCAAGTCGCCATGAAATTAAAAATATAAAATTTTGCACTTGAAATTTGGTTAATAATCCAACTGAAAAAAGCACGCTAGGCTGTGCGAGAACATTGTCAGAAGCCAGCTGACTCAGTGCTCTTGAGTATCTGCGTCACAGTTCTGAAGATTGGTGTTCCATTCACATTTCAGCTTTTGCTGTTAGCAAGATCTTTAAACCTACCTGAGGTAGGCCTAAAGCTGCTTCCTTTTCTGAAGACATATATGTAATATATGTGGCATGTATTATTTCACTGTATTATATGATGCCTATGCCGTGAGTCTCCCAACATTGTCTTTTCTACTCAGGACCGTAACCAAGGGGGTCACAGGGGGCTCTACCCCCCTAGAAAATTTTAGCTCCCCTGGAAAAATATGTTGGACATAGTTTGAAAGTATTGGACATCAAAAATTTTGGCCACTCTCACAAAACTTCTCGCCCCCTGGTATTCGATGCTGGTTGCGGGCCTGGTTCCACTACACCACTGCACGTGTATGCAACAAACTGCATGGCAAAATGTGTTCATCCAAACTCTGAGATTAAAAATAAAAACAAAAGCTTTTCTGTAGTTGCTTGGCATGGACTCTACTAATATGACGTAGGCATGTGCGATTACTTCAGGTACAATTAATAAAGCACATAAATAAAATGTATTCTTTTGCTCAAACTGTCAAGCGACTCAGTTACTCATCAACTCTCACAAACTAAAACGCGAAGTTACTTGAAACAGTTTGTTGATTTTACATATATTTAATGTGTTTTCTATGACATAATAATCGTATATTTATACACTCAATAAGAAATAACTATTACTATTTTGTTTTAATGTGGAAACTTCTAAAGCTGCTAAAATTGTTGAGATTTTACCCAAATTTTCCAAATCAAAATTTTTGGTGGTGGGCTTTCACCCCCTGCTCCTACACCACTGAGTGGCGTAATTTCCATTACACACATACACGCTAAATAATTTAGAAAGCTCCTAAACCTTTTCAGTGGTTCACGAGTACGCAAGATCAAGCTCCTAAAAATTTCTGCAACCAACACTGCATCACAAAATTTACTATGCACTGAGCTTGCTGTGGTTTTGCTGTTACAAGCGCTGCTGATTACCGTGGACTAATATACAATGGTGTCCATAGACTCAATCACTCGAGTTTGTCAGTTGCAGTATGGTGTTCACAGTCAGGTTTTCGCTGATTGATCTAATTTGAAAGTCGAACGACTGCCAGCAGCAAACAACCAGGGTCAGATGGCAAGCTGTTTAGTGCAATTATTTCTGAAAATATATGAAATCTCAAGATGATTTCTTAACCCAGGTATGTCCAACCGAAATACCTTACTGAGACAAAAATTATGGCACTATCTTTATGATGGCCGTCCATTTAATAACTTACAGTACTTCCATTTTAGCAGTCCAAAGTTTAGTTTAAAGTTACAGAAAACATTTGAATACTATCTGCAGTGATAAACAACTGTATGGTACTTTTAATCACTCCCAAACTATGATGCCATAAGCAAGTTTAGTTCTAATGGAACAACAAAGATATAGTTGGAAATCAGTTTATTGCGGAGGAACACATGAGTAGAAATCAGCTAACTAGAAATCAGTTTTGCACCGAGGAGTCAGTGGACACGAGGAAATAAACCAGTGCGTAGTGTATGATAAACAGGCAATGAAGACTATTGCATCGAAAATGTCAATTTAAGAACACCAAAATAATAACAGGTTGTCATTGTATTGTAAATACGCAATAACAAAAGCTTACTGAGCCGCACAAAACCTTGAACTTGGCCGCATGCGGCCCGCGGGTTGGACATCGCTGCCTTAGCCTAGATGCTACAAGTTTGGTATGTGTGAAGCTGCTCTGCATCGCATTCGATGCAGGCTGAGTGTTACTGGTTCTCCAACTTCCTATAATTTTCAATTTTTACTCCAAAAGGTCCACAGATCCAAGGGCGTCGCCACGGAAATAAAGGCGCGGTCACGAACACGTAAAGGCAGTCATTTATTCGAGTAGACATTTCACGCTCCACCAGTGGCGTGCAGAGGTCTGGTGATGCCCGGGACAACTGCTTGATTGGATGCCCCCCGTACCAAACTCCAGTATAGAGCAGTGGCGCATGGTGGTCACTGTTACTGGATACATGCTGTTTGTGACGTTACAAATATGGCAGCATATTCACGTTTGCAAACCAACGTTTTGGCGAAGTTTGTTGACACAACATGCATGTTATTCTACACGCACTCCCCCTACTCGTTGTTGTACAATGTGACACTGTAATGAACATAAATTTTCAGCGCTCCACATTAGGAGACCGGAACAAAACACAGCACTCAACGCTACGACAGAGCAATTCATAACTGAAAAAATATCCGGCACCTCGTTAAAACTGGGAAGTAGAACGCAATCCAGTGCTACGTCGGCGAAGTTAACAACTGCAAAAATATAAGGCTGCGCATTAAAACAGTGGAGCAAAACACACTCAGCGCTACAACAGAACAGTTCGCAACAGTAAAAACACCAGGCTGCGCGAATATCTTGTCAAATAGCAGTCGAGCAGAGAAAATATGCGCTGGGATGACGGATACCCAGGGTTTACAGTTTGAAACTTTGTTAAACAACACAAGAATTGAGAACGCGGAGAAAGTACGCAAGAAAACTTTCGTTTTTTTTGCTATATGGCTGTTATATGTACAACTACTGGGGGAAGAGCAGACACGGGCCTGTGTGAGCCGCACTTATGTTCAATCCGCTTGACTGCCAATTAATGACGAAGGTCGAAATGATGCACTTATTGCAAGCACAGGTGTGCGGCTGTATTAGCGCACACCAAGGCATGCCACATCAAGAAATGAGGGGAAACTAGTGATGCATCAAAAAGTAAGCTAAATCAAGGAAGTTGAAATGGGACAGTTTTGAAATTTGGCTCAGAAAATCAATAAAACAACCACAATTACCTTTCAATCCTTTTTTGTCATTTTCCTTTGATCGTATGATCTGGAAAAAGTCATGCCACTATCAGTTTGATTGGGTTGGCGCAGCACACCCAGAGTGTAGGTCCCTGGTATTGACGAATGTGAGAATTACTGACATTTGAATACGTAAAAACTAGTGTTGACAAAACAACAAGTTTCGAAGAAATAAATCCACGCAACATGTGTGGGTAGCTTTACAATAGGAAAAATCGTCTAGTTGTAGCATTTTAATTTTTGTACTGTAATTTCACTCTTTGGATGCCCCCTGCCTTTGAATGCCCGGGGCCGTCGCTCCGTTCCCCTCCCCCTCTGCACGTCACTGCGCCCCACCCCAAATGTTTTATGGGTCACACGTCTGCCCAGATCACAAAAGATGAGTTCCGCATTAGAAGAGGTGCTCCCCTAAATTTCAGGCTATAGACCTTGGAGTTCATGTGCTACTGGGGTAGTTGGAAACTTGAATTAAATACTGTTGTCAAGAGACAACTTGGCCGTAAAGTAGACAAGTGAAGAACTAGACCAGAGGCGACATAAAATTGTAAAATTATTGTACTTCCAGTAAAACGCCGCATTTCAGTTCAGGACAAACAGCATGATTAAGTTTGGGTGGAACGGAAGTAACAATTTTTAGGGGAGCATGTTTTGACTGTTTGAATTCTAGCTTCAAGAAATCTTAATTTCATCATTAACAAATGCATCCACGATAAAAACCTGTCGAACCTGGCCACAGGTTTGCTGCGATCCAAAGCATAATATGCGTGAATGCAGTCCAACTGTGTGTATAGGTAATCGAAAATTTTATCTGTTGTGTTCCGATCGTTGTGACGTTTTGCTTTAGAATTTAGATAAAAGATTTCCGCTTGAACTTATCTGCCACGGGTTTGCTGTAGAGCTGTTAGAATTTTATAAGGTGCCTTCACGTGGCCCTCTCTGTTACGGTATTCTTGCAACTTCAACCAAACCTGTCACTACGAGCGCAACCACTGCTACCCGTGCTGGATGTGTTCGGCGCGGACTGGGTACGCCTTTTTCAAGGCGCGGCAGCGTCCCTGCTGCCGAGGGTGACCGAAGACCCAGCATTCTGCAGCTGAACACCGAGAGGCCCACAAACAAGATCAGAGTTATCCAGCAGATAGCCTACAAGAACAAGGCATTTATCTTCGTCCTACAGGAGACCCAGTGCACAACTGCAGACAAGCTACTAATTCTCAACTTCTCACAAGCTGGGTCAGTCCTGAGCAGGAAGCACAGCCTTGCCACGTTTGTTCGCGAGCGGCCGGAATGGTCTTTGGTCGACCAGTCTCCAGAGCAATCAGAGACTGAGTGGTTGTGTGTAGGCGTCGCAGGATATAAGATCATTTACGTCTACACACCTCCACGCTCACGACTTACATCTAGGGCCATCCCGAGCCTGTATGTTGGTGACTTCAACTGCCACCATGTCAACTGGGGTTACAACAAAACATCCCCTGACGGTGAGATCATGAACTCCTGAGCAACAGCCAACAAGTTCTGGCTACTGAACGACCTAAAGGGAGCAGCCAGTTTCTCCTCACACCGACACACACTGGTTTCTCCTCAGACCTGGCCTTGCGATTGATGGCCAGGACAACCAACTGCAGGACAGACATGTTCTAGGAAAGTTCCCGCGGTCACAACACCGACCCTCCTTCATAACACCACCGAGACTCAGACTTCCTGCCTACAGCGATACGGTGATGCGTTGGAACTTTCGTAAGGCTGATCGGAAGCGCTTTTGCTTTCTTGCAGGAGAATCCGTTAAGAGATTGACACCTCCGGACATTACAAACATTGAGATGGCATAAAGAGAATTTTGCAAGAGCCTGTCATTTGCGGCTAAGCAATGCATCCCACGTGGCTGTCGCAAGAACTACTGTATGTGGCATGCTGGGACAAACATTGCGAGATCCTTCATCGCTCCTTAATCCGAGCTCCAGTGGGGACTAACTCTGATAGAGACGCTTCGTCCCTACTTTCTCGGATCGGACAGAAGAAACAGGAGCAATGGGAAGAAGCTGTCAATTCCTTCGATTCTCGCACTCCAGCCACAAGGTGTGGAGCACCATCAGTAAACTTATTGGCAGGTCTGGATACTTCTCTCGCCTGTGCCCCGTCTCAGCAAACTGCATGGTCTCACAACTCGTGAAGAACGGGGGACACAAGACCAGCAGCCGCGAATCCACCAGGCTCGTCAACAAGCGGCTGTCCAATCTGTGGAAGGTCCCAGCACCTGAGGAAAACAGTCTTTGGGCCTTT
>Ga0210059_1002215_pt1 | contig 30199 bp, 23 predicted proteins | sample Ectturendosymbi2_FD_188042 | JGI IMG/M metagenome (GOLD analysis project Ga0210059, IMG submission 188042) | Ecteinascidia turbinata endosymbiont from Florida, USA - Sample 2 (SPAdes) (version 2) | ecosystem: Host-associated > Tunicates > Ascidians > Unclassified | place: Key West, Florida...
CCTGGTTACATAATTTTCTAATAATACACAATGATGTAATCTAAAGTGTCTCTTGTCCTTGCATGGTTGTGTCTTGACGTTCTTTCATGCTTCACTGCTTCGAGGTTCTCCCCTTGGATTGGTTATATTTTTGTTTTCTGAATATTTGGACGTGGTTCTGCGTGGCTTTGACCTTTGTTCATTATGTTGTAGCGCGCATTAATTTTGCGCTGCTACAGTACCTAAATGGGGTTCTTTTGGTTTCAATAGAGACCATAAAACCTTTAAAGTGGTTTTCAGAATGTACCGTACGTTTTTTGTATTTTTAAAATGTACAATTGTACAATACAGGGTGGGCGAAAGGTAGACGTGCTCTTGATTGCTTTTTTATATTTATGGCTGAAATTTCGGGAGGGTATTGACAAATACTGGATCGTTCCGGTAAGAAAATTATTCTACTTTCACCACTGACGAAGAACGACAAATTTCTAGAAGATTTGAAGTCGGCATATCGATTTCGATTAAATTGATTAAATGTTGCAATCAACACTTTATTTACCGGCATAGCACTCACACTGGACAAGAGCCAGAACTGAAGATGTGTTAAATACACGAAACTAGTTTTCTTGTGCAAATAAAATGCGACATGATTCGCTTGTGTGCGTCACTGCTGTGGGCATTGCTGCTGAATGATAAGTCAAGCTCGAAGCGTCGCTAAAAGATGAAAGCAATTCCAAGCAGGAGATTTCCTCAAATCTTGGTGCAAAGCAGAAGCTCCCCAACTTCACTATTCTAGTGTGATGCAATGATGAGCTTGCAGTTCACTCATGTCCACTCCGTCTGCAGACTCAAGAAGTTACGAAACTTGCCAGCGCATTGTTATGCTGTTGCGCTTTGTTGCGTAACAATAACATGGCAACGAATTTTCAAAGTTTCACTTCAAGTTACGATAGTTAATGCGCTTTTCCGCATGTGACTGTTGACCTCAGACATCTTTGACAGGTGATGCAGCGTTACAGTGACGCAGTGGCGTAGCCAGGCTAATTTTTTGGGAAGGTCCAAAAAATTTGGAGGGGCCAAAACGTTTGATTTTAGGCGAGCAACAATATATTTTTGGGGATACCGCCTCTCAAAGCAAAAAATGACTACTTTTTCTAAAAATTTTAGGGCATGGCCCCCTAAGAGACGTTGTTTCATACTGTGTGAAAAGAAGCATGATTGAATCTGTAGCAGTGCTTCTTCACGTTTGAAAAATCCATTATAGTATGAGATTATGAGTGCGACCAATGTGCTTGGGTGAATATCTTAATCAAGTTACGCTAATGCAGGCTTCTTTTCACACAGCATAAAACTACGTGGCTTGTTAGATATACCTCTATGAAAGGCTTGTGGGAATAAGTCTTAATCGTTAAGGCTTAGTTCTGACTTCTGAGCGACTACTAACTATAAAGCTATATTGGCTGTAGCGAGTTTTCACAATTCATGTACTCAGTGTTTGCGCCTGCGTGGTGTTCTAATTTTAATAAGTTGTCCGATAGTCGAGGCAAGATACAGAACCATTTCTCATTATTTGAAAGTTTTGCGAGAGTGTCTAACTTTCGTGGTTTTGCACCGCTAATATTGATCTGGTCGTTGATTATGACTTATTTGTAGAAAGTGCTCTCAAAAATAGATATTAGGAAGTTCGTGAAAAGAAAAAGCATTTCTGATAGGCGAAGTGTAGAATACAATTCGGACAAAAGATTTCAGAAGTGATCTCTGTTCAACCGGTAAAGAATAATGAGAGAACCACAAACGTATTTATTGATAGTTCAAGTTAATTTCAGACTCAGTTGTGTGAATGTGCGCCAATTCAGCAAAATCTGTAAAGGATGACGGAAAGTACACGTTTTTGGCAAATTAGTAAGCCTATACAGCTCCACTTGAAAAAGATTTCAAAATAGATGTGAATAGAGCGCGTGCTTTCATGGGGCATTTTCTTTGTGGTGTAGAAAGAGTAAAGCGTTTTGTAAACATCGGTTTGCATTGCAACACCAGCAAACTGAAAAAGATAAGGAAAATGTCGATGTTTCATCCCCTAGAAAAATTTCTGCGGACGCCCATGGCTACTTTCACCCTTTCAACAAGCTATGACGTGTGGGCAAGTCAGGCTAAGCTAATCATATATGAAATTGAAGACTAAGACTAAACAAAACGTTTAATGACGACACTACCGTTCTTGAACAGTTTACTTTTTATTACAGAACTGAAGATGAAACAAATCTACACACTGTTCTGTTCATTTACATTGTTTACTCTTGATTCTTGAATGTTCAATGTAATCAATAGTTCTTAAATGAAAAGTTTTAAAAGTATTCAAGAATTTTCAAGGACGCCGGAAAATATTCAAGGACAACAAGGTGTTTTTCAAGAATCAAGGACAAGACGAGTTTTGATAGCAAATTCAAGGACAATTCTTGGCGCTCAAGGACGTCTGGCAACCTTACCCTCAATCAAATAATTATTTTTCGACTTGCCGCGTCTTTTGACACTTCGACCAGGTCCGTAACCCGAACAGGAGCGGAGATATTCCCGCGCAAGCCACGTGCAATCCAGCTGTTTTTTGCGAACCGCTTGAATTAACCCGGACGTCTTGCTTTTCTGTGCAGATCAGTTCAACTGATGATAAGTTGAGTGGGTTGTGCACACCACGACCATATGTTGTCTGTGACGGAACAGTATAAAAACAGGGAAATAAGAGCATTTGGAAACAGGGCATCCGTGTTGGCCGCTTATACAATTAGCACATGAACGACTCAATAATTTAACTTTGATGGCTAACAATATTTTGATTGTTTTCCAGTAGAATTTTACTTTAATCCTCTGAAACCGACATACACGTGGGTTTTCGTTTGGCAAGTTGTTGATGGTGCCTTCAGCAAAGGTAAAACCTAAGCACCTTGTTGCTCCCTGTTTGTTGCCACTTATGAGCAAAATTCGTGTATAAAACAGGGTGGTCCAGAGAGATGAATCTATTTTAGATAAAGTAGAATTTTCTATTGAAGGAATGCTTTGCATTTTTTCATATGCCTGCCTTGCAGACATGTACGTTTTGTGTGGTGTACGTTTTCCTCGCACGCCACCATTTTGCGAGCAAAACTCAATAGTTTGTAATGTGCTTGATCCAAGCTCCTTGGCGCTGAATCACCGTGGCTACTCGCACATTGAAATATGTAATGACCCTTGTAAGATCTGGTTCTAATGCCCGAGTTAGAACAAATCTAACGACGTAGCTTAGTTTTGATGTAATTTATTTAATTACTCCGTTTCTACTAAACTGCAAGTTGTGAGTCCTTTTGACCTAGTTGAGACCACCCCCTCAGCTAGATTGCCATTATATTCTAACCTTCTCTGCGTTAAACAAATCACTAGCACAGTGACTAACAGAAACTACTCTAATGCAGTTCCTGGAGTCGTGTGGTGGATTTAACACACAAGAGCATTGTATTCTCATTGACCAACGAATACTTCGCATTTTACACAATTATGCGCGAAATACTACACTTTACAACACACCAGAAAGTCAAACAGTTATTGTTTTGGATTCCCTAACCTTATGTCCTAAGTTTGCTATGCACAAAGCATAATCTCAAGGTTTTTTTGAGACCATACTTCAGAATTTGGCTGTAATATTGAGAGCTAGCAAAAACGCTGTTGCTCAGTCAGCCGTTAAATTCCAACTGATTTTCTCGACCCTCTCCCAAATTTCCGATTTGAGAGGCAGCGACGCGCATGCACAGTATAACAACATCTGTGTACTGCACCTGCAGTTCATTTATTTCCGATTTGCGTCAATGTTGTGGTACAAAGGCGCCTTGTAATTCATATTAGTTTTATTTGCCCTTGACTGTTGTTGTCGCTTTCCCAGACATTCTCGTGACTTTTCGTTGCTTTTCTGGTATTCGCAGATGTCTACCGGATGTAATTTCTTAACTTTATTCTTTTTAACTGGTTTTGCAATGAGTTTCCTCAACAACCGTTGTTGTTGAGTTGGACTTGAGTTCTGACGTAGAAAACTTTTCCGTTTCTCATTGTTGCGAAATTCAGACAATTGTAATGCAATTGCCAAACAACCATTCCGTTTAGAATTTCGTAATCCTGTAAAACGTCAGAGACGCTGCTGTGCATCACTGCACATTGTCTTGCAGTTATTTTGACTTGCGTAATTCGCTCCGTTATGCTTCAACACCTTTTGTATTTTGGCAGTAGTTTGAACGTCAGTGTACAATATCCTTACTTCAACTATAGTTTTATACAGATCATAAAGTGCTACTATTTGCTATCTAATCACTTTCTTACTCAGACTTTTAAATGTTTCACTTTCACACAAATATACAGCCATGATAATAAAATGATTATACAATTACACTTCAATTCAGTTTTACTAGCACTTCTGCTAACGCCATGCTTTGTCGTAAGTCCTCTAATGTTATTTCGTTGAAAGTTTCATTTGGTTTCCAACAGCACAAGTGTTCCATGTTTCGTTTCTTCTCTTTCACTGCCTTGACACATATGATTCCTCTTGTGTGCTTGAATAAAACTTAATATACCTTGTGATTAGCTCTGAGTAGCATCTTCATTGTTTCATTCTTACTTAGAGCTTTCGGTATCCAATTGAGGATAAGCGTAGTTACTTCTTCTTCTGACAGTTGATTAAGAGGTCTTGCGAAGTTTGTCCATTCTCTTGTTCCATATTCCAGTAATGTTTTTTTGATGCTTGTTTTATTTCGTTGAAATCGTCTCAACTTATTTACAAATTCCATGACTCTGTAATTTAAAATATTCATTTTTGAGCATCGTTCATTCTATCTGCTCCGACTACACTATACTTAATTTTTGCTCGTGTTAAATTATTGTAAGTTGTCGTTGGTGTCCAATCATAAAATATTTTAGTTTTTAAGTGTTCACATTTTTCCATTCTCGTAATTCTCATTTGTCCTTTTGGCTTCTTTATCCATATTTCGTATACCTCTTGGTCAGTCATATCTCTGAGTCTTAATTTTAAGTTGTTAGCATTTTTGGTTGTCGTTTTAGTTACCCAATTCATTAATAAAGCCATAACTTCTGGTTCACTTAAATTTGCAAGCGGTGTGGAGAACGTTTTCCAATCTGTGGCTCCAAAACTTGCAAACGTTGCTCTAATGGTTGAATTCATTTCTTTACAAGCTTTTATCTTATCTATAAGATTCATTTTTCAAGTCTGCAAAATACAAAAGGATTTTGTTACAGTAAACACACATAAATAACACACACGAAAAAATATATACAATAATTCTGCGATTAAATGTTTACACACAAATACGTCGGTATTTAATTGATGTGACAATGCAACTGTTTTGTACAACACGTGCTTCAAATATGATTTGTTGTCCATTACATTCCAACGTAAATGCAGATTCTACTTCTGGTATTCCAGTTTGACAATGTATTTCTACACATTTCTGTAACCATGTCATAATCTGAACAAATGGTTCAGAATGATGCTGTTGTTGTTGAAAATTGTTTACGTCTCCATAAACATTCTATTCCTGTTCATATGCTCTTCGAACAGATAGTATGCTATTCATTTTTATGTAGAGCTTACTTCTGCATTAAAAACATATTAATTACACTACACACACAACAAAAATACATACACCACAAAACTACATGTTCATCAATATATTCAATAATATTTTAATTAACTTTCTGTTGATCACTAATTGTTATGGTTTTGGAGTCCGTGCTATTAGCACTTTCAGTTTCACTCATGTTATGGTCTTCTAGCACCATAACACCCTGTACAACATTTCCTGTCCTCTGTTGGAATGTTATTCTTGAGCGCATCAATAGTTTAGGGATTTTTAGCATAGACCCTGTCTTTGCATTTCTCCGGTTTGCCCAATGGTTAATCCGGCCCTGCATACAGGTGTAGGGACTGAGGTTGTAGGTTATTGCAGAGGTCCCTACTAGTTGAGGGGTCAACTTAGTTGTTGCAGGAGCACAGGTCGGTCTCCCAACTAAGCAACCTGACGTCTTGAAGTTGCCAAGCCAAAGCAAGGCAGTTAAAAGGCTCTCACCACTTTGTTCGCTTTTAACTCTCCAGTGGTACTCTAAGTTGACTGCTTCTTTCGATTATATTCAGATATACAACAAAAACGCCAATACACTTGGGCGTGAAGTCAGAAACACGTAACGCAACTGTTCGGTATGTAGTTTAAGAGTAGCGATAAGCGCTGCACGGGGAAAGCGTCCGAATCGACAGCAATAGCGATCACATGCCATGATCACTCTATGCTGTATTGGGATGCGCGGGATTTTATACTTCTCAGCTAGCTCAGGTATTTACCTGTGGTGACTACCGCGCCGAACCTTGTAATGGCCTATTGCCATTACAGGAGTCAAATTCAGAATGACGACGAACCAAAGCGTTGTGCGTTCGAATGCACCACAGGAAACAGCGACCGACTGCGGTTATGTAGGTTTGCAGGCTATCGCGTCAACGGTCGGACTGTTCGCAAACAAGTACATCACGTTGAATCACGAATGGAATATTACTGGGAATTACGCAGTAAGAATGCACAAAACATTAAAGCACTAATGTGTCCACTATACAGGTCTATGCATCCACCAAACGGTCGCACTTCACCTCCATTACTGTGTCTGTTGAACTCAGTAAATCGAAGTTACGGCGTATGTCGAAGCTTTCATGCTGCTACTGTCTTTCTAAGATGTGAAAACCCCTATTTGCCGCTTTGTTTCTAAACATGTAAACCATTCCAAATGAGTTGTACAGCGTGCTTACCACATAATTTTCTGCACCAGATAAATCTAGCAGTTAAAACTAAACAGCAGCTATTTTAGGATGGATTGCAGCGGGTTCAGCAAAGGGTTGCTAAATCACTTGAAATTTTTTCATGGACATTTTGTTTTTCGAACAGATACGGTGTACTATTTTCATACTTTCATGGGCGTCCGCAGGAGGGGCTAAACGGGCATTTGCCCCCCCGGAGAATTGGACTAAAAAACAAACATTTCTAGAAAATCTGAAGTCAACATCTTGATTCCAATTAATTGATTTAATTCTAGCAATGATATTTCAATTTACCGATATAGCACTCACTCTGCACAATGGCCAGCTTTACTGTTCTGGTGTGATGCAGTGATGAGCTTGCAGTTCACTCATGTCTACTCTTTCGTCTGCAGACTCGAACGTTACGAAACTTGCCAGCGCATTGTTCTACTGTTGCTCTTTGTTGAGTCACAATAACATGGCAACGAATCTTCAAAGGTTCACTTCATGCTACGATAGGTAATACGCTTTTCCGCATGTGTTTGTTGACCTCAGACATGTTTGACAGGTGATGCAGCGATACAGTAACTCAGTGGAGCATCCAGCCCAAAATTTTTTTGGGGGCAAAAATTTTGGGGGCCAAAATGTTTGATTTTAGGAGAGCAACAGTATTTTCTTTGGGATACTGCCTCTCAAAGTGCAAAATGACTACTTTTTGAAAAAAAATTGAGGGCATGGCCCCCTGAGACACGTTGTTTCATATGTGTGAAACGAATCATGAGTGAAACTGAAGCAAAAACTGTAACAGATGACAGAAAGTACACCTTCGTGGAAAAATCGTATACAGCTCCACTTGAAAAAGATCTCAAAATAGATGCGAATGGAGCGCGTGCTTTCATGGGGCATTGTCTTTGTGGTGTAGAAACAGTAAAGCGTTTTGTGAACGACCATTTGTATTGTGACTAGGACCGTAAACAGGGGGAGCGAATCTCCCCCTAAGTTTTTTTTCGTCCCTACCCCTGGAAAAATGTGGTAGACATAGTTTAAAAAATTTGGGTCCCACTCAGAAAACTCTTCGCTCCACCTGGTGTCCCAAGCTGATTAGGCCCTGATTGCAATGTCAGCAACCTGAAAAAGTTAAGCAAAATGTCGCCATTCCACCACCCAGGAACAAATTCTGTGCACGCTTATGGCCACTTTTACCCTTTCAGAAAATTTTGACGTGTGGGCGTCAATTTCATGTAGCTAACCGTGTACGAAATTGAAAACTAAACAAAACGTATGATGATAACACAATCGTTCTTGAATAGTTTGCTTTTAACTACACAACTAAAGATGCTGAAGATGAAACAAATCTACACATTGTTCTGTTCATTTACATTTTGTATTTTTGATTCTTGAATGTTCAATGTAATCAATAGTTCAAAAATGAACAATTTGAAAACTATTCAAGAAGTTTCAATGACGCCTGAAAATATTCAAGAACAATAAGATGTTTTTCAAGAATCAAGGACATAAAGAATTTTTACAGTAAATTTAAGGACAGTCCTTGGCGCTCAAGGACGTCTGGCATCCTTAGTTCAGCATGCAAACGCTAACACTGGTGGCTGGATTCGATATCCGGTGAGGTCATGCCAAGACATGAGAAGCGATTCTTGCGATTTGTCTAGCCTCGTTCTTAACGTTAATGTGTGGGTGCAAGAAAATAGTTCACTCACGGTGCTGCTATTGACTGGCCACCAATGCAGCATTCACTATCAAAGTTGCCACCTAGATCTGGTGCAAGCAAGCGTAGATAAGTGCTTCTGACAAATCGTGACACTCCAGTGCAAGGGTGCTCAATACGTCGATCGCGATCTAACAGTTGACCTCAAAGGCACCGTGGGTAGGTCGCATGACATTAACACCCTGGCTGATGCCATTCAGTGCAAGTCATCAGAGAAAAGTCAGGCAATGAGAAAAATGTACCTATTTAATTGTGCTAGGTTGTTGAATGTGGGCTCATGTAGGTATGTAAGGTACATCAACATGCAATGTTGCATGAATTCTCATTATATTTGTCAATAAATATATGTTTTGCATGTCTGTAATAAGTACTGCAGGTCATTTTGACTTGTTCTTTTCATACGTAGCTCGCATGCTGAAAAAGTGTGACCCCATCTACCCGTGCTCCAGAAGAACGAATCAATATCTAGTATAATCATATGAAGCTGCTATTGGGATTTGCAAAGAGTCAGATTTACCTACGGTAGATACGGAGCAATCAATGAAATCACATGAAATACTATAAAAAGCCACCTATTTGTTTCATGTGGCAGGTTCCAAAAATAACCTAAAGTGACATTACTTTCAATTTTTCTAACGAAGACCAACCTCTCTGTCTCCACAGTTTTCATTTTAAGACAACAGTATAAAATCACTGAAACCGTCAGTAAAAAGGCACTACGCGCAAATCTTTTCTACTGAAATCTTTCTGCATCTTTTTTTAAAACTACACAAACTGTTCGAGGACGTAGAAATATTTGAATCTCGTGTGCGCTGACTCTGTTACAGATAAATCAAAGTGAGAGGTTGACACATTTGAAACAGTGCAAATGTGCATTTGTTTAAAGAGTATTTTTCATATATCGCGTAAAGAGTCGAATTGTAAAAATTGGTATATTTCGGAATTTGGTCAAAATCTTATTTTTGTAACTGAAACACGCGAACTGGGACACACCGTTAGTAGTGAGATATAACTTTTATTTTTGAAATCTCCTCAGTGAAATTAGCACTTGCTACAGTTCTAACAAAATAGCACAATTCGTTCCAGCAATGTCTAAACAGCAGGCACTCCTGGACCTCCCGGATTTAGAATTCCTGGTCCTCCGATTGAAATTCCTGAAAAAAAACGTCTTGTTTGAAATTGTTTTTAATCGCACAGGAAATGAAGAACGCTTGAGAAGTCATAAATTCGCCTTTTGCATAATATAAGTGCGAATTTGAAGAGCTCTGCATCATGTCGATATTTATGTTGTAGAATGAATCGCGAATCTCGCAAAACTTTTCGACGCCAGTGGATTATTGATTCATTTTTCAAACTTAATAAAAGTTAAATATCAGTAGTTAGTTCAATCAGAACAGATGGCCAAATTTAACAGGAAAATTGATAAGTGAACCAGACAGCCGATAGCTAAGGAGCAAGAATAAAATAAACACATGAAATCAAAGATTTTGCTCTTATAGCAATTTCTAACGAAGCTTTCTTTGATATTTGCAACAAACGCTTCTATTCATTTTAGTCGTTACCTCAAAAATGTAGTTTCTGCGATTATCTTGCAGATGTCTCAGGGATTTCTTTACATATAACTGGTCAGGTTTGGGCCTAAATATTTCTGCTTTCATGCTGATACGCTTATTTATGAATGGCATATGCTGCGTTCCCTATAAGGTGCGCAACTGCGCAGTACCGCCAGGCCATTTGCGGAGTGAAACCTAATTCTCGCGTCCTTGAAACATTCCAAATTTGAAAGCAAAAAATCATTAACATGTTTTGGATGGAATCAAAACGCTTTTTTATATTGTACAGCCCTTCCAGAAGCTGTTTGAATCAAATGTGTACTTTGTTCGTAATCTGATAAGATTTTATATTCGTTTTAGGGTTGCCCAACCAAGGGCGTACGCAAGGGTGGGGCTTTGGGGTGAACCCCCCCTTGAACTTGATATTTTACTAAATCTTTATTACCTGCCCAGAGGATTGTTATCGCGTGCTTTTTGCTTGTTAATTTGTCGACTTAATGCAAATACAACGGAATGAATTTGCATGCAAATTTCAAGGAACATTGTAAATGGTCAAAAAATTTATAATTAAGTTATGGTAGGAATCTGGGTTGTCGTCTGCATCCAGAAACCATCTCACCACTTTTCGCAGACCTTTCGTCCACATACTCATGCTTAAGATTGTCTTCGGCCATAGTGCACTTTATCCAACACAATTGGTTTAATTTTGTCTGCTATGGCTGGTCAGTGCAAGCGCTGACAGCATTGGCTTCATTATTAGTTTCTGTAGCATGATAGAACTGTTGCACGAGCTCAAAAACAGCAGTTCACAAAGAAGCATTCAGGCATTTAATAATATCTCAGCAGGAAAAAGGAAAACTAGATTTCTATTCATAATAAAAAATAGACTTGCTGGATTTCTATTTATAACAAAAAATAGAAAGCTTTCATGCTAACTTTATGCGCATTCTCAAGTCTTGTGCAGTTTAGCAAAATTTTGCAAACCGGGGTGTGCGCCAGCCAATCCAGCTGCACACTCTCTATGTGCTCGACTGCTCGTATTCAAGGAGACGTTAGCGCAGCTTCATTTTGCGGTTGTAAATTGCTCTGACGCAATGATGAGTGTGTTTTACTCCCCTGTTCTAACGTGCAGCCTGATATTTTTGCAGTTGTGAACAGCTGTATCACAGCGTTGAGTATATTTTCTTCCGATGTCCTGACTTGGAGCGCTGATAGTTTATATTCAGTGCAATGACGCATTAAATAAGGGGAGTGCGTGTAGATGAATATGCATATTCGCAATATGCATATATGCAATATGCATATATGTCAACAAACTTCGTCGAAACCTTGGTTTGGAAACATGAACATGACGTCAAATTGTGACGTCACAAACAAGGCACACCAAAAACAAATGACCACCATATGACACTCAATAAAACCTCCCTATGAAAATTTTCTGCGAAGACCACTGTGCCCAACGTTCTCTTTTTGGTGGACATGTCCTCCTTCCTCATGAAAAATTAATTGTCCTCCGAGAACATTCAAAACTTACAAATTGTCCTTCATTGTGCATTTCTTATTTTACATGGCTATATTTTATAGCATTTCCGTATGGTGAGCTGACCTGCTTTAGGTTATGCAAAAATTCATCAAGTCTTTTACAAATTAAAGAGCAACAACAAATGATTGGAACAAAGACTTTCTCGATGTTTTGCCAGCGAAGTATGAATGAAACAAAAGTAATTGTGCTCACAGGCTGAGGCCCGGATTTCAACGTCAGGAGGGGAAAATACGTTGAAGAGCGATAGAATCTTGTTTTCATTATATGTTTAAACGCTTTTTCTGGTTACAAAAATTTTGGGGGGACCTGCCACCGAATACCCATTCGCGGCTGCAGGCCTGTACAAAGTATAACAGAAACTAAGTTAAGGTTTCATAAAACCTTGACCAAAGGTATAGAGCTGAAATACTTGCAAAGCTCAACGGCATGAGTTCACTTTGATCTAGACAGTTTGTCCAAGTGAAAGTAGTTGACAAGCTTCGCAAAATTTTATAACAAAAATGCTTTAAAAATTCTTTTGCAAATTTTTTCTCGAGCTACTTACTCCGCGGGCAGCAGAATCGGACTTTGTAGTCGAGGCAGCGTCTTGTATTCCTTGCGTTGATGCATTGGAGTCCACCCTGTGCGCTTATCACAATCGACTGACCGGTCGTGTAGTACGGAGCATTGCTGCCGACAACTCTTGCGTCGATCCCGATCGGATTCGAACACAATCGACCAGGATATTCTCGACGAAGATAACTCGCAATTTCATAATCACCGTTTCCGCTCGGGTTGTCACGATCGAAAAACTGTGTCCAGTAACCAGTACAAGTGGGTGCTGTAAGTTGAATTTGTAATGGTTATCGTAAAAACTTTCCTAAATTCAATTGTTTCGCAACATTATTTGTAACAGAACGTGCCCAATACCAGTTGATATATTCTTTAAGTTGTTTTGAAGTGCATGGCTGTGTTCACCACTAACCAGTTTGGTTCTGTTACTACAACGAATGAGTTGGCTTTTAACGAATGTATTTCCCATTTTGGCACCATTTTCAAAAAATTACTTTGCTTGAGGAACATACTTGCAATGATCTATGAAACGTGTACCAAAATATAAGATGAGACAGTTAATGCGCGTTGCGCCGAGATAAAGACTTACTGTACATTGAGTACTAAAGGTTTTCTAGCAAGAACTGTAACACCAGCAAAACTTAATTTTCAGCTTTTGTGAAAATCGGTCAACATAGTTTTACGCAGATAAACGTATTTGTGTGAGGCAATTGAGTAGTGGTTCTTAACCATTTTCCTTCCACGCCTCCCTTAAGTGATTTTCCTTTGTTTCAAATACCCTAATTTTAAATAAGCTGTAAAAACAAATGTATTTATTATTAAATTTAATGATCAAACCTTTCCTGTTGTAGGGCACGTAAAGGTTCACGTCCCCCATGGAAATTAATTGACACCCCACCTCCCCGGTTAAGAACCACTGCAATAGAAGAAATCCGCTTCCGCTTTTACGTTGTACAAAAGCACTAACTGCATAACAAACAAACGCTCGTTGGCTTTTCTTTGTTGCTGTTTATCGCATGTTCCCACAAACAAATCAACAAAAATATCATTGAAGAAACTCTTCTGCAAATATCGAAGAATGGCGTTACAGAGTGGATAAGATATAAACAGAATTAAATATAAACGAACAAACAGATGCTTTGAATCTATTCTATATGCTTATCCAGATGGAGTCGAGTTGTTCCATGGGTACAATCAGGTTGGGACACGAAGGTCATGTCCCCCACTTTTTTTCAGATGATGGGGATACGCAGGTAATATGCAATGTGCCCCCACATTTTTCTTTTTAGGTTTAGAATTTGGAGAGGATTCAAAAATAAAAGTGACTTTTGTCGCGTCTTGTGTGAAGGGATTCTAATGTCAGATGTTACACACAGCCAAGTTGATGTTGAAAGAGAGTTTTGGTGTGGTATCACTGATTCTGTTATTTTTATAAATTTTAGCTTCGATAAAAGACGTTTAGCATTTTGCATGTTTCTGGAGACCGCGAAAGATGATCAACTGCTTCTGTCCGACATTTATCCTGTGTGGTATACCGCAACAAAGGTCATTTTCTTGAAACAGTGAGAGTTTAACAGCTGCACGTGTGAGAGTCCACAGTCAGGGTTGTCAGGTTGGTAATTTTAATGCCAAATTAGAAATTTGGCCTTTTCAAAAGTGGAAAAGTGGTTTGACAAGAGAAAATGCTGTTTGGCATGTACGCTATAATTTGGCACGTTTCTGGCGTTTTTTTGTGGTGTTGGCAGAAAAAAAATGTTTGGCATTTTAAAAAAACTTGGGATTATTTTAAACCTTTCTGGCATTTATTGATGTTATTTGGAATGTTTTGAGCAGCGCTATGCCGTATTTGGTCCATCTAAATTGGATAGCCCAAGAGTTTTTCGGGTGCTTCTCTGTGACTGCATTTTGTCGTGGGTATTTTGTGGAATTGTGACACATCTAGCATATCAGATGCTTGTGGACCGGATACAAAGTTATGAAAAACCATGGCATGATGCATGTTTGCAATTTCATAACCCGTATTTTATTGGTTCAAACACCGATAAGTATTTTTGCTAAAAATTTTCTAGAAGAGGAGGTAGTACTTTCAAGGATTAACAAATTTTTGTTTATTTATTTGCAATACTTTCAGGTTGATTCCGTAGCAACGTTGTAGTTTGGCCATTACTCATTCACGTGATTCACAATTAACAGTCATGAGCCCATAGGCGGATCCCGATGTTTTTTGCTGGGGGGAGCTCAGGGACAAATTCATCCGAATGTGTATTGTCTGGAACTGCTCAGGCAGCTTATTTTAACAAACACGGTTAATAACCATAGACATTTTGGCCAAGTCGCATTCTCACCATTACCTAGTCTTACTGGGACATTTCCTGAGCAGAAGCGGCCTTCACAAAATTTCAGAAAATATTCTCAAACTTATATAACCTTCAAAAAGCAACTTGTTGATTGTCGAAAAAAATTTTTATTAGCAAAACAAACACTAGTCCATAGGTGTAGCCAGGGGGCCCAGGGGTCCAGGGGTCCATGGCCTACCTCGAATTTTTAGAATATCTAGTTAGTCATTTATGCTTTGACAGGCGGTTTCCCAAGCAAAATTCTGTTGTCAGCCTAAAATAAAAAATTTTGGTCCACTCCAAATTTTTTTGGCCTCCCTCAAAATTTTGGGCTGGCTACGCTTCTGCACTGGTCTGCGCCGCAAAAAATCGTGGGGCAGGCATAAAAAGGACACAAAAAAACACGAAAAAAACGAAATACTGCCAGTAACATTTGTTGACAGTCTGTACAAGGCCCATGCCGTATTGTGTTCATAAATTACAAATGTGCATGGAATAGAAGTTTATGGCGTTCGGATTTGAAATTGTGTTTGGTTTCAGAAAACTTTCGGATATTTATTACACATCACGATTGTTTAACCAAAATGGAGAAACTTGTTTAGAAAAATACCCGCCAGTCAGTGACAAACTATCAATCACACACTCTTTAAAATAAAATGCTATTGATTATTATCAAAGCCATTTGACCATAGAAAATATCTTAAAAATCGGAAAAAGGTACTTATTTCGAAAACAAGCACAATTCTCCCTTCCCGAGAAAACGGTTGGGGTACGCGCATAGACACAGGCAAGGACAGAAGGACGGAGGCGGATCCAGCGGGGGAGATTGGGCGATCGCCCACCCCTAAAACCTACGAAAGTAACTTTTTTTACCATGATTTCGGACAACTCGGAAAACAGCATTCGCAATACAAGGTCATTTTGGCATCCATTTTTTGTCACAGCAGTGTTGTGTGATATACTTTATATCTCTTACAGTAGTGATTCTGTTATGAGACTTGGCTTCCAAATATTACTGAAGTTGTCTCCCACTGAACTTACTGTCTGCACCCGCCGCTGGGCGAGGGGGTCATTTTGTGCTTTGAGAGGCGGTGTCGAAAACAAAATACTGTTACTCTCTTAAAGTGAAAAGATTTGTCCGCCCCAATTTTGTGAGCTGGCTACGCCACTATGGGTACACGATTACACGTAGAGACAAACTTCCCAAGAAACTGGAAGCAATAAATGGCTCTTTTCCCTGGGAGGTGTTCATTGCATCACAGGGGCATTCAAAATGATCAGACAATGTTTTTCCACGCGACAACGGGAAATGTGAAGCTTATAATTTGCAGAGAGTCAATGCCCAACTTCTGCTACTGCTCATCCATTCAAGTTTTTGTACGAAACATGACTATATCGCGGAAATGCAACTTTAGAAATACTGTACAGTAGGTTGAAAAAATTTTATTAGAGACAGCAGAATATGTGTCGATGGAAAAGCATTTGGTTTCGTGCTGAGCTGAACTTTTGTCCTAAAATTGTTGCTGGGAGGTCTGAGGCTGATCATTATTCAGTAGTCATTCATAGGATAGCCTACACTACAGTTAATCTGGCGCATTTCATTTTTCGCCCAGCTGACACGTAGGCTACGTTTTACGATTAAGTTTGTTGTTATGGAATTTATGCTGTGACTGAGTGCTTTAACCTGTATTTACCTGCATTGTTAGTTCGTTGTAGCGTAATTTTGATGTCTTTGTTTAACTAATAAAATGAGCTGCACTCATGCACGAAAACTTGCACGAAAAAATAGTATAGTATACTACTGCTTAATTCACTTTTGTGCACAGTCCTCTGCTTATTCAACTTTGTCCACAAGAATCCCAATCTTACCCAAATGAAAAAAGAGTTTAAATAGGCTGCTTGTGTGCGGTTTATGTAACATTGGAAAAGTAGCTTAATAAAAGTTTCATATTTAGTGAAACAAACACATTCGGACAGCCCAATCTCAGAAAAAAAACTTTGCATTTAATATTTTTGTCCGTATCCCTGTGCAAGAAATTGTTTATTTAAAGGCTATCCACAAAAAAAGCACCTCAATGGACGTTTCTGTGTCGGGCATCATCGATCACAAAACGTATCTGAAAAAAATTTATGGTGGCTTGATCAACCTATGTGAGCCTGCTTCAATATGGCATTTTTGTTCATCTGGACCAGGCAACCCTGACCACAGTAGGCCTACACCATGATTTGTTTCGTGGAGAAATGCACCTGGTTTTGCTGTAATGTTGGTTGTCACGTATTCAAAAACAGCCAGCGTGAAATTTAAAGAAGCAAGTGTGTAATGTTAGAAAGCCGTGGTGCAGGAGGCAAGGGCTAGGAGGTACAAGCGCACGCCCAACAGTTTTGATTTGTTGAAAATTCTGGCAAAATACTTCAAAATCTGGGCAAAACACCCGAACATCCGGGCACAAAATGGCGCTCAACATTCACAGAAACACACATGAAGACCTTTTAGGTTTGGAGTTCATCCCAAAATAAGTTCTTCATGATTTTTGTAGGAGAAAATTTGTAGGCAAGAGTCACACAAAAACTTTTCGGGCAAAAATACTTCGCACCGGCAAAAATTTGCCTGCTCCTACACCTATGTTAAAAAGTTACATTTTCAAGCAAATATCTGCGAAGTTTTGCCAAAGAGAAAAACATCAAAATTGTGGAGACCTAATTTTAGGATGGGCAGTTTTGCTGTTCATAAAGTCTAGCAGAATTATTATTTTATACGTGTAGAAACAAGCTATTTTTTGGTTAACAGAAGCGCAAATTTAATAGCCTGTCAGCATTAACTTGTCGGCTAACCTTGAATTTTGACATTACTTGATGTCAACTTTTTACTTTTACTTGTAGCAGCTGATGCGGTTACATGTGATCACGCTGTACCTTTGTCAAAGTGTTAAATGTTGATCATGTTGTTGAACTGTAGTACTGTTGCAACCTCTCCGGTGGTGTTGCGTTGATTGTGTGATTCACCACGAACGGGATGTGCGTGAAGAATAATACCATTATATATGTAGAGCGACCAAGCAATTGTAAGAGAGATTGCGAGGATGATTTCTATTGTTGCTTGCTGCCACGATGCGAAGCTTCGCGCACATACCGCTCAGGATTTCTGATCGCAGCAGTAGTGTGTCCAATAACAACTTAAATATATTAATTTGTAAACCATCTGCAAGGATAAAGCAAAGCGTGATTAATTTTCTTTTCAAAACATCTCTAAACTACATTGGTTTTACACCAAGGTGTCCCCTCACATTTTACAACTAAATTGCACCCATGAGTTGCTCCTACGCAAAAAATTGTTTATGAAACAACAACAAAAACAAAACCATATCGTGTTTTTCAACCCTTGTTTAGCTTTCCCATGAATCTTTGCTTAACTAACCTGTCGGGCAGCAAAAACGGACTTTGTAGTCGAGGCAGTGTCTTGTATTCCTTGCGTTGACGCATTGAAGTCCGCTCTGTACGCTTATTACAATCGATTGACCGGTCGTGTAGTACGGAGCATTGCTGCCGACGACTCTCGCGTCGATCCCGATCGGATTTGAACACAATCGACCAGGATATTCTCGACGAAGGTAACTCGCGATTTCATAATCACCGTTTCCGCTTGGGTTGTCACGATCGAAAAACTGTGTCCAGTAACCGCCCAAGCAAACTGGTAAAAAAAGCTTTTGTCTGAAATCGATATCATTCATAAGTTTGAATGAATTAATTCTGATGAAACGGTCTATTACCTTAATTTGTTTTTTCATCTTATAAAATGTGCAGTTTACGTTAAAGGTAGACAATGCGAAAGAAATGATATTTTATTTAGAAAAACGTGTCTATGATTGATCAAAATAAAATAGAAACAGACTCGATGCAAATACCTGGATAAATGTATCCCCAAGCACAGCTTGCAAAGATAACGATTAAAAAACAGTTTGCAAGCATATTTATTTGTGCTTCTTTTAATAGGATTCTCTGTAAAATAGGAAATTGTATTTTTTCATTTATTCGAATTGTGTGACTGGCAAAGAAAATGACAATCACAAAATCAGTCGCAGTTTGTTCATCATGAAACTCAAACACTAGCATTATCAAATGCGCGATTTGATTCACCGTGTGTAGTAAAACGATAAGTGAAATTGAAATTGCAAACCATAAATCGCGTAGCCTACTTTCAATATCTATTTCTCGTACAGCTTCAGTTTAAAGTGTTTTTTGTCAATTTTGTAAGTCTAGCTTTTTTCTATCATAACGCTGTGTTTGATTCTCGTTTAATATTTTGTATCTGCATCACAACTTGAGAGCTACAGATGTTTTAAGATGAACATAATGAGATGAACTACAGATGAGATGAACTACATTTAAGATGAACTACAGATGAACACAACCTTGGAGTTACAGATGTTTTAAGTATGCTGCTGCTCTTTGATCAATTTAGATTGTTCCAAACGGGTACGTTGCGAAGTAAAATTTAAACGCACGTGTTATATGTTGTTGGCAAAAATATATTCGTCGCAATAAATACAATTAATCTAGTACACAACACAAATAAAAACTTAAACAGCATTTCCCCAGACTCACCCTCAAGATTTTTGCTCGATCCAGTGAGATGTTGAGGTTTCCGAAAACGTCTGAAGTAACCCATACTTGAAAATGGCCCGAATTTATATCCATACGAACCTTTTTCTCATATGCACAGCTTACCAGCAGTCAGCAAAGTGCCCTTCATCTGAGAATCCGTCGTTATACTGGCCTGATGTCACCAAATCCAGGTCATTGGAGTTAACCTAAGGAGGTGGTCACATGTATCAGTGAATTTGATATGAAAATGATAAACGTTTCCACGAACATGGTGATTCATAGAGAACGTGACTGTGTTTGTCGTATGCCACATGGCTTTTTATATAAAAGCAACGCCAAAGTAATTGCACTGAAAGTGGAAGGGTTTGAAAACATCAACGTGGAAAAACATTTTTTGCCCAAAAAAGTACTCATGAAACTTAAAACACGTAAGCATTTGGATTCAATAATCCCCATAATTATTAAAAAGATTTGTTGTTGCTTCAGTTAGGTAGTAATGTTTTCTACTTCAGAAAGAAATAAATTCTTTCAAAGCTTGCATAAAAAATATTTAATTTTATGAAAACATTTGGTTGCCTCTTTCTTATTTCGTAACGGCACAGAGGAATTGAAAGCAGCCATATAATTGATGTTAAAAAGCGTATGAAATTCACAAAATATTGAGCAATTTTAGTGGTAGCACTTTCTTGCACAATGAGTCTTTGAAATGACATGAAAATGCGAACACAAAAATCTGTAGACTCACATCATTAGCGGCTTTTCGATGATTAAAGAAATATGTGTAAATTCCAAAGATGTGTGACTGTCAGTGGCAGGTGTCAGTACACTTGCATAGACAGTGACGCATTCGGGACAAATACGATCAAACTCCACCGTCAAAACGTAAGAGATTTGTCGCAGTTTTGGGTAGGTTTGAACCAGGATCAACTCCTGAAATCGACACCACCTTATGGTTTTGAAGCAAAGAGTAAATAATTCAGGGTGTGTTTCAAAAATAAGATCTAGACTGGAAATCTTAAAATTTGCTGGTAAGAACTAAGACTAATTTAAAAAAAAAATAAACACCCATAGATTAAGACGATTTGTGGAATTAGTGTTGACATCATATCATCTGTTCCATGGTTCCAGGACAACTGCCACCTGGACAACTGCCACCTGGACAATTGCCACCCGGACAACTGCCACCTACAACAACTGCCACCTACGACAACTGCCACTTAGGAAAACTACCACCCGGGCAACCGCCACCAAGAACGATCACCACACGGGAAACTGCAACCTAAGTCATATTGAGTTTTTTGCTTTATTACGATGAAAGCTACTTCAACGTCACAAGGATGTAGTGTATAGCAAAAATTTCTTCATCCTCTGACCACTTTAAAGAAACGTAATGTCAACTTTGAACTTTTTGAATGAAGAAGGTCGTGTGACTCGTGTCGATATCAATACATCTTCAAAAACATTCTTAGTCAGTGCAAAGCTTAATTTTATGTTGGCATTTTCAAAATTTTCACAGAAAACTCTTTTATGCACATTATCGCATTCAATTCACGAACTCAGAAAACGCTTTTTCTTTTTATTTTACATTATGAGCATTATTTTACCTTAGATTTTGATTTCTGAGTTACATGGCAGCAACAGCAGCGTTTCAACTCACTTTTCCTGAAGTATATTGAAGCAATATTATCCTAACAATCAAAGGTTCTCAAGCGCTCTGCCGCGAGAAGTCCTTTACGTGCTGCAACGCGATACACCACACTGAATTTGATAGCTTGTATGTGATGCACAAAACGTAATGTTCCAGGTGGTTGTTGTCCGGGTGGCACAGGATGTGGTGCTAAAAAAAGAAGTGCGGAAACCACATAAAAACTAGCGATTTTCACTAACACTTCAAACTCATATTTGAATCAGTTTTTAATGATATTTTCACTTTTATTCCACTCGAAAGAAAAACATAAAAAAGTTTGGGAATATGTTCCCGCCCCACGACACCACTGGCGGTGACAGTTAACATGGGTGGCTATTGTCCTGGGTGTCAGTTGTCTTAGGTGGCGGTTGTTCAGGTGGCAGTTGTCCTGGGTGTCAGTTGTCCTAGGTGGCAGTTGTCCTAGGTAGCAATTGTCTTGGTGGCAGTTGTCCGGGTGGCAGTTGTCCGGTGACAGTTGTCCAGGTAGCAGTGTCCAGGTGGCAGTTGTCCTGGGTGGCAGTTGTCCTAGGTGGCAGTTGTCCTAGGTAGCAATTGTCTTGGTGGCAGTTGTCCGGGTGGCAGTTGTCCGGTGGCAGTTGTCCAGGTAGCAGTGTCCAGGTGGCAGTTGTCCGGATACCCATCAGTATATAGTCAGAAGAGACTTACAAAACGTAAAATGTTCGAAATTCTTCTTATTTTTCCGGTGGAGAAAAGTATGAGCTATTTTCTATTCTGAAAATATTTCGACGCAAACAAATCATGTTATAAATCTTGAAAGCAAATCTCAGAATGTATGCTGAACAATTACGGAATCACTTCAGAAAAAGTTAAAAAGAGAGCGAAACCAGGTGAAAGGTCCGGAATTATTTGCAAAACTTTTTGAATGTATATCTACACCCGGCACATTGGCAAGCCCAACACTAACCCTCATTCTTCAAAATGTTGAAATGGATGAATATTTTGGGTTGATCCCAAGCTACACTATACCAAAAGAGCGTTTATCAGCTGATATTGATCTAATCAGTTTTTTATCCTACATACCAATATGGAAGGAAAAATGTCCACGTAAGTTCGAATCGCTTAAAACAAAGAAAGTAATGTGCTGACAGCACTTCTACAAACGGCCTTTTAAACCACCATGCACATTTGAAAGTTTTCTATTGACGTAAACAGCAGAAAAATACCGACAGGCTTCTGAATGGCTTAGCTAACATTTTACTGTTTAAACTTATTCAGACCCCGCGCTGGAAACTATATAGTGGTCCTCGAAATTATGACAGGCCATAACTTCTGAACGGATTGTGCTAGGTCAGGGGTCCCCAAACCTTTCTCTTACCACTCCTTCAGCATTCCGACAGATAAAAATGTACCCCTTCAGCACTTCACCAGATAAGCATGTACCCCATCATCATTTTAACAGATGAACACGCACCCATACATTTTCTCATAACAAAATATTTTGCCATGATTGTTCATGGATATATTTAACAATGAGCATATAATGATTTTTGAAAATAATATTCGCTAATATATGTACAAATGTTTGGAAATAAACAATATGTAAATATGTTTTTCTCTTCTATCGCCAACCTTAAATGTACCCCTGGGGGCACATGCACCCCAGGTTGGGAACCCCTGAGCTAGAGAATCAGTGAAGGCATCGTCGGATCCAGGAGACAGCACCGCATCTTTTTAGGCAGGTTGCGTGTGCATGTGACGTCATTGTGACGTCGTTTTAAGGAAAAAAACAAGTTTTCGCCCATGCTAGGATAACCAGTTGCGTCCATTCAGACAGACACAGAGCTCAACCAAACATGTTGGAAATAAACTTTCCACGTAAAAATGTCGGTAAAGACCTAACCTTTGCAATGCTGATCAAAATAGTTGAAAACATTTTGGTGGGGGTCTAACGGAGCGAAAGCCATGGATTTCGTTTTTATTTCGGTTCAAGCCTCTTTTCTGCCAGTCAACACCCATGAACCTCACCAAAGTTGCAGGTGTATTTGGGTGTCTTACAACATCCCACCAAAGTTCAAGCGAAAATTGTGACAGGAAAATTTTATTCTTGAATAAAATCAAACATCCACGAAGTAGCTGAGCCAAATTTTTTGATCTATTTTGGGCTAAAACACGCCAAGCTCTTAGGGTAGCAAGGTCAAGCTCTTAGGCTAATCAAGGTCTCTCAAGCTCAAGAATAGCTCCCAGATCATTAAAAAAAACAAACTAAGTAATTATCCCCTGTACTTTTTTCTTAGGACCCAAGAACGTCTTCTGGAAATCAATCGGCCCAGCCCACAGTTCTTCAACCCCGAATTCCCCCCTAAAAAACTTCCGGTGTTTGTGTTTTGCGAATACTGTTTTCTTGGGTTCTTCTGACGTCGACGAAACGCAAAACCAGGATCGAAAAAGCTAAACGGTATGCAGGGAACGAGTTTTTATATTTTCTCTGAAAATTGCCAAAAAATCAGTGCGGCAAATGCACATATATGGATTTTTCCCAACAATGGCAAATGTAAAGGTATATTATTGTTAAGTTCATTGGATTCCTTGCTGTATCCCACATCCAGGGATGTTTTCACTGGCTCTCATCCCAATCCGTTCAGGAGTTAATGGCTGCGTGCGACTTGAAAGGTTTATCCCAAGATATACTTTTAACTTCAATTCACCGTGTCGTTCTCTACTTTCTCATTAGCATAGCCCTGTGGATGCTGGATCCCAACCTCTACCTGTATGCTTACATTGCATTCGTTGTTAATGTATTGTCTTATGTTGTGCGCTTGTCTATTTTGCAATACGACTACCATAAGGACAACGTCTTAGGTTCTTTCTCCAACGTATCAAACATTTTGTGCCTTGAGGCTGGAAAATCCAACGACGCAAGTACGTGCGTTGGCCTATTTTTGTTTTTGAATCAGACTTAGTTCGATTCACCACACGTTTCGGAATCAGGGAATTTTTTTCGAGTTTATCAGATGGCAAAAAATCCCTCATTGAGTTTATGCAGGTGTTTCCTAAGAGTTTTTGCGTGAACGGGTTTTCCAAACAAGCGCATGAACCATTCAAATGATGATGTCAACCGTAACCTTTTGATTTGCTAACCTTTCAGTGTGTCTCCTCACAACTTTCACAAAGATTGATTTTATTTTCCCACACAACAATCTTTTTTTTTTAATCGATAGTCGCCGCAACTAGTCTGTAGTTTGCAACTACTTTGAGAATGCATGTGAATACTTCCAAATTTTATTTGGGATCAATAATACATTTTGTCTCCTAATTAAAATCGATGCAGTTGGAATTGTCAAGAAGAGTTTTCACTAACACTTAAAAATGCTTCGTCAAAAATTGCCGTTGCATAAATTTTAGTTTTTTTTGGTGTATGTTCGAAATCTTATCAAATTAGCGTATATTTTGCTTCAGTTATTCTGTTGTATTTATATCAAGCGCGTTAAGCGTATGTTAGATAACGAGAGAATGTCGCTCAGCATGCAACAATGGAGTGGCCTGCTGCTTTGGTTTCCACTGAGTGCAGAGGCATTTCTTTTTCCAAAGCACTATTTGAAACCCGGACTCAGGTAACTTTTTGGAAAAATCAAGGTTAGTAACCACTGCCATCCCTGTCTATTTCGCATTTTCACCCCCACACAGGCTTACTGGGACGTTTCTGGCGCAGAAACAGCTTTTACAATTCATAAATCATTTTTTAAACTTATCTGACATTAAAAAGTAGCTTGTTGAATGTCGAAAAAGTTTTATTATTAACAAAACAAATACAGATCCACGCCAAAGAAAACGTGGGGCAGGCAAATAATGACGTAAAAAACTACATGAAAAAGACGTAATGCAGAGTAACCTTTGATGGCAGTCTGTACAAGACCCATGCCGTGTTGTGTTCGAAAATTGCAGATGTGCAAATGATTTTGACTATACAAACCCATGTAACCATACAAAATATCCTGAGGGCAAAAAAACTAATTATTTCAAAAGCAAGCACAATCCACGTCTCCGAAAAAAACGCTTAGGGTATGCGTAGAGTCAAATATCCCTGCCAGTTAGTGGCAAACTACCAATCAGAAACTATTTAAAACAAAATGATTTTGATTATCGAGGCCATCTGACCATACAAAAGAAGTTTAACGTCGAAATAAATTTTATTAATTCAAAAACAAACACAACTTTTCCTCTCAAAAAACGCTTTGGGTGAGCGTTTTTTATTGAACATAAGGTATAACTACCCAAAATGGCTAATTTTTCAAAAAACGTGACAGTCGGTCACAAATTATGGACCACACTGCATTAGATAAGTCAGGGGTGGGCAAATAATTTGGCCAGGGGGCTATTTTGCGAAGGCCGCCTTTAGCGGAGTGCTGTACCTTCTATTTCTAATGCAGTGTTTCTCAACTTTTTTCGGTTTGTGACCCATTTCTTATTGCTACACACCCAGTGACTCCTTCCAACTCTTTTTTTCAGTTCATATGATTATAACCATAATGATGACAACATAATGCATTTCTGGTAAAATGCAACCAACCACCACAACATTTTTGCAACACAAATGCATTTCATAAACGCTTAATTTCTAACGGCAATTGAATTTCGCGAATATTTTTAATGCGACAGTAGACTTTTCAACCTTATGGCCAACTTCGAAATTCGTGGTTGAGTGTTTGACGTGGTTGAGTGTTTGAAATTCGTGGTTGAGTGTTTGACATGGTTGAGTGTTTGAAATTCGTGGTTGAGTGTTTGAAATTCGTGGTTGAGTGTTTGAAATTCGTGGTTGAGTGTTTGAAATTCGTGGTTGAGTGTTTGAAATTCGTGGTTGAGTGTTTGGAATTCGTGGTTGAGTGTTTGAAATTCGGGGTTGAGTGTTTGAAATTCGTGGTTGAGTGTTTGAAATTCGTGGTTGAGTGTTTGACAACGCTAATCTTATTTCATGTTCGACTTTACTTTGATTTCGTGTCTCCGGTTTGATGTGAGCTAGTATTGAAAAACCTCTCTCGCAGAGATATTGTGGCAACGGAAGCAAAATTCGGAAAGCCAGTTTAGACAGTTGTGGGTATAATTCACGCACAACCGGGCCCGTAGCCACGGGGTTGCATTCGGGGGCAGTGTCCCCCCAAATTTTTTGTGTCCCCCAAACTTTGTTGTGCCCAGAAAAATTTGTTTTCAACATATAATAAAAAAATTTCTTGCCCCACTAAAAGTGTATTTTGCCCCTCCAAACCATAAAACCTAGCTACGGGCCTGCGCACAGCTCACCAGAACCGAGAGAGTGACATTTTATGAAAAACATCACGTGCTGACGAATCATTCCGAAGATTACAAAATTGGTCCCGTACTTCATCAAGAATATTGGCTATATCTAGAGAGGTAGAGAACGGACTTCGTACAAGTGCATTCTCTTCCTCCTTGAGCTCTAGGAAATATTATTGGAATTTAATTTCAAGGGATGGAATGTGGGATAGATGTCTTCAAATTGCCAGCAGTTCTTCAGTTTTTAACAACACTTGACTGTTAATCAAGCTTATCAACGTTTCCTTGCGTTACTTTACGAAGCCAGTTTTACAACTTCGAATAAAAATGCTTGCAAATTCGTTGCGAAGCCGGCTGATGTTTGCATAACCTTTCCTTGTGGCTTCAGATTTAAGTTACTCAATTTTTTTTAATTTTCAGCCAAACAAGCAAGACTTTCAACCAAATCTTGTCACTATCGTAAGACATGGACTCGTTGCTTTCAGGTCTGAGAATAACTTTATTTCAACCTTCATCACAAAAACGCTGCTAAGAACATATCCTTTCTAGAGCAGATGTTGAGGTTTTCAAATTTGATGTAATTGAAAGGCTTAACGTGACCCCATCATTGCAGGAGCTTCATCAATACCAACCCCACAAACATATTTCCACTGTAACTGTGTAGAATCAAAAAAGGTTTTTACTTCTCCAGAACATCTCCACTTGTTGCAGTTTGGAGTTCCTTACACATCAAGTGCTCCTCTTTAATGCCTCCTGAATGAATATATCTCACGAAAACAAGGAACTGAGCACATGGAGTAACATCTGTTGACTCATGCACCTAAAAAGAAAACATCAGAGCTTCTTTGATCTGTTTTCTTGGTGGAAACTTCCGGCAAGATAAGTTTCTGACGTTTCAAACTCGCTTCATGGCATTGGAATTCTAAACTTTTTGTGGGGTGATTGGGGTGCTTTGTCTCTAAATGCCGTATCAACATCGAAGGTTTCATATACCTAGCAGTGAGAGCCCATATACAACTGCAATACGTTTCTTCCTGAATGTTGACTGCAATTTCACAACAATAAACTGTTGGTAGGCTGTCTTAGACCAGGGTCGAATCCAGACAGTAAGGTTAGTAGGGGGAAGGCGATTTCAGTAATATTTGGTAATCATGTCTGATAATGGCTTCGCTACAGTAAGGCTATCGCCCCCCCTTCTGGATCCGCCTCTGTCTTGGTCAAGAACTTAAAAACTAGAATAAATTCTTTATGACGTGTTGGAAGGCTTTGGCTCTAAATGTTGTATGAACTTCGAAGGTTTCATGTCCAAGGTAACAATAAAAATGAAAGTATCAAAGTACAGTTGCAGTTAGAATATCTTTCTACCCGACTGCTGGCTACAACTTCACGGCAATAAGCTGCTGGTATCAAAGACTACAACTGTTTTAAAACACAAACGACCAAATGCGTCAGTTGACACAAGCAATATACCGCTGGTGGTTCACTTTCCCTCGGATTTCGACAATAGACATGCAAGATTGTTTGATAATAAAACTAACAGATTGGACTGTGCAGCGGTGGTTTGACGACGGAAAGATGCATCTCCTCTTCTGGTTGCGACTTCGGATGCATACACTACTAATCATATTTTGCAACATTTTGTGATATTTTAATTGGCAACTCCGATGCTTTACATTTCACTAGTAAATTACGGTGTACGCAGCAAACAAGCTGCTCCGAGAAACAAATTCATCGGGATGGCCAGATTTTTGCGATTTGTGTTGAGACAAAATCGACAAGTTAAATATATTGGTACATTGAAATCTTTGCGCAAACTGAAAAACTTCGCAACCTCAGGTTCAAGTAGAAATAAAAGCAAGTCTCGGTTCAAGTTAGCCTGAACGCCAACATTTACTGTGGTAAGTTCGTGGAAATTTCAGACTTGATGGTTTTTCCTGAATGCTTCCGTGGGCCACTGAAAACTCTGTGACGGGCCACATGGGGCCCGCGGGCCGCTAATTGCCCACCCCTGAGGCAAGTCATTTGAAATAGTAAATCTCTGCGAAAATAATAATAGCAACGTTCACTTGTGCTAAACAACAGAATCTTCAATGCCGCTTTGTTGTCGTTGGAGAAAAGGCGGAATGGACAGATCCTCAGAAAGTGGCACTGCGCTTTCGGCAAATACTCTTTGTCTGATTGCATTGCCATGCACACCAGTGCTGCCTTGACGTACTTGAATGATCTCTACCTTTGTCGCTGACAAGAGACTAAGTTGCTTATGGTAGAATATGTCTCATAAACCAGAAGTGCAAAGCCTCTTTAATGCAGAGATGCTATTTTCGTTTTCGTGACTTGTCGGAACCATTGGCATGGAACGCATGTTCTGCAACCCGTGTAAAGAACATGGACTTTACAGTTCAAAGTACAACATGTTTCTTTTCGTACCGGCACAGTGGTGAATACTCTGAAGGCCTTACGAAATGCCAAAACCTTTAGGAAAACCTACTTCAGGAAATGCTTAATCTCGTGAAGGGTGAAGTTTTGAAGTTTTGACAGGCCTGAATAGCAACAAAAGAGGTTCATCGTGAATGAGGCGGTCGAAGCAGCATGCTTTGAGGACGAACTCATTTGAGAATCGCATTTACAGACCTTGGTCTTCGATCCAAGTGTTAAACTTGGTTTAGCCGAAAATGTCCAATGTTACCTTTTGCGGCCGACGAATCCCGCTGGATCCGATGTCCTAGCTCAGCTTTACCCATCCACGAGAAACTCGGTGCAAAACAATTTATGCTAAACGCTTTATTTAAGTTAACGTTTATCTTATGCTTTTTCTAGACAGGGTCCTCGAGGCTGTGGTCCCATAAAGACTATCTACACGAAAGCAAACAGTCAATATCACCAACCCTAGCTGCTGGTGACAGGACCGTTGTGCCCTTTTAAGCGGGGATACAAGTTTATTACACTCATGACATCGAACAAACGACACTATGGATCAACAGAATATACACGCACAAAATAACACTACATTATGACCCCCCATATGCCAGGATTTTTCTAAGTATAAAATCATGAAAAATTTGGACAGGACTTTGTTTCCTTTTTGAGTTTTAAAATGCCTTAAATTTCTTAAAGTACAAAAACCTAGAAAATTTTGACAGGACTCTATTCCTATCTAACTATTGCATGCCAAGATTTAATTAAAGTATTTATTTCAAAGAAAAATTGAACAGAACTTCGTTACTTACAGTTAACGGAGCTTTTCCAACAGCATCTAACTACAACAACAGCATACACCCCTATCTACATCGAGACTAAGGCCAAAAATGTGCCAAGACTTTCGTGCCTAGAAAGTCGGCCAAATGCAGTCCTATACTCCTTTGAGTGTTAGCTACAAGTGTATTCTGGTTCCCGAAGTTGCCAGACCCCACAAGTTCGCCCTTCGACTGAAAATTTACAACTCCCCGTAGGTAGGGGGTCAGAAACTTCTTGTCCCCTACCCTTCGATATTTTCGACCAATCCGGTGCGTCTGGGCAACTTGGTCACTTTTAGTGCCACTAATAGAACAAACGCATTGCAATGCAATACACGAAACAAACGTATTGCAATGCAATACACGAAACAAACGTATTGCAAAGCAATACATGAAACAAACGCATTGCAAAGCAATACATGAAACAAACGTATTGCAACGCAATACATAAAACAAACAGGGGTCGATGTTGCTTTGCAACATGTTGCTTTGCTGCAACCATTTTCTCCTTATGATTTGTGATCGCGGCAGGTGTTTCCTGTGTTTTGTTTGTGCAACCGGTTCATGGCTTTTTGGTATATCTGAAGCTTACAGCCTTGGTTTGCATGATATTATTACTATTTTGTGGTGCTCCGTAATTGATTTATAAATTGTTCTAATCTTTACCGAGGGTTCTTATTATTATGTCTTCTACCCCATAATGCGCAACAACATTCAATAGTAGAAATTTACAGCAAGTACAATTAAACAAAACACTAATAAACTCAGTTGAGCATGAAGTGGTCTTTGCCAATCCTTGTTCTTTTGGTTGTAAATCCAAACAGTTATTTTTCTTTTCTTGTCAGAGTGTCAGAGGAGTATTTTCTTCCCATACATTATCGTCTTTCATAAGTTAGCATGTTGGGGTTATTTTTAACCACAACATAC
>Ga0210059_1002216_pt1 | contig 30199 bp, 13 predicted proteins | sample Ectturendosymbi2_FD_188042 | JGI IMG/M metagenome (GOLD analysis project Ga0210059, IMG submission 188042) | Ecteinascidia turbinata endosymbiont from Florida, USA - Sample 2 (SPAdes) (version 2) | ecosystem: Host-associated > Tunicates > Ascidians > Unclassified | place: Key West, Florida...
TTATGTTTTTTTTCCAGACCATCTTACATGTAAGTGCACCTTATATAAAAAAATGAGGCATTTTTGTGACATTGGGTTACACAATTGCAATTTCTTGTTGGATTATAATGATTTGACCCTGCCCTGAGTTGTATTTTTTAAGTCAGAAGTTCCCAACCTTGGATACATGTACCCCAAGGGTACATTTGCCTATCTTAACGGGTACATTTAAAATTAGCAATGGAGGGAAAATGTATTATCTATTTCCCAAATATTGATGCATATATCAGTGAATATTATTTTCAAAATCATTATATGCTCATTGTTAAATACATCTGTGATAAGTCGTGATAAGAATTTTGCCATGAGAAATTTTAGGGGTACATGCTCGTCTGTCGAAATGCTGAAAGGGGTACATGGTCAGAGAAAGGTTGGGAACCCCTGTTTTAAGTAAAACAATTTCGGCGACTGCCGCTGCAGCACACACTTTTATTATGAAGCTTTGCTTCACTGTTCGTTATTCCGTTTGCGCAATTTGGTGTTGTTCTGGTTGGTATTTGTTGTTTTTTTCAAGGTGCGCCCCAGCTGCCGGTGTTTTTTATTTAAATACAAATGTCTTAAAGGTGTTCTGACCAAGCTGCTAACGTCCACAACGAGCAGTTGCAAGACAGTTACCTTTATGAAAAGTAGTTGGGAATGCGTGAAAAATGCAACAGCCCTCGTCCAATATGTCATTTTGCAATAATCCACGCTGTTCGAAACGCTAAACGCCTACAATCAAAAGCGAGAGAGATGCAGGAAGGAAGCAAACGTCAAGTCCACTGAACGAGAGAGCTCGTCTTGGAAGTTATCTCCGAAACGATCGAAAACACTTCAACTGATCAGGGATACTGCAGACTCAGTGCATCAGATCGGTGCTTCGGTCTTGGCAGCAGTAGCCGGAAAGCCGTTCCAAAGCAACTTGCGTTTCTTCACAGTTTGTGATCGGCCGCAGGACGAGATGTTGGATGCAGTCAAAAGGTTTGACGTAATAAAAGCTGCTGCTTCACAGATGCAAGCAGTATGCTTGATTAAATCTGCGCTGCCCCATGAACGTTTCGTAGGTGCGACCGAAGAGATGGTTTCAGTGAATACTTTTTTCCACATCGCTCACACCAATACGGTTTCCGCTTTTTGTGCACCGTATCGATGTGCTGCGACAAATACGGAGACGTCAGATATTTGCCGCAATAGGGACAATGGACGCGTGCTGGTGGCCTGCCCCAACTTTTTTTTGGCAACACGCTCGGCGAATATTTCTTACGAAAGCCCATCACCGGAGATGGCGTTGCTTGTTGCGGCTTCAGCTTTTTGTGCATCGTATCGATGTGCTGCGGCAAATACGGCGATGTCAGATATTTGCCGCAATAGGGACAATGGACGCGTGCTGGTGGCCTGCCGCAACTTTTTTTTGGCAACACGCTCGGCGAATATTTCTTACGAAAACCCATTACTGGAGATGGCGTTCCTTGTTCTTCGCTGACATAGTCTGCCTTCACAGTTCTCTTTTTTCTCTTGTCTTCTCGTTCAAGAACGATTGCCGTAATTTCCACTTTAGCTTCAACAACTGAGTTCTCGTTATTCCGGGATCTAACCGACGCATCGCCGTCAGTATTAACGGCTGGCTGTTCTCGGTTCTTCTCTAACGCCTCCTGTTCAGTTGATTGAAGGTCTTCGTCCTTTAAAATACGAACGATAATCGTTTGTTTTTTTATGAACATTTTTGTTTCTGTTTGTGTAACTTGTGTGAAGTCGTATGAAAAACAGTAACGCAACAAACAATTATTTGAAAATGAAATTGCGCGGTACATTTGAAAAATAACTGTTTTAATCACCATCAGACATTCGCTAAAATGGCGTGGAGTGAGGAGGTGTGCACTGAAGCAAGCGGACGAAAGACAAACAATCGATCATTGTACTCAGTGTTTGGAATGTCTGCATCATAAAAGTGATTGTGCACACTTCCAGTCGATTAGACATGTATGAAGTTGCTGTTGAAAACTGTCACATCACTAAAGCCCCTCACTGCCCGTACAAAAAGAAAGAACTTCATCTTCACTGCATGGAAATTGTGTGACAATTCTGTGACTCTCTGATGTTGAACTGAAAAAGTTACCGACACGGCATTATTAACGTCACCATCCATGTCAGGGTGTTCATGACTTGAGTCTGACAAAATGTCCTTTGCGTCACTGCTCATAGGCGTAGCCAGGGGGGGGCCAAAGGGACCATGTCTCTCCAAATTTTCAAAAAATATGGTTATTTTGTGCTTTGAGAGGCGTTTTTCCAAACAAAATAGGGTTATTCGCCTAAAATGAAACATTTTGGCCCTCCCAATTTTTTGTCCCCCCCAAGTTTTCGGGCTGGCTGCGCCACTGTCACTGCTGCTTGATTTAGAAAGGAACACTCAGCAATGTTTAGTCGTTCGCAATTTATTTCTTTGCGCCGAAATGTCGCTCTTTTATGTTAGAGGTGGGAGTATGTTGTTGCGATCATTTAGTGGTATTCTCCATGGCAGTATCCTTGGGTAGGCTTGGTTGCACAATAACGAGTTCGTGCTGTGTCCTATTCGCAAGAAAGCACAAAACTTTGCGTGCTAGACAGCGGCTGTAAATATGTCAAAGCTGACTTGTTAACCGTTTCATATACCACCCGACACCGTTTGGTGTCTCCGCAGTCTTAGATCTCATCTCGGTTTTAAAAAAAAATTCTGTTTCGATATCTATTCAGTTATGAGTCTACTAAGTAAAGGTCTGGGCTGCACTGGACGACACATCAGATTGTAACCCCAACAGCAAGTAACGTTCAGCGCACTATTCAATAAAACACGGTTTTCGCCTTTAATTTTCGCTAGGTCGATATTTTAGGAAAATGCTAGAGAAGCCAATCCGCATTAAAAGCTTTCATCTTGGTTACCGAAATAAACACGCCACGAGTTAAAAACGACTGTAAGGCCACGTCTATTAAGCGCTCCTTTAAGGACCGTAAAACCCACTGTAGTGCCAGGGCTGTGGGGCCGGAGCACAAGCAATTTTTGATGGCCGGAGCCAGAGCCTGAAGTTCGGGTTCCGGTTCCACAGACATAGTGTGTGGGGAAAGCGAGTTGTACCAACATTACAATGGTTTTTAGTTTTATGTGGACTAAATCGTTCTGGAGCCGGAGCCAAAAACTTCTAAATGTTGGAGCCGGAGCCAAAAAATTTAGATGCCTGGAGCTGGAGGCTGAAATTTGAGTTCCGGCAGCCCTAGTGGTGGTTCCAGCGTTTACAACCATGACTCCCCAACGAATCGTGCTAGAGAGCTAATCGAAGCTTCAAAAGATACATAGCTTTGCACTTTTGATTAAAAAAGTTGGATGCTTTTACTTTTGTAATTTTGTGGAGCGAAGAACTCACGATCGGTCCGCGTGTTCTGGCTTAAAACGCTCGGACAACTGCAGTGACCTTCGCGCATAGGCGTAGACAGGGAGGCCAAGGAGGACATAACCCCTAAAATCTCAAGCATATGTTGCCATTTTGTGCTTTTGTGAAGCGGTGTCCCCAGCAATTTTGTTGCTCACTTAAAGTCAAAAGATTGCCCCCCAAAATTTTGGGCTGGCTGCGCCACTGCCTTCGCGGTTCTTCGGTTACCGGATTTCAATTCAGGAAGACGGTAACAAAGCGGTGCAAATTATTCAGTGTATGTTAGTAGCGCAACATTTAAGCTTTGCTATACAGCATTCACATGCATAAAATATTAAAAAAAAACGTTCGTGCACTCCAAGCTTTTGGTCGCGCGGCGCGAGTGCGCGACCGCGTTTTTGCACTCCTGCGGTAACACCACTTCCACATGGGTCAAAGACCAATCTGGGCCAACTCTCTTTCATCCATTAACAACGGTAAGTTGGCAAATATCTGAGTGGGTGGCACACGACCCGCGGGCTGTAGATAACGCATCCCGCTCGTACGATCACTGGTTTTATCTCCAGGCTGTTTTGTTTTATTTGCGTGTTTATTTCCGACACAAACGTCTCAAATTAGTTAAAATAATCCAAGGATACACAAATAATCTTACATAACGCTTCACAGTTTAGAAGTTGGTACGCGTAGTCGACACTGAAGCGGAATGAACACTGAAACAATCCGTTGATATTGTTGAAGGCAACACTATACTAAAACCCGAAATCACAGAAAAACACTCCGAAAAAGGCAAAAAAGCAACAACCTACTGAAAACCAAAAAAAATACTAAATATCGAAATATAAGCTAAGTTTTTACATTTTTCTTGCCAGGGGGGAGGTTCGCACCACTGCCTCCTTGTCAGTTATGCCACTGTCCACAGCTTGCCGACCACTACGTTTTACAATACATACTGTACTATCTAAAGTTCATAATTGATTCAACGCGTCTCCTGGTAGTGAGTGTACGCGATGCAACGATCAATACAACCCAGAACGTTTCTGACGTCTCAACAAATCAAGAAAAGTTGCCTGCTGCTCCAAACAACCAACCAGAACGCCAACAGACTGTTGCTTCGAATGTCATCGGACATGCAGTTTGTCAAAAACTTGCGGAAGAACACAAAATTTTCTTTTGCAAATCTTGGTCTTCCCAAACGTTTTCTATCATCAGCCCGCCTTGCCTTAGACGTATCACGTCAGCGACGAATACTACCTCACCACATAAAGAGTTGTACTGGGGAGCTATTAGTCTTTTACCCGTGCAAATAAAGTGCGTTTTGCGTAACCTACGTGTTGTTTCGATCCTCGGTCGTGGATCGTTCTGTGGGTAAGAGTCAAAAAGCCGGTGCTTCAGTCACAAAGCCTCAACAGTTTAAGCGAATTTCCGAAGATTTGACCGGGAACTGTGGTTCATTAACCATATCAATGAAAATACGGGCATAACAAGACCAACAATATTTTCAAAGAGAATTCCCAAAAGGTCTATGTGAACAGACAAAACCATAAAACTGAAGCTGAGAAAAAAACAAAATGTATTGGTGCGGATGGTAGACATTATTCTGACATGTGCTCGTCATAACACTGCCCTTTGAGGTTTTCCCGGAGAGTGGAAATGGAGACCAACCTGTTGAAAACGACGGCGGTTTCCGGCTTTTATTTAGCTATCGCCATAGAGATGAAAGCGAATGTGTAACAGACTATTTTGAAGTAGCAAACTGAAATGCTACTTATCTTTACCGCAAATTCAAAATTATTTGGTATCGGCTGCTGGTTCACAGTTTGAACTGAAAAAGTCAAATCAGTCAAAGATCGGTCAATAGTTTCCGGTGAAACCATGGATAAGAGCAGAAGGTAGTTGCCATACGCTACGAACGTATATGTGGGAAGTTGATGTACCATGAAGACCCGATTTCTGCTATCGACATGTGCACGCAAGGTGAATCTACACTGAGGACGTGCCAGGAGTTGCCAGGTGAAATCCTTTGTTTGTTTTGTTGCGTCGGGTAATTCTGCGCTCGTGCATGGCTCTCCACTGCAACTCCTGGGCGCAATAAAACAAAGAATCGTGCGCGGCTTAGGCTTGCCAGATCACTTCATATTTTTTCAAGGACATTTTGTTTTTCAAAGAGATACGGTGGGCTACTTCCATGGGCGTTCGCAGTAGGGGCAAAACTTTCACCCTTTCAACAATCTTTTTACTACAGAACTGAAGATGCAACAAATCTACACATTGTTCTGTTCATTTACATAATAAACAATGTGATCAATAGTTCAAAAATGAACAATTTAAAAACTATTCAAGAATTTTCAAGGACGCCGGAAAATATTCAAGGACAACATGATGTTTTTTAAGAATCAAGGACATAGCGAGTTTTGATAGCAAATTCAAGGACAATTCTTGGCGCTCAAGGACGTCTGGCAGCCTTAGCGCGGCTACTCCTGGCAACTTATCAGTGTAGATTGCCCTGCAACGAAGTTGTAACCATCAGGCTGATGACAACCAAGAACTAGTCTTTGCTGCTGATGTAATTGCAAAGGAACTGCTGGGGCCTCGATTTAAGCAAAATGCGTTGATAACGCTGCGATGGTGCCAGCACAATGGCGAATAAATGAGTAGGTGTACCAGCACTTTTTCAAAACTACGCCGAGCATGACTGCTATTTCCATTTCTCAAGGCATTGCCTGAGTGCTTCAAGAGTGGTATCAGCCTTGTCAATTCAACACGCCTCAGCAATCGTGAAAGACGTCACGCCTTGGTTTCGCTCAAGTGAAAACGAACAGACTACAGTTGTTCATTCGTAAGTCTGAAGGACCACCCGATTTTTTGAACGATAAATGGTCATTCTTGCTATGAAAGGTTTGCACCAAGACAAATCCGCAAACATTTTTGCATTTTGTGTAGCCTGACTGAGTCAAACATAGGCAAGTTTATTAGAAGACCTGTGTAGTTTTTCCCAATTCGCAATATTTTGTTTGTCATATTTATGAATTATTTTGTCAATTCTAACAGTCAGCTAAACACCTAATACTTTTTGGGAAGCAAGCTAAGCGCAAATTGCGTACAAAAATGCTCCCACAATCATGTTCCGTAGGGCTTAATGACATTAGATTCAAACTGTTTCAAACGCCTTGAGAGAATACAAGAGCTTACGCCTACCAGCAGCATGCGTCAATTTGTCGCTCAAGAATTGGGTGACATTAACAGGATCCACGTCTTATCTGCGCGCAAGGTTTGTAAAAGGCTTACTTCGGATATCGTTGTTTTATTAGAGCAAAGTCGCTATTCGGCTTCGGCTGAACGTGTTTTGGTGTTCATCAACAGTGTGTAAATAGCATTAAAAACGAAAACCACAATCATAATGGGCGGCCACGTTAACGTCTTGCTAAACTGTAAAATTGGCAGCAAAAATCACATTGTAGATCAGGGATGAACACGCGGCCTGCATGTGGCCCGCGAGAGCATTTTGCGCGGCCCGCGATGCGTTTCGGAAATTTTTACATAATTAACACTTAAGTTATTTAGCTTGTTCACCGGTGTCTAAAAGTGCTTGGCCAGCGAGTGAACAAGCTTCTTTTAAAATTTAAATGAACGTAGAGACGGCTGGAAATAATTTGCCAATAACTCGCAACACTTTTGCAGGGAATAAGATGTAAAAACTATTTCTACCAAGGTTCAGGTACCGCCATTTTTACGTCAGCGTCATAGTGCGGCCCTCGGGTTACTTTATAGGCCATCATTTTGTCCTCAGAGCAATTTGGGATGGAGATCCCTGCATTAGATCGTGCTGCCTATAGCATCGAGCCTTTTATAAGCACTTTTTCAAGAACGTTTTACAAGGAAATGGTCGTTTTGTCCCAAAGTAGAAGATTGGAACTACACTAAAAGCAGACTTCAAGATCTATATTTAAGCTGATCAACTTGCAGCCTGCTTTGAAAAGGCTTGCAAGTAAACATCAGGCGCAATGTTCCTATTAGTTGCACCAGCTAAATTTTGATAATGAATAGCATTTATTCTACAAACGCATTTGTATTCGCTTTGTTCGTTTTGTATTGTGTTCACTAGACCTATGTCATTAGCACAGAATATTTTCAAAAAGCTTATATTTCATTAACACAGATTTATTTTCAAAATAAAAAAATATTTTCGGACAACGCTAAAATCATAGGAGGAGGGCGATGTGCAAAAAGGTTGAAGACCACTTCCGTAAACAAAATCAATTGCAAAACGTCTCATAATTTACTGACAATGATTCTTCTCAGGTATGATTTGGCCACACCTTTATGATTGTTTTGTTCTGTTGCAAGAGTTCAAAAGTTATCATACAGTGAATGTGTAATGTAACACACTATGCTGCTTGCTAAAAGGCTATTGAAAGTGCAAAAAGGTAGATGGTGAGTAACGTACAGCATTGGGTAAAATCTAGTCTAGGGAATTTTAGAGAAATTTTGGTAATTTTAAAGCTCAGTTTTTGAGAATTTCCAGTCAACATTTGTGGAAACCTGGCAGTAACACCAACTGTATTCACAAATGCTTTGTTAAAAATCAACAGCAGTCCAAGGAAACAAAACGACGGGCAGCGTTTCAAAACACTTTGCAGCGCGTGGGCGAACAATCGCAACAGAGGAATCAATAAATAAGCAACAGTGGAAGTATTCTTTTCGATCGTCTCACGTAGCAAATGTTTACACATCTCATTTGGGTTGTGCTCAACCACGCGTCATTCGGCGTGTTTTTCCTACGCTCGGTTGGGTACGCCGTTTTGCAGCCTAGCCTCGAGTTCCGCGTTTGGCGTCTCTTCTCACGGTATTACCGGTTGGCAGGCAATACAGATCGTAGGCGCGAATCGAACGAACAACCTAAAAATGCTTCGAGCAGTAAATGTTACGGTGTAGGCTCAAAACACGAGCAATGTTTACGACCTGACCGACCAAATAGTTTTCAGATATTTTGACATTTCGATCTTGAGCAACCAGGATATCCTGAGGAGTATTAAAAATGACTTGAAATTGTGTTGGTGACACTGAATCCGACTCCTCCAACACTAGACGAATATTTTTTAGAGACGGTTAACGCTGAGTGGCACATAATCGTGAAATTCAGTAAAAAGCTTTCCATAGTAGGTTGACATTTGCCACAAATAATTTGGGCCTGTTAATGCAGTTTCTTACCAGTTCTGATGTATTTAACATTTTGAAAAAGGTGTAACTTATGTTTTCGTGACTTGTGAATCTATTACCATGAATACGACAAAATGGTGAAGTTTACAACTATCGAAAGGTTTCTTTGGTTAAAAACGTTGCTGTGGGCTAGGCTAGCTAAGGCACATGCACATCAGTTGCAAACTTCAAAAAACTCACCTCAAGACGCTCAACGTCGAAATTGCGCAAAATGTCTTTTTCGGAACATTGCTTATGAGTGTGTCCATCGTAACACATCCAGAAAATTTCAGGTTGTAAAATCGACAACATTCTCACAGACTTACAAACGGTGAAATGTTTAAGTTACTCTTTCACTTTTCCTTGCAATAAGACGAGAAGAGAAACTCTTGAATAGACGACAGTGTTATGACATGTATCCTCTACGCCACGGGATCTTCTACCGTAAGACACTAAGACAGTTATCGGTAAAGTACGCGGTTGAAAAAAAAAAATAAAGTGGCAACTTTGTAACAATACAGTGGACACCGTCAGGAAACGTTTGCTCGATGCACTCGTAAATAAGCAAACTGTCAAAATTCTGTCAAAAGAACGGCTAAACGCCTACTACCGCCACTTGAAGTGAACCTTTGTTGCCACGTTACTGTTACGCAATGAAGGCCATTTTAGAACTATCCGCACCCAAGTTTCGCAACCTGCCTCTGGAGGCAATGTAACGGACATGAGTGAACTGCAAGCTCAAAATTGAATGACACCACAACAGTGAACCCGGCTCTTGTGCAGTGTGAGTGTCACATCGGAAAATAAAACTGTCATTGCAAGAATTAAGTTAATTATAGCTGCTGACTTCAGGTTTTCTTGAAACTTTTGGTTCTTAGTCCCAATTTCTAGGTGGTGCAAATTCCCATTTTGTCCCCCCCTACGAACACCCATGAACACAGGGAAATGCCAAACACTGAAACAGCGCACCAGCTATACCTACTTTCACTTATCTAATAGTAATCCGGCAGTAGGAAGAAATGAAGACATTTTAGCATCAGGTTCTGAAGTAAATGGCTAAAAATGTCGGATAGGGATGCTGAGTGGTGTACAAAAGCATGTAAATTGTTTTGATCAAGGTATCAAATGTTTTTGCGAGATATTTTTAGCATGAGTTGGACAATCATTTGTATTCATTTAATTTAAAGCACGATTTGACGGTTGGCAGTAATTAGACTTACCATAATTTCTTAAGGTTAAACCGGGACAAATTCAAAACCAAGAATGAAATGACCTGACGAGTGGCCGAAAGCCTGAGCTTGGCAAATTTTATACCTTATTTAAATTTTATACCTAGTGAACTAGTTTTTTGCAGTGTAGGCTAATCAAGGTAACCTTTCTTAACCTCTTTTAATCAGCGCTTATCTGTGAAAGGAATCCATACCGCACTGTTAGCCTGCCGTATTACTATGCATTAAATCAAGTTCTAGCTTACTTTCAGCATAAAATGTGTCACAACTAACTGAAAGTTATCCTGCCTTCTCAAAGCATGCAAAATGGCTTCTAACTGCAGCAGTTGCTGTAGTTCTATTGAAGACAATGGGAAAATGACGCAACAATAAGCCCCCAATTATACAAATGGGCATTGAGCGGAATATTTCATAACAATGCATCATAAATCTGGAGTTCATTTTGAAAATTTCCCTGAAGTGAAATTCCGGGACATTTTGCTAACCGGGACGGGACACCGGGACAGACGTTTAAATCGGGGCAGTCCCGGCCAAACCGGGACGTATGGCAGGTCTAGCATTGATTATAACATTACGTATTTTGCTCGCGCATATCCTCAACATGGCGGGGGTGAAGGAGCAATGCAACTAAATACTGACTACTTTTTCAAGATATTATTTTGGACTGCGCAACTGCGCTGAGCACACTAGTCATAAATGTGAAATTTTCAGTTATTGCTACATGTGTTTTTATTTGGGTTAACTCATAAACGGAAGATCTCCGTGGACATTTAATTGTCGAAATTCAGATCACAAAATTGCTGACCTAGAACATCTCCACAGCGTTTATGGCGTTAGATATTTCCTAGGTTAATGCATGTGGCCTTTCAAATAATATCATTTTTTGACGAAATATTCAATAAATTTTCAGCAGCAAAGGCAAGAAAACTTTGTCTTTGAAGTTGAATAATTACTAGTAAAGCATTACAGGATTTTTCAGCTAAATTGTTGTTAGTAGGGGTGATGGAAGCAGCAAAAATTCCCACGACTCTCTGGACTTTGCAGTAGAACTTTGAAATTGCTGTTGTGCTTTCTCTTTACGTTTCTGAGCATCAGATTTCATATTTACTCCTACTTCGTATATTTATGTTGCAGATATTCGCATTTCGTTGTCAAAACTACAATCTGTATTGCATAATCAACGATTACAAAATCACTTAGTAAAGAGATGGGATACACACCAAAATTTTTGATTGATAACGTTAGTGTCAAATTGCCATGTGGAGCGTTCTCAATACTCAGAAAAAATTCAGAAATGATAATGAATCCGGATGTGGGTGTTTATAAGACGACTCCTGACAATAATTGTATATTGCTTAATTAACCAGTAGTTCCAAAACTTTTTCGAGCGTGGCTGAAATCTGGGTTTGGTGAACATCTTGCCACCCAAGCCTCAAACAGCGTATGTTAACATGACAAAAATGTTGATTGTATGGATGATTTTTGGCAGTAGGTTCCTGAGTTCGTTTTCAATGTGAGCATTCTACTGTTTCTCAAGTGCCTACGCTACACTGCAAACAGACACAGACAAGTCTGAAAAATTACAACTCAAGTTTAGGTTTTTGATCGCCTCGGCGCAACCTATTTTCTGACCCTTTGCGAAATCGCAACCCTTGTTTGGGTCGCAACCCATACTATGGGCTTAATCACATGCTTCACTTCAAGGTGTAAAGTGCGCTGCGCAGACCAAAGCCGCGGTACCCGCTGGGATGGCCAGAAAAACAAAGTTATCACCTTCAGTCGAGATGCTAAAATCAACACTGCTGCTGCGTTCAACATCCAACGGGGAATTGCAGACAGCTTTGTTAATTGGCTTTGCAAAACAAAAAAGAAAGTTGTAGTGTCACTACAGGGGCCGTCCATAAATGACGTCACACTAATTTGGGCAAAAATCTACCCCCTCCCCCCTTGTCACATTTCGTCACAAGTATTTAACCCCCCTTCAAATATAACGCCACAATTTGTAAACCTCCCCCCCCCTTACATTTGCAATTACAAATTTCCATCTATTTTGTGTCTGCCTAGACAAAAGTTTTCATCTGTTTTATAGATATGATTTGTGCACGTTGTGGCAAGACCAACATTCTATTCGTAAAACGTCGAAAATTCTGCACACATTTCTAAGCAAAAATTAAGCAGCAAAATGTTTTCTACTTTGTTGAAGACCGAAACGAATGAATTACGTTGTGCGAATGCTGGCAATGACTGATTGCGGTTATAGTCCTGTGCATGGATTTACCGTAGTGGTCGCTTTGCAATATTGAAGCAAAAAGAAATCATAGGAACTTTTTGCAGTGTAGCCTATCTGCAAGAACGATTTCACAATACCGCACAGAAAACAAGTAGGCTATGGCCTTCAAATGCAACACAGGACGGTAAATAACTCCTTTTGAGAAACGTTTAATGATGGTTTCTGCATAGGCGAAGATTAAATAAATTTTTCTAAAAACTGTTTCTTCGAGATCGGCGCGTGACTTACGGGAGGCTTCACTTTTTGTTGAGATCTGTGCGTAGTAAACACCGATCCGTAGACCAAAAAAATGAAACAATCACAGTGGACTTTTGAGGTCCACTACTGCTTGTTTTTCACAGAGGTTACGGCGTTTCAACAAACTGTCGCAACTACCGAATGGTTATAAGTCAGCGACACTCAACGAAAACACCACTGGTCTGCAAAATAAAACAAAACATCCGACCACAGAAAACAAACGAATCACTGAAATTGTTGGGTCTCATGAAATAATTTTCGAATTAAGTCAAACAAGATATAACACATACAATTCAACAATCGATTAGCTGACTTCTCGTAATTTCAAGAACCGCTTTGTGCCGGTTGGATGCCACCACTGGTTCCAGCTATCCGTATCTGTTGAAAACGAAAGTAGTAACGTCTTAAGCCAAGCTTCTCCCACCTAAATGTTTACTTAGCTTCATGCATTTTCCCATGGAGAGGAAAAATGTTCAGTTATGGTGTAAACTGGCATTCCACTACCAGTGCAACTTTTTTCTGGAATTATCATTTCACTTATATCCAGATTATCTTCATCTTGCCACTCTGCACTTTTCACATTCTCCGCATTGGCGATGATTACCAAAGACATATTCTAGTTTTACGAAAAGACGAAGACACCACATTCATAACAGCCTCTGTTCGTACCTAGGGCCGGAAGGGGCAAAGGGTGTTAGGCAAAATGGTTTGGACTTTTAGCGTCCACACTGCAATAAATATTAAGAAGGGGCCGTTATCGACGTGGTCTGTTACGAAAGGGTCTGTTATAAACATGGTCTGTTATGAAAGTGGTCTGTTTTGAACAGGTCTGGTATGAATGGGTCGTTATGAACGTGGTCTGTTTTGAATGGTCTGTTATGAGTGGTCTGTTATGAACGGGTCTGTTTGAATGGGAACCATTTTGAAGCATAGTTATGTTTTTATGAGTCACGAGTTTCAAACTGTTTACTGCAATTGGGTTCAGGTCAAAAGCCCTCTCACACTGAAGGTGGCGGTGGCAATTGCATACGTTGCAACAATTTTGACCTCAAAAATAAAAAGGTAAATTATAGGAAACGATTCTGAAGTTTTCAGGATGAAAGGAAAGCTTAATTAATAATCCACCTCCAGATAGAGATGGAAGGTAGAATGAAGCCCGCTTTTAACTTCAGGTATGCCAGAGCTAGCCTATATTAATTTGCCAGAAATTGAGAATAAAACAGTGGAATGCTTGCCAAACAGCTAAAAAATCTTGCACAGAATCGGGCGTCGAAATCTGAAACTGTTTGGTCCAGTAGATGGAATTGGGAGTCAATAAATTTTATCGAATGAGCTTTGGCTACATTGACAGTACAACAATATAGTTAACCATTAGCTGTTAATCCAACAAAGATTGACCGGCTATCGGAAATATACTGCAAAAACAATTAACCGACAAAAATTTATTCATTGGTTGTAACAGAAAACTATTGTAAATGGAATAGAAACATATCGGCCTCCACACCTTTCCTTTCTGGTATGACTGCGTATAGCATGCATATCAATACGACTCGTGTGACATCACAAAACTACTGACTCTCCCCTCCCCCTTGTCACAATTTGTCACAAATTTGGCGATCCCCTCCCCCCCGTTAGGGTGTGACGTCATTTATGGACGACCCCACACAACTTTCTCTGTATTCTAATCTCAAGGTCACTGCCTAATCTCAAGGAAATGTACATGACAGCTTTCAGACACAAACTGATTCACAACTCCATCACACAGTCCAAAGCAAGTAGAAGTATAATGGCCGCAAATGGCAGCAACGTTCCACACCTACGGGCCATTATTACATCACACACAGTATGCACGTTCAAGATGATGCATTGTACTCTGCACGCCGCTGCACTGCAACAACTTTGAATTTACGGTTCATTTGAGGATTGTTGGTTTGCTAGGCACTGCATTATTTCAGTATTTAAAATGTCAAGACCAACGGATTTCCAAAAATTGTAGAAGCACTTCCGTATTCTACAGTTCATGAAATCTCTGAGGAGGGCCCATTTTTTACCTTAAGCTTGCCAGGGGGGGCGTCGCGCACCCCTGCCCCCCGTCAGTTACGCCACTAACAATCAGTGTTTTTCAAGGCGTTTTGTGGGACCGAAACGTTCTCTCAAATTTCTCCAACGGTCTCTCAAGTCGTACTTCTACACAAGAAACTGCAGTTCCACTACATCAGAAAATTAATAGTTTAAGCCTAATGCAGACGAATTGGGTCTAGTAGTGAGCAGGGTCGTAACGAGGTTAGATATAGCGCCCGGGGGCAAGAAGCAAGTTTGGCGCCCCCATATTCGAAACTGAGGTCCTTCGGAAGCAAAGTACTGTATTGAAGAAAGTATTTGTGACATTGTTGGGACTTTTCGGCCCCCCGTAGTGACTCCGCGCCCGGGGAATTGCGCCCCCCTTGTCCCCCCTCGTTACGTCCCTGGTAGTGAGCCTTCAGCCTTGTAGGTCTGTTTTCATGATGTTACTTCCCGATCCAATGCCTGTGCCGGAGTCTGAGTTACAGTAGAGTTGAACATAGTTCAACGTTTACGCATCTAAGCTTGCATAAATGCCTCTCACTAACCGTCAGTGTAAGTGATAGTTCAGCTACTTTAGTACTGCATGGATGGAAGTTCCTCTTCCAGCCAAGCAACCGTATTTGCTAGCCTACGTTGTCCTGGTTTAAAGCTTTGAAATTTGGTCACCTACAAATGTACCTGATTTCTGAGCCACAGCAAAAGAGTTCCTTCTTTGATTATATTCCCATAAGGGTTTTCACTAGTCGAAGTACGCATGCATAAACCTTTCCGTGGTCTAGACTTGTTAATCTCCTGGTGTATGGCACATTTTTAGATTAATGCCATTTTGCATATCAAATATGCTATAAATGTTAATACGTGTGGACCAGGGTCTCCTAACTTTTTCGTTCGAGGGTCACAAAAGCTATTATACAACAGTTCGAGGGCCGTACCGTACATCTTGCGTAATGTGATTTTTTCGGATATGTTACATTTTACCAAATCAGCATCCCTCAAGCCTTGATGCACTTCAATCAGCAACTGAAGAAGTTTGGGTTAGAGACAGAGTTTTTTTAAGGAAAATGCTAGGTACCCGATATGGATCTTTAGGCACCCGATTTTCTCTGATTCAAGGGACCCGATTTTAAATTCTAGGGACCCGAATCGGGTCCCTAAAACACCTTAAAAAAACTGGTTAGAGACATCACTCCAGATTGTTGCTGGAAACTGACCGACAGCATGCCATGTCGCCTGCAAGAAGTCATCAAAAACAAGTGTGGGCACACAAAATATTAATTGCAAAAGTGTTTTTTCAAATCTGTTTAAGCTTCTTGCGTTTTTAACTGTATCAAGTAACTAATAAATTATGAAATAAAAAAATTATGTGAAAGGATTGGGTGAAACAAAAGTTGTGGCGGTTTGCACAAAGAATTATAGCAACATGCGAAGTGTCCCTAAACTTTTGTTCCAGGCTGCATTGTGGAACGATTTTTCCTTGATGCAGCAACAAACCTAAAAAAAGAGAAATCTTTCTAATTGAACCAGTTTCTACTCTATAAAGTTGGTGTGCAATTTGAAACATCTTTCATGCAAGCAGTTTCATAATATTGTTAAACGCGATTTTACCTTTTAAAGAAATTTAAGAAAACCGCAAAATATTCATGAGTTTAAATAGGACATGTAAAGAAGGATTTTGTGTGTTTTGTATGAAACGTCGTCCACACTGGACGTCTTACTTCAATGCTTAAAACTTATCAATTGGCCTCATTGTTATTTGAGTTGTTAAGTGTAGATAATACACTCGAGTAAGTGACAGTCGTAAGTTGTCCTCCCTTTTTGCGATGAAAATGTGGCAGCCTTATTGAGCTTATTAATAAATGAAACTGGACAGAAGGGGGATCGTTATTTAATAAGTGTAGAGCTTATCCAAGTGGTTCTAAAAGACGTGAAAAAGGACAAGAGGAAAAATGAGAGAGGAAGAAGAAGTTGCAGTCAAGTCAAGAAACATTCAAGAGATTATTTTACAGTGGCAGTGAAGTCCAGCGGAGACATTTCTGCGGAACCTGTAAGAGGACAGAAAATCGAAGAACATGTTGTGACAGACTTAGATCTACATAACGATGAAAATTCACCTAGTTTTAACCAGCAGGGCAGTAGCAGAAGAACGTCAAGATGTATAATCAAAAAACACAATAGATGAGATGGCTGACGCTATCGCTGGAGGCAACGATATCGGTCTCTGGGCCCTCTGTCCAGCCAATATACCGGAAAAAATGCGGGAATATTGGTTGAAATGTGAAAGAGGTTCTTTTTGACATTGTGATGAAAAGTCACTTTTAAAACATGATGTTCCACAAAACAGAAAAGACAGAAACTTGTCGCGGAAATGTACCACAACACAAGTCTTATTCGCCAGAACCACAATGGCGAAGTAGCTGACAGAAGCTGGCTTTGTTTTTCTCCTTCACAAACTTGTGTTAAATGTTTCACTTGTTGACTGATGTGCGCCAATACGACTAAATGTGCGCATTTCCTTATTAGAAAAGGATTCTGCGACTGGAAGCACGCTCTTGAGCGCCTGAGGAGCCACGAGCATTCAATATAACATATAGATGCCACAATAATAAGAGTCTTTGCTCACCTGTTGTAAAACTTTGAAAAACGACACCGTTTGAGCAACAGTAAAGCAAAGACTTATTATTGTTATCCTGTTGGCTAGTTCTGCAACATATAGATGCCACGATTACGTTTTAGTCGCAGATGTAATTAAATCACAATGAAGAATTGATACAGAACTACCCGGCCAAGTCAATCACTGCGAACAATATCGGAAATCGCCTCTGCCTGCAACGTTGGTTTCTGTCGTAAAATTTATTGCTGAACGAGGACTGGCGTTTAGAGATGATGAAAACGTTGGATCGCCAAGAAAATTTTCCAAAAAATGTTCAAAACTTTTTTCAAACAAATATTAAAAGAAAACAAGATGCGATGCTTCTAGCAACTGGTTTTGCATCAGTTTCACAAATCGCTAATCCTTGTCAAATACTATGTTGCATCATAAAGTTTTGTTACAGTTGATTTAACAAATGTGACGTCACAAGATTACGTCATAAATATTAATGATATGTGGAAATACTCGTGGCTTCATCGATCATCTCATACTTAAAGATTCTGTGGGGCCTCCCACCACGCCTGGGCCCCACGCCCCCCACCATCTAAATCCGGCGCTGTCACAGTTGTTAATTTCTTTTCATTACATCTCAAGCCTGGTAAGTTAAGAAAATCTAAAAATGCAACCCAGCGCATGATTTAATTACAGTACTACACTGCTGGCTAGCTACTTGCATGCAAGCTAAGAAAACAAAAATGATTAGAAATGCTAGAAGTATCAGACCCTGAGGAAGCTGAACAGCAAAAACTAAAATACTTATTTTCTTCCCAATTCATGTCTCTCGGGAAATTTTCTCCCAGTATTTAAAAGTGTCTCCTTTAGTGAACCTGGTGGCTACCCTCTGAGAACCACTGATCTGATACAACTCTTTGCAGAAACTTTTGTCTTATTTCCTCTCTTCCCTTACATGACTTTCAGGATTACTTAAGCCTTGAGACATTGTAGCGTCATTTACTGTTTAACTGTGTCGGGTAATTTCGATGTAGCTTTACTTTACAGCAAGGTCCCGTTAGTGCTGACTAAATGTTATTCTCGTGGCGTCCATGCGTTTGAAGAAACACTATACCGTACCAAACTATTCATTGTGGCTTTCCTAAACACGTGCTGCAGCAACGATCCACTGCGGCCGTCTACGTTTTGCATCCACCGTGACGTCACGCCTGAACACTTTCCAAAATCAATTGAGCATTTAGTTCAAAGCAGCTGAACGACAAACTTCGACGTTTCGTGAGGTCTACAGCAAATCAATAGTGCTGTGGACGGTTTACGATCACAAATGGTCGCTTAGCAACAAGACGTGCGTTGTTTTCAAAACATTTCAACTAAACCTTGACGTTAATCGTTGCAACAGCATCGCCAGACCTGTGCCTGCTTGCCTTTCAAAATCAGAGTGTTACAGGAACAAAAAGGCGAATTTGTCCTTGTTCTTCATCAACGAATTATGTTTATTACAGGCCTGTCTTAAAAGTCTATACACCTTGACAAATTTCACTATGGACAAAACCTGGGCTTATTTCTTTCAGGTCAAACAAGTTTTGCTGAACTTGGCAAAGATTGTCAACATCTTCGCAAATGGATCACTACCACCAATCAGTTGAACACAGGAAGCGAAATAAATTAGAGTTTTCTTCAACACATCTCTTTCTGTTGTTTCCCAACCAACAGAACAAATAAATAAATTCTTTCAACATTCCCCTAACAATTCATGCTTCACTGTGTTTTCTTAAAACCGTGAGAGTAATACAACTGCACATGTGAGAGACCACAGTACAGCCATGATTTGTTCCGTGCAGAAATGTAACTGGTTTTGCTGTAGCGCTGGTTGTCACGACGTATTCAGAAATAGACAGCGCATAATTTAACCATGCTAGACTGTATATAATGTTACAAAGTTAGATTTTCAGTCAAATCTCTGCGAAGCTTTTTGCCGAGGACAAAAAGTTGGGGTGAGTTTAGGTAGCAAAAGATTGTTTTCAACCATTAGTGAACAGGATTTCAATCAAAACGTTGGAGAAGCAGCCTACAGTATTTATCTAGCTGTATAGTGACCTATGAGTTATAGTTATAGGCTATAACTCAAACCGTAGAGACTTGACTCGAAAATAAGGATAAAATATACATTTATCCTAACTTCTTGCAATGTTGCGACAATGGTGACCAACAAATCCAAACGATATTTTTTCCTTGACTCTTACACATTATGCTTGTGTGGAATGCATTGGTTCGTAAGCCATCTGATTCACTTGAGTTTAACCAAACCCACAATGTAGCAATGTTTTCATCCAAGTGCGAAATATTTGCTTTACAGATACATCACAACACACCAAGTTTTATTGCACACTCTTTTCGTGTTAAAGGTGAAACTCGGCACTTTTTTCCAATTCATCGTTGTGCATTTTGATTTAATCTTAAATATATTTTTGTGTCGTTATGCAAGCATAACTCAAAACTTTTGACCATGGGCGTCGGAAGGATTCTTCCAGGGGGGCCAGCAGAAGATTTTCCCCAAATGTTTTCCAGGGGGGGCCAAAAGCGGTGAAATTTGGTCTTTATCCCTCGAAATTGAAAAAAAAACTTTTTTTGCTAATAATTTCAAAATCCAGGGGGCCAAGGCCCCCCTGCCCCTCTTCCGTCGCCCATGCTTTTGACATGGTGCAGAGTCATAAGTCTGGTCGTTTTTTCAGGCCGGACCGGGTCGGGCCGGGCTCGGGCTTAAGTCTGTCAAAATATTTCGAGCCAATTTCGGGCCTGCATGCAAAACTTTTTATAACATTAAGAGTAACGACTTCTTTCTTTCGTGACTTAGATTTGTTGTGCTCACCGCGGTAGCTTCTGTGAGTGAAGTGTTTGTGACCTCACAGCGGTGAGGAAATTAGCACGCGATGGCGTTGCGTCGAAAAGACCAATCACTCACGCTATTCTAGGCTTGTTTTAAGAAGTCTTCAAGTCCACTTTTCATATCTATAGAGCTAACCCAGAAAGTTTCTTTTATGCCTATAGCGCCATCGTAGATACTTTCATGATAGTTTCTTTTTTTCTTGAGAAATATTATATTCCGCAGCATTATTGTTGACTAACATGCTATGTTTGTGCCAGTTTATGCCAATATTTTGGCCAAGGTGTTTGTTCTTTTCGGTGTGATAAACCGTGTAGGCTACCTGCACTTACACCTGCACACAACGCTTTTTGTTACTCCGCAGTTGCGCATATCTGAACTCCCTCGGTTGATTTGGCTTTCAGGCCTAAATCGGGCTTCAAAAATAAATGTCGGGCTCGAGCCAGGTTCGGGTTTGTGGTTTCGGCTTGTGCTGGGCTCAGGCTTCAAAATAAGGCCATTTTACAACTCTCTGTGGGTATGTATGCAGAGGCCAACAATGGGAGATTAAAAGGATACATCCTCCACCCAACAACAGTAAAAACATATTGAAATCATTTTGTGAAGTAGGCTACGCTAATTTTTGGCCAAATGTTTTTGCTGCTGGTAAGAGGATGTCAATGGTGATTTTAGTAGTGGTGGGGCTGCATGCATTATGCCCAGCAGCATTTAAAAAGACTTGTTGCTTTTTCGAAAAACGGAAATGAGCAAGAAAAGTATTTATCGTCTTTGCAACGTTAAGCGACTTGAACAAGACATCAAATCGCGCTGTAAACCACTCTTCTTAAAAAATGCATGAAAACTGAAGTGTTGTACTGTAAGAGTGATATGCACGTGCGACCAGTGGGGTTCAGCATTTTGGTCACTCCAACTGACAGGTCTGATAAAACCCAATTGATGTGTTCTACCACATTGCTGTGCTTCTTTGCGTACAAATACGATATTAATGCAAGCGGGCTGATCTACAGTACCGTGTCCAGTAACAAATTTAAGTATATTAACATTGTAAATCATCTGCAAGGACAAAGCAAAGAGTGACTAGTGTTGCTCTCAAAACAACTCTAGAAACAAAATTGGGAAACTGCAGCCCATATATAAAACGTCATTTCTGTATCGACCCGATTACTATATTGGTTTCACACCAAGCTGTCCCCCTACATTTTACAACAAAATTGCGCCCATGCATATAATTAATCAAAAAGTCTCAATTATAGTTACAATTACACAAAGTTGTGTAAATAATTACATTCAGCTCACTCATAAAAAAAACACTAGATGGTTATGAAAAACCACTAGAACACTACTGTAGATGAAATGCATAAACACTAGATCTAGTCGAAAAACACTAGCAGTGGCACCACTGACAGTTTTGTTTTACACAGAGCCATTTGTGATTCCAGTGGAAGTGGAACAACGGCGACACCTCGAAGAGACGTTCATGATCTGGAATGGGTAACAAAAGTTAGCTTAGATCAGTGGTCTTCAACCATTTTTTTTCAATTTCCCCCCTACAGGAATTTTGTTTAAAAATCGCCCCCCACTCAGGGTCTGATTAAGGGGGGGGCAACGGGGCCAATTGCCCCGGGCCCTCCGCTCCAAGGGGGCCCCCGTGATGAAATTCATTTGTTTTAAATAAAATATTTGTTTGAAAAATTGTCGTGATTCAAAATAGATACAAGAATACAACTCTATATTCCGGTGTTGCTTTGAGCATCATTTAATGATTTCTCTGCAAGTTTGACTTTCTGCCAGTTTTAGTGATCACTACTGAAAATAAGTACTTTCGGTTTTGTTCAATGCAAATATATTTGAATTTTGCTTGCAACTTTTCCTAATAATCGTTCTTTTAGCTTGGGTTTATCTACTCGTACATCACGCCTGCTGCACAAATGCCACGAAAACGATACTATTTGCGTGCTTTAAGCAGCAGGTAGTTGTGCTGTGCTTACTGTTTAGTATCAATGATTCCGTAACTTCTTGTGGCGTCTGGAGAGAGCCGCAGCCGAACATACGACCTTCGTTTCGTCATAAAGCGTAACCTATGATGGAAACGCACTTTTCTTCGCAAAAGTTTTTTCATCTTTTCATGCGGCTTACAATCAGGGCGGCTTACATTTTTTTGTTTCTTTGCTTTATCGAAAGGTATAGATGACACTTAGTCTTTCCTTTGCTACGTTTTGTCGACCAAACTCTTCTTTCGCATTGGATTTTCTTCAGCATCACGTGCACATCCGTCACAGCAGGGATTATGATGAACAGAAGGGAGTTGTTGTGGTGGAAGCATCATTGATACCGGGGTTGCCAATTAAGTGTGAAATGCAAGAGTACGCGAACGTGGAGAATGCATCTCAGAGGCATAGGCAGGGCCGGCGCTAGGTGGTCCCCCCCCGAGCCTGGACGTTGGGCCCCCAATATACAATACATGGCATTTGACACATGGTAATTATGTAAACAAAGACATCCATTTATTTTAACCAGGGATGTGGAAGCAGCTATTTCGTCAACCGCTTCCGCTTCCACACCTATCGCTTCCGCTGCCAACAGAGCCTGGGCTCTATCAGAGCCAGGACTCTATGTCATTTATGAACTTGCTGGCAAGCATGACTATCAAAACCAGCAGCTTACGATGTACAAGGGCACATTACTAGTTAAAAAGATCGCATAAGTTAGTATCCGTCAGCAAGCCCGTAACCAGAGGGGCAAAAGCCCCCTAGAAAATGTTTCGCCCCCCCTGGAAAAATGTGTTGGATATAGTTTGAACTTATTGAAGATAGTTCAAAAAATTTGGGCCCCTCTCACAAAACTCTTCGCCCCTCCTGGTGTTCCAAGCTGGTTGCGGGCCTGTCAGTCAGCACGGTACTGCTACTCTGCTCTCACAAAAAACACAACCTAGAAAACTGTCTTCAACATATATCAATACAAACAGCACTTGCAACAACCTGACCTTAGCCTAACAAATATCAAGCTAAATTGCACAACGCATCGTTTTAAGGTTTCTCCAAAGCGCTTTGATTGTCATACATTATTAGGTCATAATAATGCTTTGAGCAAAATTCTAGAAAGCAAGGTTTCGGACAAACTTTTTACATCTTTAAGAAAATTCTAAAGCTCTTTAGACTGAGTTGGCAAACACATATGTAGATCAGCGTTGCCAGTTTGGCTTTTTTGAGGTCAAATTCGTAATTTTTGGCCTTTTTTCAACTCCTTTGGCTTTTTTATTTTTGAAAAAAGGCCAAATGAAATTTCGCTTTATTTGGCCTATTTTGGCAAATTAAAATTTTTATGTCGATTTGGTAGGTTTTAAGATGATTTTGGCAGGTTTCTGGGCACTGGCAGATTTCTAGACACTATTTCTGAACACAGAATGATAAGTTTTTATTGGAAACTCTGCACGAGAATTAATAATTTTTTGTTGTGCTGTTTCATGCTTTTGGGTTTGCAGTTTCAGGTTACTCTTCAGCAAAACCAAAAGTTTCAAGAAGTTCATTAATGGAGTGATCTTTATTCGTTTATGAATAAAATATGTATAATTATTGCCTTTCAAAAGCGCGCTTGGGTGTTTTAAATGTGTTGTTATGTATTTCTCGTGTATTTAGCTTTTTTCGTTGGTATTTGGCTTTTTTAAGGGTTGATCTGGCCTTTTTTGCTTATAGCTACCTGGCAACCCTGATGTACAATAATATTTAAGTTCGAATCCCAGTTAAGTTCCCACAAAGTTATGAAAAAATCTGGATTCAAATTTTGCAGCAATTTATTTGGTATTCACAGCAAATCTAACGTGACAACTGGTCATAAAAATGTTAAAAACGAAACATTATGCTGGTAAAGTTCACGATTTGCTATAATTGTTCAGCAAGTTCGTTTGCTTTCAAAATGGTTAGTGAAGGTGGAAGGGGCAGTTTGCTCGGTGCATGTGATTAATCCAAAGAAATACCTTACTATCCAGCTCTGTTAATCTGCGGACAGACGCACTAACTTTTTTTTGTGTGTGTCTTCAGACATTAGGGCAAATAACGTTTGCACATAACTTCCCCCTTCGCACAGACTTTCTTACAGCAACCTCATTCCGTACTGTCGTGCGATGTTTCGTTAACATGGATCAGTTGGATGATTTGACTCAAAATGACTCATTTAAACGCTTGGCTTTGCCTAACATTGTTTGTGAAGTGAATGGCATACTGTAAGTTACAGTATTACTATATGCCTTGCTGAAAAGAATAGTTAGCTTCAGTCAAAGCATCAATCAATCTTCAAACATTAGCCCTAATGATCAGCATATGTTTGTTGAGGCAGTTAAAAGCACAACTGCTAAGTTCGCACCCGCTACATAAGTTCGTACAAACAGCTCAGATTCAAGTTGCGAACATAGCCGGGAGATTGCTGGACTTTCAAACTGTTACCATTTTAGTAGACAGCAGCCACGTTTGAAAAGCCAGCCTCCGATAAAATCAGTAAGCTGCACGATGACTTGGTCTACCATGAAGAACGCCATGAATGTTAGTTATGCTTTATCTCGTTCTCTCGCGTTACTGATATCCCACGTTCGTTCAGACTTTTAGTGCAACTTCACCGTTCAATCCACATCGGGAAACGGACAAAACTTTTTCGCCAAGTTACTCTTTAAGTCAAATAACCTATGTGGAAGCGGAAGCGGTAGAATTTTCGCGCTTCCGCTTCCACTTCTAGAGAAAAAGGACCGCTTCCACCGCTTCCAGCTTCCGCTTCCGCTTCCACATCCCTGATTTTAACAAATGCTTATGAAAGCATTTTCTACAGCATCAGTACAACGTACACAAGCAGACCGACTTAAATATTTGCTGCGTTTCAAGCTAGGAAAATGACTTTTTCCAAGTTTTCAAAAATGCAAATATTTCTGTCAACTCAGTCATATCTAATGTTTCAGCAGTTTCACTTTCAATAGATATGGTTGCCAGATTTATCAGCCTTTCATCAGTCATAGTTGATCTGTGAAACGTTTTGATTAACTTCAACTTGCTGAAGCTCAGTTAGAAAATTTTTCATGGGGAACAACGTCGAAATTTTGCTTATACTTTTCAGGTTTCTGACGATGCAATGTAAGCGGACGTTCACAAAGCGTTTTCCCCTTTCTACACAAAAAGAAATTGCTCCATTTTACAGCAATAGTCACAAAAAATGCTCTTCGTTGGCAGCATTAGCCAAGTAAATTGCGATAAGTTACAAAATAGACTATCAGCAGATTTTTCAATCAGGGTACTTTTTTACAAAGAAGCAAATTGCGATAGCCTTTTAACAAAACCACAATTATGTCTTTTTTTTACCTGCCAAGACTTGCCAGCATCACTTAGAAACAAGAGCTGCAAACGTCTAAGATCTCGTCCAAAGCAATCAAACACCCTTTCAATAAATCCTTGCTTGCTTTTACTGACTTTTCACGGTGAACACTCATCCACACAAACCGAACAAGCGTTCAATCTCACACTAACAATGATTTTCTATAAGAGTACATGGCCATATCCGCTATCAGAAACAGTGGCGTGACGAGGGGGGTCGAGCGGGGCACAATTCCCCGGGCGCTGAGTCACTATGGGGTTGCCCAATCTTTGTGGGGGTGCCGAAAAGTCCCAACAATGTTACAAGCACTTTTTTCAATACAGCACATTTGCTCCCGAAAGACCTCACGATCGAATATGGGGGCGCCAAACTTTCTTGCCCTGGCCCCGGTAGCCATGTAACCTCGTTACGCCCCTGATCAAAACTCACTGTCTCCCTGCATTACCTGCGCTCAACATTGGCATGCGGTAAAACGCCTACTACTGTAACTTGAAGTAAACTCGTGAAGATTCGTTGCCATGTAGTTGTTACGCAATAAACTCAAACAGTAGAACAATCTGCATTCTGCCCTCAAGTTTCACAACTTGCCCCTGCAGACAGGCAAAGCAGCGGACATGAGTGTGCTGCAAACTCATCACTGCACAACATCAGAACAGTGAACCTGGTCCTTGTGCACTGGGTGTCATGCCAGCAAATAAACTGCCAATGCAAGAATTAAATCACTTTAATCGGAATTGAGCTCCTGACTTGAGGTTTGCCAGAAATTTTTGGTTCTTAGACCCAATTTTGAAAAGGTGGCGAATGACCGTTTTCCCCCTTTGCGGGCGCCCATGCCCTTTCAGTCGTAATTAAAGGCCGGTGTTTTTTTGAAGGCCCAATTTCAAACTTATGTTATTTTCTGTAACACAGCAATGATATGTTAATGCAATAAACCCTATAACAGGGGTGGGCAATTGGCGACCCGCTTGCCACTGTTATGGGTCAATGTGACCATAACATGGCTGGTTTAAAGAATGATGAAAATAGCAGTGAATCAACATTGAAGAAATAACCTGCGTAAATAATCAAACCGGAGATTGGATTAAAACAGTTAATGACAAAATATGTTGTGTATTAATTATGTACTATATTAATGTTTGTCAAGAAGTGATAGCGTATATATCGAATTGAGTGATGCGTATCGCTTTGTATTTAACGTATCTGGGAAAATGCAACCTATCTCGGGAAGTAATTGAATTTTGGAAACGAGAAAAACATTCGCAAAATTTCGGAGAAATAATAAATTGGTTATTATATTTGATAAAACTATGTAAAAATTCAGAATAAAGTCAGGTAACTGCAAATATGCTTATTAAAAGTGACGAAGCAACGGTAAAAATTACAGCAAAAGTAACTGATGATGACTGCCGTATTTATAGTGGGGAAATGATAAGATAAAAAGATTTATAAACCCTACTTATAGCCATAGACTTTAGTCTAACGAAATATGAAACCAAAAACAAGTATGGAATTAACGAATATACCGGCAGTGAAATATCAGGACAAACAAAGTGTAAAGAAAATACTGAAGTACTGCGGTCCTGAGAAATATGAAGTATATGACGAGCCTCTGGCTGATTTAAGCCATGAAGAAGTTGTACAGCTGGTGCTGAAATGGATTGGTTATAACAGTAAGCATGGCCAGTCATTAGACATACGTATGCGAATTGAAGAATTTGCAACGACATGTAGCCTGAAATTTACTAATCGTAACAGAGCCGTACATATTACACGATTTGGGAAGCGTCCAATGTAGACGAAATAGCATTATACCGCTGGCTTCCAGGCGATAGTTATAAAAATCTGACAGTCGATGAGATAAATCGCAGTGTGCTTCGAGCCGTTGCAATGGGCAATACGGTGAAAGCAGTGCAGCATGCTATGACGATGTGGAAACGACCTGCCCAGGAGAGTGACTGTTGAAAACGAAAGTACTTCCTATCCCTGGTTGGACTTTCCTTAAAGTGTAAACTATTATGTGCGTATATGTGACTATTATTTGTGTGCAGCGACTTATTATTGATGAAATTTCATGAAATGTTATGTGGAAATGAAATTTAAGTATGTAATGCATCAGAAAACAGTAAAAAAGGTTGCAAATGTGATTGCTGTCAATTTATATTAGACATGGAGTAGAACAAATGCATGTTCTTGTATTGTATTGTATTTTTATTCTGAGTGCTGTAACAGGTTTGATGGTGATACTGACGGGGGTAATTGGCCGATGCAATGTGCAACGAATGCTGCGTAAGGTGACAAAACTCTAAGAGCGAACTCTCGTAATAAATAAAGAAAGCCTGTTGCAAAGTTGCAAAAAGGTAGCGGAGCAATAGGAGCGACCTCTCATCATAAACAAAGAAAAGAATGACGTAAAGGCGAGACATGTCTCAGACGTCAGCTGCAATCAAGAGTGGCGCGGAGAAAAACATGCAAGCGTGCCAACACCCGGTTAACCAATCAGATCATTAAAACAGGCGTAGACAATGAAAAATACACTCTAATCGCTGCCTATAAAAATGGAGACAAGCGATATGAAAATTCAGAAGACGATTAGTCTCTCAACACGAAACACCTCACAAACACACAAACAAATGCTTGTTGTGCTGGCCTATGCTCGGGTTTTTAGGATAACGAGAGGGGCCAAGCTGGAAGCACTCCTGCAGTGGACAACAGATTGTTCGCGGCGAGAAAACGCTGCTGCGACGTCTGAAATTAATTGTTGCGGGAAGTCAATTGTGGAAATGTGCTGTAGCACTGAGACTAAAAATAATGACACGATAAGGCTCTTAGGAAGTAACTCTGACAATTAAATATGAGGCCAGCAAACTTTGCAACGTAGTTTGAAACGTCACGCTTAACCAGTAGAAGAATGCAATGATTAACCAATGGTTAGGGAGGCCTGAAAAAACATCCAGAAAAACCTAGGAAAAAAGCTACGCTATGATAATGTTTTTATAAAGGCATGCAACTGAATGTTTCGTCCTTTATGTGTGCAAACAAGTTCGCTAAGAAGCAAGAGCATGTTTGACTGTGTGAATTTGAAAGTGAAAACTGCACAGTTTGATTTGGTGAGTGCAGTCGAGTTTTATTGCAGTGTAATTTATGTGAGATGAATTTAATCGTGAGAATTTTGCCGTTGGTAAAATAAGAATTACAATCGCTCAATATATAAACTTTAAATGAGGATTTCAATGTCTGCTATTTTTAGTAGATATTGTATTGTATTGTGTAACGTCTTCACTCCCACACGCAAAACGCTAGAGTTTTAACATGCATCGCAGTAAAGAGAAAGGAAAGCGAAAGAAGATGAGGATATATACATTGCGTTAGTATAGAGTATACGCTTGATGGCGCTAATGCATTTACTGTGCTTTGTTGAAATACAAGCTTTTTAAGACACACGCATAAATCACACCATCACGATTATAATAATGAAGAACTGCAATGACTTCCAAGTACATCGATGTATAGAATGCATGAGGGAGTTGGAGGCTGCGAAGGACCAAGGGTCATCTAGGCTGCAGACCTCCCATAAACGAAGCTGCTTTCAGTGTAAAGGGAACAGTGTATAATAGTTAGTAAAAGTCTTTTACTCTGGGTATAAAAGTTATATGTGGAAAGCGGTTATATGGTAAATTGAAGTAAAATGCGTTTGCAAGCAAGGAAAAGCCACCAGAAAAAACGGCTTAAATTTGTCACTTTAAGCATGTACTGTTTTCATGCATTCAACATTTTTCGCGATTGTCAAAGAGGAAATGCGTCATAAGCTATAGATCACTGCAACATCGCAATAGTGTTACGAGATTTAAGCAGGTTGAGAACCAGTCACGCATGCTTTGCGGAAAGGAACTCGTTAATAAGGTCGTGGGAGCGGATATACATTTGTTTTATAGGCATCACGCCAGTTCATACACTGGTTTGATGAGACCAGTTTCTGTGAACGCAACAAAATCCTAACGATATAATACATAACACAGATACTTCATGATTTGACACTTTCCACTGTAGTAGCGATACGTAATTAAATCAATCCACTTGCGTTATGTGCAACATTAAATAAAAACATAAAAAATGGTTCCTGTAGCTGAGTAGTACATATTTCTTATACTCTGCCAGAAAAAGTGCCAAACACGTTTTATTTTTTATCTCCGGGGGAATTTTTGACCAAATTTCTACAGCACTGTATTGTATCATTTTAGCACCTGAGTTTGAACGTGCTTTTGGTAAAGCAAATTGTCGAGTTTTAACCTGTCTTGTGTTATATGAATGAACATCTCTAATGAGTTTAAAATAATTTTTAAACTTATCAGGTAACTGCGAGGTGGTATATTTGTACATGAATTTGCTCACTTCAAGGTTGTATATATCTTTCAGTTGCAGAAGTTTTTGCATTTTATAAATGTTAGTAACTTTGTTAGTCAAAAGTTTATCTGTGTTTAAGCATCTCATGGCGCGGTTTAAAACAACAGATATTAGCTGCAAATGACATGAAGCGGCTCTTCCCCAGGCAATAATCCCATACTGTGCTCGTGAGTTTAGTAGGCTGTGATACAGCATACGTAATGCTTGGTTATTCACATAATGTTTAACTTTATACATCACACCAACATATTTGGATATAGTACTACACAACTGTTTACAATGCTCTTTCCAAGTCAGTTTTTCATCTACAATTACACCAAGGTACTTGTACGTCACAGTTCTTTCAATACGATTTCCATTTACTGTTATTACAAAGGATTCAGTGCTCACATGTTTGCTTGTGATCAACATATATTTTGTTTTGGAAATGTTTAGTGAGAGTTTGTTTGCGGTTAGCCAATCCATTACTTTTGTCATTTCATGATTAACCGAGTTTTGTAATTTTCCCAGATTGTTGTCGCTTTG
>Ga0210059_1002217_pt1 | contig 30194 bp, 27 predicted proteins | sample Ectturendosymbi2_FD_188042 | JGI IMG/M metagenome (GOLD analysis project Ga0210059, IMG submission 188042) | Ecteinascidia turbinata endosymbiont from Florida, USA - Sample 2 (SPAdes) (version 2) | ecosystem: Host-associated > Tunicates > Ascidians > Unclassified | place: Key West, Florida...
AATAGTGGCCATATGTGATCCGTATGTGCTCTCTTTTTGCCTTTGTAGATTTTCAGCCTTGGGACCTCACTGTCCAGCTTTCTATTTAGCTTTTCTTTTGCTTCAAAAATTCACTTCTCATAATATTGAAAGATCGTCTGGTCAGTGTCATCCTGACAATGTTTAATTGCATTTGATATAATGATGTTTTACAAAAACAAAATTTCATTTGAAAAAAAAGAAATTTTCATTTCATTTTTCTTCATAAAACAAAAAAATGAAAAAATATTTTTTTCTAAAAATAACGACAATGTTTAATTTCATTTGACTCGACAATGACTCGAGTTGGCAAACTAGTGACTCGAAATGACTCGACAGATTTTGTGACTCGACTCTGACTCGACTCGACCAAGTCATGTCTCGACTCTGACTCGACTCGAAAAAAATTCAGATGACTCTGACTCGAAGGGCTTGTGACTCGACTCGTGACTCGACAAATATGACTCGTCCACATCACTGCCTGCGGGAAAGCAGGATTTTTTCTACTTTCCCGCTGAAACCGCGCGCCTCAGTGAAGTGCACCTGTGGTTGGTGGGTGGTGAATTGCAGTTTGTAGACTAGGTATGGACTGAAAAAGGTGTTTGGACAGTACGCGCCGTTCATAGTTTGCAGCTGTGATCGCTTTGGTTTGTTTTTATCAATTATTAAAGTACGCTACTAGTACCAGTACGGTAGAATTACTGGTGTGTCATGAACAAAGGTAGAATCTGTACACATATACTAACACAGTTTCAAAGTTGGGCAAAATGTAACAATTAATCCATAAATTTCACTTAGCCTACTGTATGCTTGCACTCGTATTACAATTGCCATGCTAGATTAGATTAGGCTACTATGTTACTGCACACTCAGCTGTCCTAACTTTGTCTGCATGAATGGCACGTTTCCCACTCAGCCAACAGTACTACTACTTGAGTATAGTGAAAAGTGTGTAATTCACGAAAATGCCAGTTTTTGAGAAAGCAAGTGTTAAAAGTTTTTAACTTGCACATCAAACACTGGATAAAGCAGAATTTGCATGCACAGCCTTACCCAGACCTTAGAAAAGTTGTTTCATGCTAGGTTTTTGGAGAGCATGTTACGGAATGCTTCAAGAACAGGTTCCACTGTGTAACTCAGTTTACCCTGTAACTTGGTGTTTTTAATTTGGGGGTATTCAATTGAAATTTATAATGCAAGTTAAAGGCAATTGTTTGTTAGTGATCTGAAACGTTAAGCGGTGCTCAAAGGTTTGGCTTTGTTAGCCAGAAACACTAACTTTGTTAAGGTTGCACTGTACACATACACATAAACTACCTCACCTTACCATGATTTTACTGATTTTCTTCAGTGGTGTGGCTATTCAATGGTCACTGCATATAAATTACCATTCTCAGTGACATCTTCACTAGAAATATATGTAAAATGTCTTTTGTTATACAAATGATTCATGTACATGATTTAAGAATTTGTGTGCCCTTGCCTTTGATTGCTTTCTGCTTTTGTGCACTTGCCTTGTTTATGTGTGTGCGTTCCTTTTTGTTATTTGTTTGACCTCTTTAGCCTTTCCTCTATCTGCGTATAGTCTTTTTCATTAAGATTATATTTTAATTGTGTTGTGTGCTTCATCGAATAACATAACATTTAGTCAGGAATATGTTGTTTTACTTCAATTTTTGCATGCAGGTTATTGCAAGATGTAATTCCTGAAACAATTTCTTTTCAACATAATAGTTTTGCAAGGAGATAGTTTTAAATAAATCTTAGTTTATAGAAATATATGCATTTTATCAACATGATCTTAGTAAGTATCTGAAAATTTGTTGCAGAAATTAAGGCATAGTCTGTTACAAATAATTTGCATTATGTAATTTTCTTATCATTTAATCATGTCTTTGCTAGAAATTTTACATATTTCATTAAAAGTTATGGAAGCATATGTATTGTACGATACTGCTTGCGACATAAACAGGTAGGGCACTACTTGTTTTTACTTACTGTTTCAGCTAATGTACGCTGTCATTTTGTTGGCGCGTCTCACCTCAGATTTATTTTATAAGGGACGAAACCAAACTTCTTGGTTTTTAGTAGCATATTGCTATACCTTGTGGCTTGCTGGCTTGTTCAAAAACATACTGAAATCTACATTGCAAATGGATAAATATTTGTTGTGAGCAAGTGTCACCCTCACAATATCATTTTTTGTAATTTGTGTTGATGGTACCACATATGCACAACTGAATACATCAGGGTTAATTGATTTAAATCATTTGACTTAAATCAGTGATCTAAGTCAATATTTAAATAAAGCAATAAAAAAAGATAAGTTTGTTTCAAACCCTTGTGTGATGTCTGTGACACATTTAAATAGGTTTTTACATAGCCTATACAGTAATTAGTGCAGAAGGCAAAGATTTGTTATGACAACACAAGTCAAAAACAATTGAAGTTGTAACAATCACAGCAACTGTGAGGTCACAGATTCTATGTCATTTAACTGCAAAAATGACATGTGGATTGAAATCACTAACCCTTGCAGATTCAGAAGTCATAACTGTTACAATGGCACAGGTTTGAAAGTGTAGACTGGCATAAAGTCAAACTTGCATTTAAATTCAATCAAATTTTAAGGCTTTTGACTGTAAACATAGTTGTAGAACATATTTTTAATTCATGAAACAGATATATTATTATTAGGTTTTATCATTTTATGCATGTGTGCTATGAGTGTCACTGAAACTACTCAACTAGCAGTTTCAATGTTGGCTTTTCAACAAATATTTCTTTTCGTACACTGGTACTGGTGTTATGAACTTATTGCGTTAAATGATATTGCATAAGTGCAAAAAAGTTTGAATAAAAGCTCAGCTATTTCTAGTCAGGGTTGACTGATTTAAATAATTTCATTTACATCTGTGATAAAACCAAAAAAATCAAGTAAAAAATCATTTGCAGTGTTGAAGCTTTCTGTGATTTGTATGACACATCTAATTGGTATTCTGAACGGTTTCACTTATTATTAAAAAAGACAGACTTCTTATGACAACACAAGGCATGAAAGCAATTGAAGTTGTTACAGATTCTATGATATGTGGACTGAAATCACTGCAACAATGATATGTGGACTGATATCACTAACATTTGTAGACTCAGAAGTAAGAACTGCCAGAATTCCACAAGTTTGGAAGTGTAGGCTGGCATAAACCAGGCCTGTATGGTAGCCAGGTTTTAAGGTTTGGAGGGCAAAATAAACTGTTATGGGGGCAGGATATTTGTTTTTATTACAGTGAGTGTTTAAAACAAACTTTTTTGGGCACAAAAAAAGGTTAAGAACACTACTCCTCAACACCCCCATTTTTACATGCCCAGCATAAAGTAAAAGTTACATCTACATTCCAGCAAATATGTAAGTGGTTGACTGGAGAAATATTAGTTTCAGAACATAGTTTGGTTCAAATTCATAATAAAACATATTATAGGTTTTTGCCATTTCATGAATGTAACTTATACTTTTGTAGAAGCTTGACTAGTGAAAGCTGCATTACAATAATCGATTTTAACAATAGACTTTGCACCAAAAAGGTTGGCTAGCTTGCATTTTTGTACTAAGCTTTGGTATGAAGTTAGGATGTACTTAATCACCGATGCTATTGTTTAAATCGTAGATATGAGACTTTGTTTACCAATGTAATCACTCATGAAAGGAATGCAACTTGAAGTATATTATGAATGTTTGGGCCAAGCTTCCACTTCATGTGGGTGGGCCTCACCACTTTTGCCAGGAATACCAAAACAACAACTAATAAGTTTGAGACCCTTGTGAAATTTTAATTTCCCTTGACATGTTACAGCTCGGCTATGAAGCCCCAGCAACGGTTAAGCACTGAACATAAAATTCAATAACTTAGTTATTGAACCCTACAGTAACCCCAGGCAAATGTAACACTAACACAATGTAAACACAGTATGCTCTTTCTGTCACCAGGTATAGTCTCATGGCTACAAACTTGGCTCCACTGATGTGATAACTACACAGCAATTATTGTTGACGTTTTGAGAGTCTATGCAAATCGTCTTTCTCTGAATACAGGCAAGAAACAAAATCAAAGCTCATTGGCACACACTGCATTTCTGAAAATTTTCAGAAACAGAATATAAATTATTCAAGTATGTACTTTCCACGATGGGTGTAAGCAAGGAATCGATCAGCAAATTTTTAATAGGAACTCGATTTCACGTAAAATTACGCATCCTCAGTCCTTACTCAAATAGAATAAGGTAAAATTACGCATCCTCAGTCCTTATTCAGATTCTATTTGAATAAGGACTGAGGATGCATAATTTTACGTGAAATCGAGTCAACTAGCGAGCACTGCCGAAGAGCACGGTCGGAAAGACATAAAGTGCAGGTGTGATAAACTGTTACTCTGTCTGCTTGCAGAAAATGTGTAAAATGTACATGCTTTGCTGTGATGATTCCTGCGTTTACGTAATCTTAACTTAATCTTTCTATAGGTGGAAATGCTGAACTTCCTGCAGGACACTTCGAAACAGTTACATGATATGCAAGAGCGCCGAGCAGAAGATAGACTAGATCACTTGGCAAAATTTGTCGCGTCCGAGGTACGAGCGAAGCCCCAAGCTCTGCACGACACTTACATCAAGGAAATAACAAATGTTCTGTTTCGTGACTTTACAATAGAACTTGAATGTGATTAGTTTAACGAAGGAGCCTTTGTTACATTTTCTGAAGATGAAAGTAATTTTCAAAGACTGCCTGTTTCATTCCCTCTTCTGAAGTCAACAACACGATAATAAACAATAACAGGAAATGTGTTCATCGTTTTTATTCACGGCAGTCTACATCACTAATTCTTGGCCTGCCGTTTTTTTCCAAATTTGTTGCTTTTCATTTTGCACATTTTCGTTACGGCTTTATTTGCGGTAGTTCTTTATTTTTTTCAAGTACGCGTGGTTCACGCATTGCAGTCACTGCAGGAGTATGAAAGGAACTGTAAGTGCTCAGCTGGCAGAACGTGAACTTGTTTTTATGGATGTTTCGTTTGTACATCACACGAAATCCAGAAATTTTATTCGATTTCATGACGTGTTGTAATATTCTTTCCTACTTGTTTCTCTGCAATATGTGCAAAACGTGGTCGTGGTCTACACTGATTGTAGCCAAAATTGTCTCAAAAATTGGAATGAGGATTTTAGACAACCATTCAAAAACTTAATAAACACATTTGACAGCCTTTCCCCATAAATTCTGCCTTTTGTATTGTGTCGGTAGAAAGCAAAATTTGCACGTTGTTGCGTTCAAGTGATTAATTGGTTATGTCGATTCCGATATGCAAATATTATCATTTCAGCGAAGCAATCCATATGTACCGCCACGTGCTACGAAAGCTTCGAAGCTGAAACGGCGCTTGTCACAAAATTAGGCAGTTCAGTGAGAGAACATATTCTGTTCTTGTGCTGACACACACGTGCTTCCAAGATTTTCTGCATAAAACTACCTCAATCCTTGTAGTGCTTGTGCTTGTTTTTCATTCTACCACTGTAGTGTTCTTTTCTGCGTTTAAAGCATATTCGTCTGCAATGACTTACTGCTCTCCCTCTTTCCAGTGTTCCTTTCTTCAAATTTTGTTTGTGGATTATTGGTTATGCAGCAAAGTGTTCTTTTGCGTTTTCATTAAAAGTATTTTTCTTCAATGTACCCATTCGTGTTGTGTTCGGTATACACACCACCACTACTTTTCAAATGCTTTCGTTTAAAAAAGTTTAGAAGAGTTGCTCTTTTTCCAGTGGCGTCTACAGGGTTTGTCAGGCATGGCTCGTGCACCACTTCAAATGGGGCACAGGAATTGTTTGATCCAAATTAAAATTTGTCACTTAAAGTTTCTTCAACAAGTATTTTGCGCCCCACACAACCATTGACTGGGGAAAGCTGCATCGGTTTTAACACAGCGCCCTTGTCTAATGCGTTTTGTCGGGTCTCGGGTATATTGCACAAACGCGCATTATGACAAAACGGTTGTAGTGTCACACAGCACGACGGTGATATATTGTGATTGAGCAATAACGCTCGCATGCCACATCTACAAGAAGACGTCGTCCTACTCACGCTGCCTATAAGAAAAGCTAAGTCAGTCCGTTGTACTGACTTTCAGGCAAGAGGATATTAATCAGAATCTGACTGCGATGAGTTTAAGTCCGTGGCTATGAAAATCTGACTATTACGCAAATACCTGCTGTTGAACCCCTATATATTTACAAATTACTTGCACTGCTGCGGTCCACTCTGTCTTTACGAAAATTTTTTGGTGGCCGCTTGAAACCAGTATGTAGGCTAAACACAACGCTAAAGTCAAGAGACGAGAAAGGAAAATTCGTTATTCCTCAAAAAATGAGAAGTTGATATGGTTACCGTACCAGCTAAGCAAAAAGTGCAAACTCACGAAAGAGATTTGTTAGGTTTTTTGTAGAGCTATCGTTTCTGTCCAGTATTTGCCTATAGCACGTTTACGTTTAAACGCGTGATTCTGGCCTTGTACACGTAACTTATTGCATACCAAGATTCATTTCAAAAATAATTGCGCTTTGCTGTTGCAATATGTTGTGGGATTGTTTTGTAAGATTTACAATTTGGTCAGACAATACTACACTATTTATAAATTACAGTAACGTGATTACTTAAATGCTTTGATATTCTTTATGATAAAATAAATCAGTATAGAAGTATTGTTCCTTATGATAATATATAATTTTATTTGCTGAAAAGTTGAAAGCAAAAATACGCATACAGCTTTTTTTTGGACACATTGATTTTCTTTATGATTTGTCTTTCCCAAAATTGTGGCCATATCTAATGTTTTAAGTAACGAAAAGGACGCACATGCACACGTTGCCCTGGGCACCGTTTTGCATTAACACGGCACTGATTTTTACATACTTGCACAAGTAACCCTGTTCATAATGTCATTCCTTTCCGATTGAAGCTGTTAAGTTAAAGAAATGGTCATTTTAATGAAAGGTGGTTATTTTTTAAATGAAGCACTGAACGTAGTGAGGAGCAACTTGTTTCGATAGCCTATCAACACGCAATTTAATGGGAAGAGGGTTTGAAGAGTTCGAGAAAATCTTCAGGAGCTACCAACAACGTCATGATGCTGCTTCCAAGAAAAACAGAAAAGCCAGCAGTTCTGTTTTGTAAATACAATTTATCATAAACAAAAGCATCGTGGTTGCAGACCATGTATGAATATGCAACGGATGCTTGCACAGAAAGTTATGCACAAGAGTAGGCTGAGATCTATTGGCACATTCAAGCATTCGTACGTTTCTCTGAGATGCTTTCTGAAGTACCATCAAGCATATGGTTAATCCATCTCCAACAAAATTTCACCAAAATGGTAGCAATTGCGGAGACAACAAATGTTTTTTTGACTCCAGTGACACAGCGTTGGATGCAAAGATTGCATAATTGTAATCTAGGCTATCGACCAAACCCAAAATTATTATAATTTCTGCGTAGTCACAGTGCGTCACGCACCATTGAGGAGGAAACAAAACTTTGATCTCAGACATTTCAAGCTAGCAAAGCGCTCAGTAGCAACCAGCGGCCGCCAGCTCGGTTTGCATGTGTGCATTGACAACCGCCGGGCACTCGCTCAACGGCTCTTCCACGGCGCGGCCCGGGAATTTCCCATGACCGTACCCGCAGCCGCACTGTAGTGTGCATCGGCCTTTAGATGCGAGACGTGGAGGAGCTAGTCCGCAGAAAATGAGAGAAACGCGCGCCTGACGACCTTTCGCCTAAACCTGACCTCTACGAACTCCGTGCATCACAAGGCTGTAGTTCCTACAGCAATGCAAACGGAGGCAATCAATCAGGGCAAACTTTTTCGTCACAAATCCAACAGGCATCCAACTTCAACGGCGATTGATCGTCAAACACGGTTTCTGAAATACAACACAAACAACTAAACGAATCTACCAAGCGCAGCAACAGCAAACTCTCAGACCGCACAGTCGATTAACTCAGCGTGGCAAGACAAACCCTTTAACGACCGCGCGAGCCACTATAGTGGCTCATGCATTGTTCTTTGTCTTCAGTGTATGATTCCTCTTCGAGTTGTTTTTTGTCTTCAACCCATGAATCATTTTCGGGTTGTTCTTTTTCTTCAGTCTGATCTTTTTCTCGAATGTGGTCCATCGTTGTTGCGTTTGAAACGGGTTTCCAATCAGAGTAACACCAATGGGAGCAAGAATTCCAACACGACGTGGTTTGGAATGGAATCCATAGTTTGGGCCATCAAACAAACGAATTGAAAATGAATCAACCGCGATTATTTTCTGATGAATAACCACAGACGTATTTAATGACTTTAAATTTCAAATTTTGATATATTCATTGTTTCAATATTTTCACGCCCAGATCCCAGGCGTACTATTGTGCAAGTGTCGCAGACAAGGGTTTACAAGTAATTCACCTTGTGTGCGAAAAAATGCGCAATCGGGAAATCAGTAATGACTTGAATACCGAGCTACTCCACCAGAGAGAGAGAGAGAAAAATTCAAGTTGCTGTGGTTCGGCCACGTTGCAAGAATACCTTCAAAAAGCTACTAAGACAAGTTTTACTGGCAACAGTCACATGAAAAAAGACAAGTGGCATGACGGCATTGTCCACGAAGCTCGTTCGAACTTGTTGGCTAGCCTGCAGAAGTATCAGGTATTGCTAAAACCCTATGATATTTTGAGACCCATAGGGCTTCTGCGTTCGCCCCCATCCTGTAGGAAACAGCAGATTTGTAAATGAAGGAGTGAACATAAAAAAGCGAACAAACAAATAATCGTGATGTAATCATTCAACCAATGCCCTTGCGTTTGAAGCTAGCTACCCATACTAAGAGATTGTTAACATTTACCAATAGCAAAGACTAGCGTAACCTTTGTCTAACGAGAAGCTGGTTTTCATTGAAAATATTCCGTTTCAAGCGACAAGCAAGATAGCTTTCAAACTGGTTGCTACTCTAAATACTGAACCATGCAAATCAATATTTAAAGAACACACTTTTTATATTTGACTAAGTTGAAATGTCATAGCTTAAAATAAAAAATGGTGAATTGTAGAAACTGCAAAATACTGCGAATATAATGTAAAATCTCTGAGGCCTAAAGTAACATTGTCTCCTTGCTGGGGACATTGATTTTTTGATAAATAACGGACAACACTTACATTACGACGAGAGATATTTTAAAACGTTTGTTATCTTAAATTGTCTGCCCCGAGGTTGACAGCTTTCTGATTAAAACTTGCTATTACAATTTCAATCCAGTCAGAACTGCAGTACGACTTCACATCTTCGCAGCACCTTGCAATGTACTTGTAACTGTTTTTGTCATCTCATATATAGACATCGCTTGTCATACTATCCCTAATCAAGCGACTAAAGCACAAAACGTAAATTCTTTCCTTTGTTTTTCCTGAACAAACCCCGCGTAGAGAAACCTGCATTGCTTGGGTTTGTGCTATAATTAGCAACTTCGAATGGGTAAAAGATACAATACCAATTAGTTACAAATTTGTGCTCTTTTGCAGTGCAGACGATTTTCATTTCAGACCTGACGACGTTTTTGAGTTCCTGTTGCCTTGTTTTTTGCACAGATGTTTTTCAACGAATGAATATATACAGTAGGCTTTCAAGAAATTCCGAAAACCACATATATACCTGCATGCGAAATGGAGAAAATAATTTTTCCTCAATTCAAGTTCTAACGTAATGAGGAACCTATTCGATTTCGAAAATTTTAAGCCGAAGACGCAGCAGCAAAACATTGAATACAAATGCATTTGCATATCTTCGTTTTGTTTTGTGTTAACAAGATTTCCTGTTTATATGTCATTAGCAGTAGTATATTGGCAATAAAAGGAGGAAATGTATTCGCATTTGCCAGGAAAACGGAAGGAAAGGAACTGTTATCCTGTCAGGTGTTCCTAGAAAAGCTGGCATTAAAACACATTACCGTGAATGAAAAATTCATGTGAGCAGATCAAAAGCGACGCAGTGAAAGAAGGGTATTTGCAGCATGATGCGCACAGCTATGCAAGGGGTGCAGCACGCAACCGTTTCACTCGTTGGGGTGCAACAATTTCGCGAGGAACTGGGCTGGACAGAAAAAGTGTAAATTAGCCAACACTGAATTACCTCCAGGTTACCACAATCCTTTCGCAACCATGCAACGTGAGCTGAAACGCAGTAGGTGTAGGGAGAGTTGAATTACGGCAACAAAGCTGTTTGGATATCCGGACAACCATCTGGATGCTTCTGCTACTATGAGTCGAAGGTGGTGGTTGCTCATCGTCAGCGCTCAGAAACAACACGAAAACAAAACAGCAGCAACACAAAAACCATTTACTAACAAAATAAAGTATATGCATGACTTTATAACTAACGTAATATATTGGCACAAAAGTATATCTTTCTTCTTTTCAGTGAATTCATCACGAACTTAACAAGAAAATCGGTAATCAGGTGAACCGCATAATGTGTTAGGGGTTTAGGAATTGTGAGAAAGACAACTGAAATGCTATGCTTTTGTCTGTATACTGTGAGAGAAAGGCGGGCTCGATAAAGTTTTCTAAATACCGTAGAAGTCATGGCTGCAATATACTAGCAACTGACTCCCAAATCCTTTGTTAATAGTACCTGATTGACCTTTTGCCATGTTTGCTTGTAAACAATTGCCAGAAATATTTGCCATGGGCGGCTTTCCTTTAAATGAGTGTGAACTGAAGTAACTGGAACAAAGCAATCGTCAAACGTTAGTGGCAAGTGTTCATAATGAAAACTATGCATCAGTTTATTAATTTCAAGGTGATGAACCACATTTATTTTCAACAGATTTGATTGGTGGTGGAGTGCTGAGACATGTGACCTCAGGAGGCAAAATTCATGGCTCGTATAAGTTCATTATACAGTATGGAATATTTAGATAATTTAGAGCAGTTTTTGGCACAGAGCCCCATGAACCAAATGCATATTGAAGGTAGCTACAAATTTAAAAAAGTGAACTGACTTTTAATGCAGAAGAAGACAGACAGTGTCCTGTCATGTAATTAATTCCAAGTCTTCGTTCTACTTTATCCTTTAGTTTGGTCATGTGCCGGGACAAAGACGATTTATCACCTAGAATTAATCCCAACCACTTTGTGCAATTGGTGTGAGCAATGTGATTGATGCCGATACAAGTTTCAGGCAAAAACCTGAGATTGACAAAAAAGTTCTGCGGATTTTTTTAATAGTGAGCAAAATTAAGTCCCTTTCATAAAAATAATAACTTCCACTTGCAATTACACGCAGAAGTGTCAGCTTCACTCAGTCTTTCTAAGTATTACGCTCAGCAAATGTCTGCAGACAGCCCACATTTTCACAATAAGGTATGTTCCTTCTCGATCACTTTTCAATTACGCAGCCTTTGCGATAATGCTTGCTCGGGACAAACGCTTTTTAATCCAAAGATTACTGCAGTCTAAAGAAAAGTTATCTCGGTTGAATTATTCCCAGAGCAAAAAACTAGCTCACAAACACATTGCTTACGCTACACTTAAAAAGCGCAAGCAAGACGCATGCTCACCAGTTTACAGTAAATAATACGACAAACGTTAAGAAAGCACGTTGAGGCACTTTACATGAGAATTGCGAGCAATGAATCGGTTTTTGCGGCCGACGAATCCCGCTGGATCCAAAGTCCTAGCTCAGTATTAATCATCCACGAGAAACTCGGTGCAAAAACAAGTTATGCTAAACGCTTTTATCTAAGTTAACGTTTATCTTGGACTTTCTCTAGACAGGGTCCTCGAGGCTATGGTCCCCTAAAGACTATTTAACTAAAAGCAAACAGTCAATATCACCAACCCTAGCTGCTGGTGACAGGACCGTTGTACCCATTTAAGCGGGGATACAGGTTTATTACACCAATGACAACGAACATACGACGCTATAACTCAATACAATATACACATGCGACACGACCTAATATGTGATCCCCCCAAATGCCGTGAATTATCTAAGTATAAAATCATGAAAAATTTGGGCATAACTCTGTTTCGTTTTTGACTTAAATTTTGCTGAAATTTGTTAGAGTACAAAACACTAGAAAATTTTGACAGGACTTTGTTGCCTAATCGATCTAGCATGCCAGAATATTTACAAAGTCTAAAGTTAAGTAATATTTTGACAGAACTTCGTTACTTACAGTTTTACGGAGCATTGTTCAACAGCATCTGACTATAGCAACAGCATACGTTCCTGACTACATCGAGCCTTCTGATTTAAAGTGCCAAACTTTCGTGCCTAGAAAGTTCGCCAATTTCAGTCTAAAAACTCCTTTGAGTGTTAGCTACAAGTGTATTCTGGTTCCCTAAGTTGCCAGACCCCACAAGTTCGCCCTTCGACTGAAAATTTACAACTGCCTCGAAAACGCTGAAACCCCCAAGGGTCAAGACACATCCCTTTTATGCTTTTTCCTAACTAAAATGTAATGTACTACACAGAACAAACGTATTGCAAAGCAATACATGAAACAAACGCATTGCAAAGCAATACATGAAACAAACGCATTGCAAAGCAATACATGAAACAAACGCATTGCAAAGCAATACATGGAATAAACACTAGCAATGCCACTAATAGAATAAACGCTAGCAATGCCACTAATAGAATAAACGCTAGCAATGCCACTAATAGAATAAACGCTAGCAATGCCACTAATAGAATAAACGCTAGCAATGCCACTAATAGAATAAACACGAGCAATGCCACCAATACGTAATGTTCAGTTCCTTTCTCCCATGCTCATCGTGAGCTTGTGTTACACGAAGGTTGCACTTCACTTTGTAACAGGTGTTTCCTGTTTCCTGCGTTCTTCTGCACGACAGGCACATTGCTTTTCTGTATGTCTGGAAACCACGGCTCTTGTTTACATGATATTCCTACAATTCTGTGTTGCTCCGTAGTTGATTATAACTCGTCTACTCCCAGCCCGGGCCCCCAACCCACTACACCCCCCACCCCACAATGCGCAACAACGACACTCAGCAACAGAAATTCACAGCAAACACAGCCAAGCAACACACCAACAAACTCGTTCCGAGCACGAAGCCCTCCGCAATTCTCCCCGTTCCCCGCTCACCGACCCAAACAGTCATCCCTCCTCCTGCCAGACCGTCAGAGGAGCACCCCTCCTCCCACACACCATCGTCTTTCACAAGTCAGCATGTTGGGGCCACCTTTAACCACAACACGGTCTTCTCTTTGTTTCACACACTTGGATGTGCTCCTACCTAACGGTCATGGCAGCGTCTTTCAGTTTGGGGTTATTATAGTTTATATTGCTTTGGCATTGTTTTCAAGTCACGATTATCGCAAGATCACCGGTATCACATAAAAGCAGGGGTCTCCAAACCACGGCCGGTGGTGCGCGACGTCATTTTGTCTGGCCCGCGATGGTCTTTTGTTAATAATGAAAAAAAACATATACGAGTATACGAAAAACTCGTTGTTTTGGCAGAATGTGACATATCCCGAAACAATCACATTACGTAAATCTGCAGTGGCGCAGACTACAAGTTGATGCAAAAGAGGCCTCACGTACAAAAACAATCTCGGATTTAGAAAGGACATTTCGCAATGCGAACGGTTGCATCCACCATAGCAGCAAGCAACAATAGGGATCACGCGCAGCGACCACTCTGTTACTGCTTGTTCACGCCACATAGATATGGGTGTTGTTCTTCCCGAACATCCTGTTGGTGGTGAATCTCACATTGAACACCACGCCAACCGAAAGGTTGCAAAATATCAAGAAAGCAATTCAAACAGTGATGTTGAACAAGGCAAAAAATTATTTAAGTGAACAAGCAAACGGAGCGAATAGGCAGCGGTACCACATAAGCATTTGGTGAATGTGTTGTCAATCAACTGCATTCAGTATATTTTTCGTTTAATAAAAGACTTCACCGAAATCAACTGCATTTGTAACCAAAACGATAGTTCATATTCTGTTGGCATAGGTGTTTAATCTTCGGAAAAGTTCTGTAATGAGATAACAAATTCCAAAAAAACAAGAACTGATAATTTTGGGCACATTTTTCCAAGGCGATAGCTTTTTTGAAAAAATGTTGTTCATGGAAATGGAAAACCAGCAAACCTTTGCGGATCCTTTTATTTGCTGATGACTTCATATTACTAGATAATAAATCATTGAAAGAAATGCGATTGATCTGAAAGACCACAAACAAATATTGAAAACAGTTTGTCACTTTATTTTGAATGGCAAAGCTGATAACAAAGCCTCAAAATATGCATGCAACGAAATTTAATGAATTATGTCTGCTTTATTGGAGAGTCCAAATTGTTGTTTTTATGCACAAATTACTATAAAGATTTGAATTAAAATAAAGTACTGAAATGCGAAACAACCACAAAATTAAATGTGAAGGCTTTGCTTTTCTGTTTTTTTCAGTGCATGAATAACATAAAGCGACATGAGCTTATTGAATGAGCGATTTTTTTTATCCTTGAAGCATGATCGTTTCTTACAATTCAATGACGTAACACAGTCGCCCTCACATTCATCTGCAAATGGAATGTTTTCAGACTGATAGTTTCCTCACAAATTTAAGAAGGTTATCTGAAATGGCCATATATGTTCGACAAGTTGACTTGTTCAGTGTGGTTTATTGACGAAAGCCCTTGTGCGATCCTTGCATTTGGTTTGGATATTTTTGCCCTGATTATGCAAATTTGCATGAAGTATTGACTAAAACTGTAAATCTGGGAACGTAGACAGAAATGTCATTCAACAAATTTTTTCTCCTCGATTTGCTTCGGCTTCACACATTGGCGGTATCAATGTCTCAACGTGCAAGGTTAGTTCCACCTACCCTAATCTTAATTCGTCCTAATTCTTAATTCTTCATAATTCTTAATTCGTCTTAATTCTTAATTCTTCTTAATTCTTCTTAATTCTTCTTAATTCTTCTTAATTCTTCTTAATTCTTCTTAATTCTTCTTAATTCTTCTTAATTCTTAATTCTTCTTAATTTTTAATTCTTCTTAATTCTTAATTCTTCTTAATTCTTAATTCTTCTTAATTCGTAATTCTTTTTAATTCTTAATTCTTCTTAATTCTTCTTAATTCTTCTTAATTCTTCTTAATTCTTCTTAATTCTTCTTAATTCTTCTTAATTCTTCTTAATTCTTCTTAATTCTTCTTAATTCTTCTTAATTCTTCTTAATTCTTCTTAATTCTTCTTAATTCTTAATTCTTCTTAATTTTTCTTAATTCTTCTTAATTCTTCTTAATTCTTAATTCTTCTTAACCCTTAATTCGCATTGGGTTCAACACTTGCACTGAAGACTTTCGTGTAGGGTCTAACACCTACAGAGATGTGCGTAACAGCTCTGAAATTACGGTCCCATCTTCCTTAAGATACTGGCGATATACTTTCGTTCCCACTGATCATGAAAACACCTTGAAATACGGCACTGGTGCTTCATTTATTAGTAGTGCGAAGGCTATGCTGCGAAACGACAAAGAGGAGGAAAAAGCTTGATTTGTCCACGTAACCGCACCCATGGCCCATTTAACACTTGGGCAGCACCACTGAAATTCTCTTAGATACTGCGCAATTGGTTGAGTAACAGACTGGCTATGAATTGAACCGATTGAAATTGAATTCAACACTGTTGACATAAAGAAGGGTGGAACAGAAAATTATTTTGGTAATTTCTTTACGCGTCTACTGCAACCTATTGCACGATCAATAGCTTTTTTGGGAGCTGCTAATTTACATGGTCGCGTCTTCTTCGACTAATTTTGCAAAAACACATGAACGAGATTTTGGTGCAACCGTAGGAACTATGGAGGAGACATCTAGAAACAGCTTGAAACTCTCAATTTTGGTGACAAGCGTATGTTGCCTTTGATAAAAATTTCCTCTATTTTTGAAACATGCTTTACTGTTAAGATGGGCTTAGTGAGAACAATCCATGACTTCCTTTAGTAAAAGGCGTACTTATTAGCAAAATACCGCCATATGTCGCTAGTGATTTGTTTTCGAAATCGTAAGCACAAGTCAAAGATGTTATGTCCGAGCACTGGACAGCTTCCAAACATCAATTGCCTCAAGCAGCTGCAAGCTCATACCAGTTAACTAAACACAAAAAGGTCGGATGCGACCGTGTTAAAGTTTCCAAAATTCCATGTCGAACTTTTTGGCCTTACTGTAGTTGTAACTTTGCACATTACACTTTTTATTGTCATTTTTATCCAAGTCTACCTGCGTTGAATGTTCTGTTTTTTATTGGAATTTTTGTCCATGTCTACCAACGTTGAATATTTTGTTTTTACTGGCGTTTTTGTCCAAGTCTGCAATGTTGAATATATTGGTTTTTAATGGCATTTATGTCCAAGTTTACATACGGTGAACGTTTTGGTTGTTTTGGCCACGAGTACATTTATTGGTCACTTTGGATGTGAATACCAATAATGGAAGTTATGTGATTCGGGGTTTGCATTTGAGTAACCTTTGGCATTGCGCTCCGCCATACGCGAGTTGGCCGGAGAAATCTCTGGCATCCTGCTGTGCACACAGGAGTTCGTAATTCGGGAGGCAATTGTTGGAATCGGATTAGAAGTGCGCATATATACGGCATGTTCATCTCTAGAGAAGGTGTTAGGCGTTTTCATCCAATTTGTTGTAAAGCACAGTTGAGCGTAAACACTGCAAAGAAAGTTATTTTTTGAACGCTCTGTGTGCAGGCCCGCAACCATCTTGGGACACCATAGGGTTGATTCTGCGAGGGACACAAATTTTTTGAACTATGTCCAATAGATGCAAACTATGTCCAACGCATTCTTTCAAAGGATAAATAAAGTTTTAGTGGGTGTTCCGCAGTTTCATTCCCTGCCCTCCAAGTAATGGGCCTGTATATGTGTCCATTTACTTGGTCTAGTGCCGTATGTGAGACGAAATATTCAATAGCAGTTCAGCGATCAAACTGATTGAACAACAATTGTTGTAAAGCATTTGCCCATTTTGGGCAAGTTTACCTTATGTACCTGATTTTCGTAAAAATGCCCATTTTTGGCAAAGTTGATTTGCATGGCTGAAAATTGCAATGAAAAAAGAGAGAATTTCTTGTCTCATTCAACATAATTTACTTTTATTGCAGATAGAACCACAAGCTTGAAGTTAGGTTCTATTTAAGCCCTTAACCGACCACCAATGACATCTCATGGCGGAAATTTTGGATCTTTCTTTGCTTTTCCGTAGAATTGTCAAAAGCACTTCCCTCGTTTTTATTTGTGGAAGTGCTTCTGTTCTTTATCATATAAAACGTTTTCCAAAATCAACAGGTTGTTTTTTCTGATCAGATGATTTTGAGAAGACTTGCTAAATTGTACAAAAACCCGCGTTTAAACCTGTCAATTCGTCCAGTATAAGCGAATAAACAAAAATTGCCCATTTTGAATGAATGCATCTCCAACTGATCAATTACATGCATGTAGCAGGCGTTTCACAATGGAGCTACAAAAACCAAGGCGATTTATTTTGCAATCCTTTGCAGTGATGTGTGCCTTAAGGCTTTGCACGATTAGCTAGGCTTTCTGGAGGATGAAGTATAAAAAAAGACTACTCTTGATGGAGTGAAACACGGATTGAACGTACCTGGGAGAAACACAAATCTCTCAGCAAGAACAATGTGACCTCTCGGTCGCTAGGAAGAGTTTCGGTCCACTAACCTGTAACACGTCCCTAAATTTTTCGAAAGATCCGATCTTACACACAACTGCAATAAGTCGCCTAAGCAATATAAATATATTTAACCAGTACATTCCGTTTACAGAACTTTTTGTTTATTATGAGAAGTATAATCAACATATTCCAAAATTCCGGCGGCCTACTTGTGTTTGTCCTATAGTGGATTCAACACAGGAATTTGCTTGAAATGCATGACTTTTATAAATGAAAAAATAAAAAACAAAAAAGACAAAACTGTTTGCTTATCTGTCTGTGATTAGGATTCGTTGTTTCTATGACACAGCCCATTACGTGTAAATCCCAGCGTGGTGTGCCAGTGTAGGGACGGCTATGTAGAGAATCCATAATCTATACATTCTATAAATAAACTTTCTAATCAGGAGGCAACATGTTTATTCCAGGATCTCGAATTTAGGCGACCTGGCGTCTTGAGGTTACCAAGCCTTGCAACGCTCTCGTAAAATTTCTCTCTTTAAAAGTGTTCTAACGTCCATTGCTTTCTTTGATTACAGTCAGATAATGCAATATAATAACTAATACATGTTAACGTCAAACCAGAGCAAAGTAATGAACAGCGCTGGTATACCTCGCAGGACAACATCGAACAGCGTTAAACGTTTACGAGAGCAACTGAAAACAGCAAACAAATGACATGATGTAGATTAGCAGGATATCAAGTCTCAGTGTTGTGCTGTTCACAAACAAGTGCGTTGCATCGAATCCACCAATTGAGTGTACACACGAAATAACTCATACAAATCTCAAAGCATTGCACAAAAAAAAACTGGCATGGCAAAGTGAACACTTAAATGTAAAGTAATCAAGTCTCAGTAAACCAAATTCAACAAGTAATAAACAAGCTAGACTTGTGACAAATTTGTCTACTTTGTTGATGGATGAAGTGATTTTTGACGTTTGTCATCTGGTCTAGGAACACTTTTGTCGTCAGGCTTGGTACCATTATTTTGTTTTTTGTCATCTGGATCAGTACTTGCTTCGTTAGGTTGCATTGTTTCTGAACATAAAAACGCCTTTGGGTCAGAAATAATAAACTTAAAATAAAAGCAAGTGGGAGTGAGGTTAATTTCGTTGGATTTTTTGAAACATTTTTACAACGAACTTACCACAAAGCATAAGCAGCATAATGCAACGCGCTATGAGAGATTAGTAGACCACTTTACAACACTGATTATCACACCCCCCAACGTTACCCTTTAACACCTGCACCAGCCACTATGATGGTTGGCACTTTTTTGTCCATAAGTCACCAGCCGCTAGAGCTAGACATATGTTCACACCATCTACGTAATGCGTATTTGGGAAGTCTTCTAGTTTCGACTAAAAAAATATTTTATGATTTGGATTTGGGGTTCTCTGTTGTTTACCTCATAACTGGGGTTGTTTTGCGTTTTTTGGCCAACATTACCTGGCCCTTGACCCCAACCCAATAAGCTATTTTTGGCTCAATTTTCTGGAATCTAGGATATCATCCAACCCTTTAGAGCGCTTGATTGGCTTTCTAGCATATCTGGAGCCAACATTTTGGTCCAAAAAACAAAAATTGGTAAACATGTTGCTCCCACAAACGCTGACCCCGAGTAGATCATATTCATATTACATATTGCAATGAGTCGCCAGCAGATGAAGCTAGACCGCTAGATGGGGAACGTCTTGCAGTTTGCAACAAAAATTTGTTTCAGTTTTGGTTGTCGGGTTCTTTGTTTATGTTTACATGATATATGTACGTTTATGCAAATCCTGTTTATATCCCAGTAACGTCATCATCTCCTGGGAGCTGACCAAACGAGCCGATTTTGTGGCTCAAAATTTATGTGATTCTAGGCTATAATACGAGTCTTTAGAGGACTTCATCAACTTTCTAGCGTTTCAGGTTCCAAAGTCATGGTCAAACTTCCGAAAATTTATCAGGAAAATCCCCAAACTTCTTCTAGAAATTCCCTAAATTTTTGGAAATGTTTTATCGCAACTTTGGAACCAGAAAATCTAGAAAGTCAACCAAGTGCTCTAAAGACTCGTATCATAGCCAAAATTCCAGTAAAACCTTGAGCCACAAAACCGGCTCATTGGATCGGTCAATGACGTCATCAAAACCACCGCAAGACATACCCCAATAATGACATCATTGACCAAAAACCCAAAACCCAAAACTTAAAACAATCTTTTTATTGCAAACTTCAAGACTTCACGAGTCTTCAGAGGGTTTGAACAACTCTCTCGCTCAATCTTCCGCTGATTTATGGCAGGGCAGAATTTGCCTTGAAATGGCAAATGATACCTATTGTGAAATTCATTTTTGTCGAAAAATGGGGCTTTGAGGCATAACATTGGATCCAGATATGGTAGAATGCCAATGAACAGCTCTAAAGACGCAGAATTTCAACGCAGTTTCCAAAAAAATCAGTCAAAAATGGATTTATTGGGTTGGCCAGCAGGGCCATATAAATTTGGCCAAAAATTCTAAAGCACCACCACTTGTGAATTCAACTACAGAGAACTCAAAACCCAAAAATGAAAACTTTCTTTATTCGAAACTGGAAGACTTGCCGATTCCAAAGAGTGTTTAAAGCTCTCTAGCTCAAGCGGCTGGAGATTTATGGCCAAAAATGTCCCGGCCATCATATTGGGAGGAGCAGGCGTTAAAGGGTCGCAACATATTTTATTTGACAAATGCTAGCCCCCAATGCTTCGAACAGACCCCTCTGCCTAGAACCCGAGTGTGGTCCTTGGTCACACACGAGAGGAAAAATGAGCGATTGGTTCGATTATTTTTTCGCATTTCATTATATATTAAGAGTCCAAATTATAATGTTGGATAAACCGGTCGCAACATTTACAGTCTTGCTTTTGCAACATCAGATTATAATGCAGAAAGGAATTGCACATTTGTTTAGAAGAGGCCCTTCACTGATTCTAATGCAGACGCAATGTTGAGGCGCGACACCAAAAAAAGACGAGCTTTGCATTGCATGTCATGAAACTTCAAAACAAAACACATTTTGAATTATTTCATGTGATTTAAACCTGATTTTGTAACTTTTTCTGAATAACAATGAATTAACCGTTTAGGAAACAAGGATGAATTAAATAAAATACTTTCAATCCCAGAAAAAAAGGGTAAAACTTAATTTCTTCCAATTTTGTCTTTAAATTACGGGTCTATTTCCACAATCCTTTTTAAGCAAACGAGAGCAAGATGTCTTTGAAACCCTTTAACACCCGCGCCGGCCAGAATAGTGGCCAGTAAATATTTGATCAGCCATATCTCCGGGCTAGAAAGCCAGTGAAAACATCCCTGGATCCACAAGACAGCAAGGAATCGAATGAGAATCAAAAAAACATACCTTTACATTTGAAATGTTTGAGAAAAATGCATACTTGTGCTATTGGCGGCATCATTTTAGCAAAATCTGGTGTAAATGCGAAAAAACGCACCCCGCATCCCCACTAGCCGATCCGATCATGTTTTTACGCTTCGCCAACCGCCGGAATACTCGAAAACAAGATCCTTTCGAAAAAAGTCGATTTGGGCCCGTTTTGGCGGGCAAAACTTGAGGATTCAAAAGCGTAGTTGGAAAATTGACTTCTAGATCACAGTTTGAGGCGCATAGAACCCCACATTGGTGTTAGCGAGGTGCTGCATGACTTAAAATGTTCAGTGAGCTATTCTGAAGCTTAGAGACTTTGGGAAGGCTGCTGGCTTAACAGGTTGGGAAGTTATGGCCTAAAATATAACCTGGAAATTGCTCGGTCACCTTGCGGATTGTTTGATTTTTTCATAAATAAAATTTTCCTGTCAACATTTTGCCTTGAAATTTGGTGGGATTTTGTAAAACACTGAAATACACCTTTTCCCACATTTGGTGTGGTTGGTGGGTACCGACGGGCGGAAAAGTGGCTTGATCCTGAAAATAGCCCCGAAAACCGAGGGTTTTGTTTCCTTGTCAACTCCAAGAAAGGAAGTGTCAATTTGTTTGATCATCACTGCAACGGTAAAGTCTTCAAAAATATTTTTTTTAACTTTGTTTTGACGAACTAAGTTTTCTAGCCTACGGGAAAAGCATTTTTCCCTGGTAATGACATCACAATGACGTCACAGCTGGGCACGACCTGTCGCACAATGTGCAGGCACGTCTTACGGATCCAATATTACTTTGTTGACTTTTTTGCTCATTTCGTTCAGAAGTTATGATCGCTCATAAGTTTACCGGCCATTGCAGTGGCAGGCGCGGGAGTTAAAATCCTAGCTTACTCTCTTCATTGCTTCCTCAATGAATCCTTGTGTATTATACGCTTAATTCAAATTTTATATCATATTCTTCAGATAAATTCAAAGGTTTTTCACAACCACAAACAAATGAAACTCGTCAGTCCCTCGGAACAAGTTTTCTCAAATGATGCATCACCGCACATTAAAATTGTTTGCATGTAACTGTAGTCAATTGAAACTTATTGCCAGAAATTTCCTAAATTCATTCATCACCGCCACCTCCGTTTGACTGTTAATTGCCCATCGGTTGACGATGTCTTCGTGACCGGTGTACTATCGTTACTATCGGAAATCCCGAGTTGCATGTGCGCAAAGCTTCGCACCGTGGCACCGAGCAACAATAGAGATCATGCTCGCAATCTCTCTTCGCGTACGCCAGGCAACAAGTTCAATCGTTCACACGTTAATATCGGCAAAGCTACCACATCGCAATCTCTCTTGCTATTGTTTGCTCGCGCTACATATATAATGGTGTTATCCTTCACGCATATCCCGTTCGTGGTGAATCACACAATCACCGCAACACCACCGGAGTGGTTGCAACACTATATATTCTTACTTCAAACGGTGTCCTATGCTTTCCTCTGTAAGGTACACACATTTCGTGCAAGTCTCTAGTAAGCAGAAACATATATTTTATTTTATTTGACGTACAGTTTGGTCAGTAGAGCACTTCAAAGCAACAACCGTCTTTTGCCTGCAATTATCGTGGTTTTGCATGCAGTCAAGCACGCGTTTCGCCGAGGTGCGGAAATAATGTTGGCGTGCTGTAACCATGTGGTTCATTGTCTCATCACATTGCATTTCGTTGTGAGCGGTTTCTAATGCGACGTGGATAAACAATTACTCAGAAATTTTCTTACTGAGTTAAAACATGTGATGTAGAAATTTGACTGAATTAGCTTTACCATAAATAATTTTTTCGACTGCAAGTAATTGCTTGAGCCACACGTTACGCAATGCTTCAAAAACATTCGATTCTGAAAATTTCAAATGGCCTGTTAATGAAAACCAATTGTGAACCCGTACCAATGCAGTGTACACAAATAATAATCACTCAGAAACATTTCACTGCGTTGGAACATATCATGTAGAGATTTAACAATTTTTGCTTTGGCAATATTCTTTTTTGACAGCAGGCAACTGCTTGACCAGTATGTTCAGCGCTGCTTCAAAAACGTTCGCACATCTGAGATTTGAAACGGCCCGTTAGTGTAAAGCGTTTGTGAACCAGGAACGGGATCGCGAGTAATAACACCTATTGTGGTGCAATCAAACACCAATCGAGTGATCGCGGCGTGTGATGTCTGCGCTTCCTGCGAACTTCTATTTCTTCTTATGAGCGAGTTGTTCAAACAACTGCTTGGCCGCATTAGATCTCAAAACAGATGTTGAGCAGCTATTCGATTGTCTCATCGTCAAGAACCGTCAAGCCATGCAGTCCATGGCGAAGTCGATGGATTGGTCATTGGAGGACAACGTGTTCAACGGTTTGTTTGTCTGTGCCACACTCACAGGCCCCAGAGGAGGCCATACCCATTTTTACAAGCAGGAGCGGAAACACCTGACAACCACGGGGAGGCGGTTAAGCCGGACCAGGCTCTTCTTGTGAGGCTCATTCCAGGGGAATGAGTGCTGGTGTCTTAAATTAAAATGCGGAGGCTTGTGGGGTTGTCCACACACTCCGCATTCTATTGGTGATCCATTCCCTGCGTCGCACGTATGGTGTTATTGTCAGATGAACTGATGAGATGTGTGGCGGATAAAAATGGTTGTTTCGAAATGAGGAGCCGTGCGTTTTCACTCGATGGACGGGTGACTGTTGAGTGTAGCTGATGCCCAGGCTCCATGGCACCGTGTGCCATACACAGTGTGGCTCCATTATGAGGAAGCTTTGAAGGTTGGACGCCTGCAATGATTGGAAGGTTGTCCGCTGGGGTAGGCCGCACGCATCCAGTCACAATTCTCAAGGCGCCGCGACAAATCCCAGTGGGACGCCGTTTTTAAGCGTCGTACCCTACTTCTTTGCCGTCTCTGGTGGTAAGGGTGAAGCTGCGATTGCCAACGATCTCCATGATCATGCAGACCATGTGTCTATCACACAGCAGTTGCGGTAGGTTGCAGGGGAGACCGCAGTGCCATACAGCATCGTAAGCTGCTGTGAGGTCGACAAACGCAGCTCCAGCCTTCTTCTTAACCGAAACACTATCCTCGTTATCCTGTGCCTGCAGGATGACGTGATCTATGGCCGACCACCCATGTCGAAAGCCCACCTGCTCCCGAGAGAGCAATGGGTCGATGATTGGATCGACACCAGCGTAGATGAGTCTCTCGAGGATGTTCAAGGGGACACTCAGCAGGGATATCGGAACGTTGCTATTTGTTCTTCTAGACCCCAGTGGTTTTTCTGGCTGAGGGTTCGCAACTATTAGTACCCTTCTCCAGATCTTTTTAATTTTGAGTTGTCGCATGCAGGAAATGTAGAAGCCACGAAACCAAAACTTTGGAGCCGACCCGGCGTGGAGTATGAACTCCAGGAAAAAGGAATCCAATCCCGGAGAATTTTCTGAATTCACGCGATTGAGGAAAGTAGCAAGCTCCTCCAGCTTTAATGATACTGTGACCTCAGTTGCTACAATTTTCCATAGATCGAACAGCTCTATGTTGACCAGCCTGTTGGACTGACGATGCCAGGACCTCTGCGCTCCGTTTACACGAGTTTCGAGGTGATGGAATTTGCCAAGATGGGGCACTGGCGAAATGAGAGTCCAGACCTTCCAGTGACTTTGTTGAAGGTTCTCTATCCCTTGCGGCTAGAGAGCGAGAAGTCGATAGAATTTACTGCTTCCTCCCATCGTTCTTGATTTTTCTGCCTGAGGTGAGATGGTGAGGAGAAAGCAGCTCTATCAAAGTCAGTCCCCACTTGGGCTCGGATGATGGAGCGTTGGAGGGTCTCGCACTCTTTGTCCCAGCATGGCACATAGATCATCTGACGGCCACGTGGGATAAATTGTTTGGCCGTGGATAGCAGGTTATCGCAAAAATTCTGGTATGCCCTCTGAATGTTTGGTGTGTTCGGAGGTAGCAATCTCCCAAGGGAATCATCTATGAGAAGGCTAAAGTTCTTCCTACCAACCTTGCGAAAGTTCCAACACTTCACCGGACCACTGTGGGCAGGAACCTTGAGTGTCGGTGGCGTTATGAGGGAAGGCCGAGGTTGTGAACTCGGGAACTTTCCTAGAACACGTGTGTCCGGCAGTCGGCTGTCCTGGCCGAAACTCACGAATGCCAGGTCCGGGTTGCTGCCGACGTTCCGTCGGTGATAGAAGAAAATGGCTTCTTCCTTTTGGTGATACAACAGTCCAGGGTTGTTGAATGCTACCCAGGAGTCCCGGCTGTCATAGTCAGGAGGTGTTTTGTTGTACACCCGTTGACATGTTGGCAGTTGAAGTCACCAACACACAAAGACTGGTGTGTGGAAACTTCGGGATGACTGTTGGTGTAAATCGTGAACGCTGAGGTTTGTAAACGTTATTGATCTTATATTTCACAATGTCTACGCACAACCATTCAGTCCCTGATTATTCTGGAGACTGATCGACCAGTGACCATTCCAGCCGCTCATGGACAAACGTTTCAAGGCCGTGGTATTTGCTCAGGACTGACCCATCTAGTGAAACGTTGGGAATCACTAGATGAATGCCTTGTTCTTATAGGTTACCTGCTTAATGACAGAGATCTTGTTTCCAGTGATCCCGTCAGTGTTCAGCTGGAGTATGTTGGGTCGTGGGTCTTCGGCAACATTTCTGATACCGCACCCTGAGAAGGGCGCGTTATGACCCACCCTATGTCGAACACATCCAGTGCGGGTAGCAGTGGTTGCTCTCATAAGGACATGTTCAGTAGAGATTGTAGCGAATGTTGTACAGGAGGGCCACGTGAAGACACCTGTGATCGTCCTAACAAAAAGATCCATAGAGATTTAGAGATCGGTAGAGAAGAAAAGATATTGCTAGAATAGGCAGCATTGCACCATTGCCGCTCTACTTTCCCATCCCCACAACCCAAAGCACCTGAATGTCCGTGCGTAACATTTTCGCAAATCTCAAACCCTATTTACATCCCGCTAATAAAAACTCATACAGTTTTTTCCTTTAGTTTCATACACTACAAACTTTACCTGCTGCTACTTCAAGGTAATCACAATATGTTCTGTGATGTTCAGATTTTTTTCTGCATCAACAGAAACAGCAGAAGCGTTACTTCATTTCAGCATCCAAAAGTTGACAATTGTCTATTGCTCAGGCGATTTGCTAATAAAATTTGCGTTGTTTTTTTGTTGAAATAAAATTCTCCCTTGCATTTGGTGTTCAAAGAAAATTTTGCATGCTTCTTTCGTGCTACAGTGTGTGCAATAATTGTTTTCTTGGTTGAGTTAGTGCAACAAGAATGTCTATGAAGGTTTTGCATGCTGAAAGGAAATAGTGCGGTAAGTTTTAATCAAATCGAACCTAATCGGTTTGAGTTATTTAGCCACAGGCAAACCACTGCTGAAAGCAAGTGCGTTTTAGGACGCAGTCGAAAAGCAGAAAACGTTGTCTAGCACCAGGTGATACAAGCACTGTTATAACTTCTTTCTCTACAATTTTTTACCTGAAAACTTGGCAGGATGCTTCGTAACAGTTATAGCAACCGTTTGTGTAATCTTTACAGTTTTTCCCATTTTGGAATAGGTACAATAAACTTTCAAAATAGAAAAACAACAAAACCCTCCTTGCTTATCATGGTTTTTACTCAAAACACCAGTCCAAAAAGGTAGTAAAATTCTTTTATTTTGTTTTTCGTAAACTACACAATGTGACTAACGTTTTTCTGTAGACTTTTTGTTTCTATCGCGCATGGTTTTTCCTCCAGAGCCTTTTCAAGACAACGCCTTGCCCACTCAAGCGTCAGCACGAAAACCATACCGCGACCTAGCGCCAAACAGCAATCACCAATATACCTTGGACCGACGGTTGATGTTATATAGACACCCGCTCCTCGCCTGGGGAGGGAAGTGTGGACAGCAGTCCTAGGAGGTCTCAAAACACCTCTCGGTTTTCATCAACCTCCAACAACTCACCTGGTTCCACACCAAAACGGGTCGGAGGTGCAATAACAGTCATCACAGCACCTGATCCTTGGTCGACATCTGGGATATTTTACGTGGTATTCCAAAAACATGACACAGAAAATAAAGCATGTTTGCATACAACATATGCTTAATCGGAAGAGTTGTTACAAAATAGCTTAATCTTACAATTTTTGAAGAGTTTCATATTTTCATCTGGAATACCCCTGTGCCTCCTATGCGCTATAGGATACAAAAGATAACACGCCAAACTTTGTGGGTCTTCTATGAGATTTATAGAAACCGAAATTCAACCGTGACCTTCGGTAACAACAAACCGAGCCTGTTACGACGCCTCAAGAATGCCGGCACTCAGAGATTTGTTCTGGCACCCCTTCTCTTCAACATCTACACTTCTGAATTGCCAGTACCGTCTCCAGAAAGTATGCAGTCATTGAAGATCAAGCAATCATGCCTGTTGATGGAGAATACCAAGCAGTGGAGGAAGTGTTTTGCAAAAACATGGCAATTGCAGGTGAATACCTCCTGACTTGGAGGCTAAAGCGCAGCACTGCAAAAAGGTGTCAGCAGTCTTCCATCCCAACACAAAGGAACCTAAACGTGAGCTGAATATCACTTCAACAACGAAACTCCGCCTTTTTGCTCCGAGCCTAAATACCTCGGAGAAATATTGGACAAGACGCTCACTTATCGCTGACACGTCGAGTCACTTCGCAAAAAGCTGACACCACAGGTCACACTCTTGAGGCCGCTTACTGGCTCTGACTGGTGTGCTGGGGCAACAACGGTGCGAACAGCCACCTTAGCCCTGCTGCATTCAGCAACAGCTTATTGCGCTCCAGCCTGGTTATCACACCCACTTCACTGATGCTGCCATAAACGAAGTTTCGCGAAGAATGCGTGGATGCCAGCGTCGTGGTTGCACCACCGAACAATCTTCCTGTTCGCGAGGGAATCTAACTTATCGAGCTTTGTCGCAAACTATTTGCACTGTTCATAGAACGTCGGGCCATGAGGTCTGGACATCTGCTCCATCCAACGCCCACATGTTAGTCCAGTGGGAATGCGCCGCGTCTCAAATCGAGACACCCGTTTGTACCTGCTCAACAACAACACATCAGTTTGTCTGACGACAACAACAGAAGTGCGGCGCTCAGGGTGTTTCACCGATGGAATGCAGAACGGTTGGAGAACAATGCGAGACTCCGTACGTTCATCCCCGACATCGGACCAATTATCCTGGAATGGCATTGCCACGAACAGCGGTGTTCGACATAACCGCCTCGCCTGCTTACACAAACGGGTTATGGTCCTCATTGCGGCTTGAATGTGTGGCGAAAAAGTACAGACCGTCGCCCATGTTGTCCTTTATTGTTCAATCCATCGCCTTCTTCACGGCGTGCATGGCCTGACGGTTGTGGATAACGAAACAATCGAATGGCTGCTCAACACCTGCCTCGAGATCTAGTGCAGCCTAGTGGATTGAAAGAACTGGCTCAATCGAATAACGATGAAGAAATTAAGTCATGTACTTTTTTGGTCGAGGTTTATTGTTTTGTTGACCTACAGGGTGAACTTCGCAGTCACCGTAATGGTGAAACAAGGGTCGTGACAAAAGACCTGGTTGAAAGGTGCAAGTCAAGACCTGAATTGAATGGTACCAGGCGATATAAGAGGCCTGAATTGAAATGTGCCATTGTTTTCTTCAGCAATCTCACAAATATTTACTAAAGTTTGATTGCTTGATGGGAAAGTTTTGAATGGAACCATTACTATATTTGGCTTGCATTTGCTGCAAACTACTCAAGCTCTACTGTTTTTCCGTTTGCTCATGCCCGCTTAGGAAGCATTGCTTTTTGTTTGTATGCTGATGCTCACTTAAAATTGTCATTGATAGTATTTTCGGGCGTTATGTTGTTTATTACTTCGGGGTTTCATTTATTTGTTTCAATCTTCTTCGTTTCAGTTAGAAAATACTGTTCAGACTGAACTCGCTCTTTGTTTTTTAAGTTGAAGTGAAATTCCCTGCAATTGCAACGAATGTAACGTTGAATTACTGTGAGTATCAGGGTTGGATTGAGTAACAGTAAAAGCTGTAAGCTTTGAGGCCCTTTCAAGCCTGCAACGTTGGAGTTAAATATCACAGCACCATTTAACCTGCTGGTGCTGGAAGGACGATGTAATTAACCTGTAGATACGAATTCCGAAGTACATCTTGAAAAAATCTATTTGCAATTTGTTGACCTTTTACTGTTGCGAGATCGAATTCGATGCTCTATGTGTGAAACAAGCCCAGTTGATAACGCCCAGTTGCTTTAACATTCCGCTCAAACAGTATTTCAGACGCAACCATGAAACCGGTCATTGTGCTCTAACTGATGTAACCTAAAAGCCATTATGTCAAGTAAACCTGTCTATATTGTCTGTAGAGTCTATATAGACCTGTCTATAGAATCCTTCATGTGCGTGACTGGAACCTTTCATTTGGTCAGGTCGATGTTGCGGTCCATATTGCTTGTTAATTATGTTACAGTATTTTTTGCAATCAAACAGACGTAGAGTTTGTCATATATATTATTCAGGCTATTTCAAATTGAAGGATAATTTGTGGACTTGTTTCAGTGAAAATCTTTGTAATTTATGTATATTAAGGTAACTGATGTACGCAAGATGGCCTTGAGATCATTGCAAATTGATTACACATGGCTCCCACAAAAGCATACTGAGTCCACTGCTGCATACACCGTCTTTTCAGCTTTGTCTACCATCTTCATTGTTACAGGGTTTGATGTCTGATTGTCATACTATCTCTGCAAGAGATGTGATGGACGTCATTTTGCTAACCTTGATCAACTTTCAACACCCGCTTACGGATAGTTTTATGGTCTGAAATAGGAGATATTGAGGGACAAAGAAAGAAAAC
>Ga0210059_1002218_pt1 | contig 30193 bp, 19 predicted proteins | sample Ectturendosymbi2_FD_188042 | JGI IMG/M metagenome (GOLD analysis project Ga0210059, IMG submission 188042) | Ecteinascidia turbinata endosymbiont from Florida, USA - Sample 2 (SPAdes) (version 2) | ecosystem: Host-associated > Tunicates > Ascidians > Unclassified | place: Key West, Florida...
GCGGATCTGCGCAAGGGGACCTGGCGCAGATCCGCGCTATTATCTGCTCGTGAACCAGGGCCTGTCTTTGGCACGCGGCAACTATCAGCACTTTAATTAGTGATGTGTTGGTACAGTAGTAACCGAGCTGCTCTGAGCTTACCGGTGGGGATCGACAGGTCGATTGTTCGGTGCCCCGTAACACTAGCTTGTTTTGGATTTGAACAGGGCATTTGGTGACCTGATTTTATGGGTCAAGCTTTCAGTTTGTAATACTGTATGTTGCCACAATTGCTTCTGCTTTCAATCACAACTCAAAAGCCTTCTGAGGAAATATGTAAAGTTTCAAAGCCTTCTGAGCAAAACTAGTGTAAAGTATAGGCTGCGGCTTTCTTGGCAAACGGTGTCGATCAGAACATTTGCCTCGGTAGCCATCTATTTTGGAGTTTCCTTCAAGGTAGGTTTTTGTTGAGGAAAGCCTGGCAGCCTGCCGGGCTCCATGAGTTGATTTTTGCAATGCTGAACATTTTGGTTGCAAATTTTGCACTGCAAAATTATGAAGCTCCATCACACAAAAAATGACATGCAAGCAAAGATCTAATCACTTGTGAGTCATAAGCAAAATATTTAATCAATTTTGGGCAACAACACCAACGACCCAGTTTAACCTGTGTGGTAGAAAAGTTGTATTTTTCAGCTAAATGTCACTGGATGAGTGGTGGCCATAATGCCTTCAAAGACAACTTCAACGTTTCTGGCCAAATGCCAAGTGATAGCGAAATGAAAAAATTGCCAAGCAATGTATTCATATTTTATACTTTTTTAGAAAACCTGCGCTTTCTTTATGGTGTTAGCCAACGGCAGATTCAAATTTGTTTTTTGAAGGATTGTCTGATAAGCGGTGTTGCGTCCATCTCAAGGTCTCCCTTGAACAATGCAGTGACATCACGCTTATTTGTGCACGCAGTCGAATGAAGAGATTGCATGTCACGAGCTTGTTGAGCGATATTCTGGCTTTTGCTTCGTGTTTGTTCGAGGTTTTGACCGCGTGGTGTGGCCGCTGTGTGTAAAGAGAATTGACTGCTGTCTTGTTAATCGTTTCTACTGGGTTCAAAATAGAACAAAAACACGGGTTTGCCTGGTGCGTTGGCTGAGAGCAACGAATGCAGCCCGACGTACCTGCTGAACATGAACTTGCAGAATTTGGATATGAGATACAACCTGTACATTATGTTGTTTGAGAGGATGCTTTGTTAAGAAATACATCAGCAGAAGGTTGCGACGGTTATCAAAAGGCAACTGCCCCAAATTGCCCTCTGGGTTTGCTAATGGTGTGGCGCGTGGACTTGTTATAGCGCCAATGTATAACATGCCTTCGTGTCTGACGTAGTCAGAGGAAACGCCGCAGTTGCAGACCAGGCGCATTTTGTGCGTTTGGCCCTCAGACAGCTCTAAGCTACGTTTGCCTAGGATTGATTAACCTTGTTGCAAACTTAGAGATGTAGTAACAGACCTGAAACGCAGTGACTGCCAAAATTGTCTTTGTGCGCCAACTTTCAGGCCCGCGGAAACACGAGAGGCAATTGTTGTTCTTGTGTATCCTACACAGTAAGAGCGTTTCTCCCTCCGCTGTATCGTGACTTCTACGAAAACAAAGTCTTCGTTCAATTTTGCACCAAATTCTTTGGTGTTTAGCCCGTTGTTTCCAGGCTTCGTTTAGTCATTCTCATTGCTTTCTACCATAAAAGGATTCTTCTCACGTAGCAGAGCCACTGCTTTGATTTTGAGGGCTGATTTTGACGTGTGGTGACTTTTCTCATCAAATCTCTGCTGGCCATTGCTTTTGGCTTCACTCGCGAGGATTTATCCATCACTGCCATAACTCTTGTCGACCTGTTGCAAATCTCTCCAGATTGGCTTTCTGTCCCTCTGCAGCAGGGGCGGATGCAGCCAGGAAGTTTAGGGGGGTGGGCGATTTCAGTGAAATTTGGTAGTCAAATCTCATCACGGGTTCACTACTGCAAGAGAGATTAAGCATAAGCCTACTTCACAACAGTGCTGTGACAAAACAACGGATGGCAAAATGGCCTTATACCACGAATGCCCTTTTCCGAATTGCACAAAATCATGATGAATAAAGTTACTTTTATAGATTTCAAGGGGAGTATCACCCCAATCGCCCCCCGTGGATCAACCCCTGCTCCACAGCTCGTTTTAACCTGTTGCTTGTATGTCTGTTTCAACGTGTAAAGTGCATCTTTAGGCAGCGACGCATACCCACAGCTGGATATGTTTGGCAAGCACCTCCCCACCAGTCATAAAATCGCCTCCATCGCGCACTACTGTTTTTACACAATGCGACAGATTGCAATTAGATCTCGCGTAGCTTTAACCCTTCGCAGCTGGACAGACTCACTGAATGTTGCACCGCGCATAAGTCAAGACTAACTTTAGTTATTTTCGTTAGACGCATTGCTTTAACTCTCACCGATTGTTTTTTTTTGTAGTGGCACCAGAGTTTTTGCATGTGCGTGCGTACAAGACACACAGAATGATTTATCTCAGCACAATTGTATAGTGTTGTCAACAGCAACGATTTTGTTCTGCATTTTCTGGCGCTCTGCTGCTTTTGAAAACCATTTCAAAATCCTAAAACTGTGTGAAAGTTGGAATTTTCGCCAGTGAAAGTTGGAAATTCCGAAGAACAACAATTAATTTGCCATTATCCTGTTTTCCAACTATACGTCACTGCCATATACTTGCATCCCCCAGTTGAAGAACCACTGTCATAGTGGATGTATTGTTTCGTATACAATGAGTTCTGAATGAAAAGCTATAGGCTGTAGCACTGACACTAAATCGTGAAAGCTTAATATTTTGCGCTCTGTTTCATCAATAATTAGGGAAGTTGAGTTTGATCAAGTATATTTCCTTTCAGACAAAATGCCAACGTTGCGTTATTTTTGGCAAAGCCTAATGCAACCAACGTACGATGAGCTCTGCAGTAAAAAGAATGCAGCGTTGGCTTTCAGGAAAGATTAGTATGCGAATTTCTGAATACGCAGAATTAGCCCAACTGGCCAGTCCTTTGGTGGGATTAGGACGTGCCTGTTACTATCGGTAGGAAGTCAATCAGACAGGCGGAATAGGGGACCGAGGCGAAATTTTAGATTTCGGTCCTTCACACTGATCAAAAAAGGATCGAAGCGCTTCCGCCTTGCGCGAACAGAGCTATTTGCTCAATGACTCTTATGAGTAACAAACACCGGCGTGCCGTGCGTAGCGACGTTTGAAAAACCGCATGAAAGCAACCATGCTAAGAATCCGGTCTCAACAGAGCTTTGGCCAGACGTTGGACGCCTTACCGTGGGCATTTTCTTTTATTTACTGAGACATCGGCAGTACGCGGGGTAATAACCGTTTCGTTTGTACGATTTGTAATCATCAGAGCAAATTCAATAAAAGCTGGAGCGGGTTTCGACTAGATAACCTACGTTTTTCTTCGGTCTCCCAACTGCATGCTTGGGAATGCTTTCAAGTAGTTACAGACAGCGCATATTTTTTAACGTTTTGCACCCGGGTGGTTTTGCAGTAAACAATACAATACCATTCGTTTCGTTCTGTGCACTTTTTCAGCAAGTGCTCTTGGAAACATTGCCAATCACTGCTTTTCCGTCGTGATCCAATATTCACGGCTCGACATAACTCTACCAGCAAGAAAAACGCGCTGATCGAAACCTAATGCTTTTCACGAGAGTCTCCAAACGCTTGGCAGTGGCACCACTTCATGTGAGAAGAAAGCGGGTTGAAGCCCATCGTTTGCGCATGCGCAAGCAGCCCTTTAATGGCATGAACGTTTTGTTGCAACGCTTTTTTTAAACTAAATACAGCAGCTTTTTAGCATTAACCGCACGTTGAATGACTGCTTGCAATACTGGATTTACTTAACAAACAACCATTCAATGCTTTGAACACTACAGCGACTGAAAAACAAGCCCGGTCACCTGAACGCTGGCACTCCGGCAATGCGTCCAAAGGAATTGCATACTGCCAGTGGCATAACTGACCGGGGGCATATGTGCGAACCGGCCCTCTGACAAGATAAATGTAAAAGCCTGGCCCCCGCTTAGCTTATATTTCGTTATTTGGTTTTCAGTGCGTTGTTTTTGTTTGTGTTTTTTGGAGTGTTTTCCGGTGATTTTGGGTTTCAGTGCAGACATCCATATCCGGATTCACTATCATTTCCTAACTTTGTTCTTAGTGATGGCTAGTAGTGGGTCCCTTCAGCTAAGTTTTCCCTCCTCGCTCAAACCTCTAGTCGCGTAACTGCATGCGGTTCCCGAGCGTTGTGCCTTAATTTTATAGTTTTTGTTTATTTTTCTTAATCTCACAATCAAGATCCATGTCACAGGGGTTAGTAACAGAACACAAGAGCACATGGTCGTAACACAGTGCGAGGAAGACGATAGTTGGTATTCGCAGGCAACATTAGAAAGGAACCAAACTCTGCAGCTGAAGCATATACAGAAACAACCATGCTGTGAGCTCCGAAAAATCAACATTTTTCGTGCCTGGTGATTGACATTTTTTACATATTTTGAAGAACTTCATGCCGCAGCAAAGCAAGGCATGGCCAGTTAGTCAGCAGTATAATTTATGAATCGAGCAACTTCATCCTCAGCAATTAAAGTTTTTGTTATTGGTGCTCATAGCCGATGGTAGACAATCAAGGGCAATTGCTCTCCCGCAGCCCAAACGTTTGTGAAAAATAAGGCAAAATTTGGCAAGGAAGGGGGATATTTTTAGAAATTTTGCAAATTGCTACAAATTATTTTGACTTCCACTTTTTGAAATAAATTTTTTAGAGTTAAATTTTTAAACGTTAAATCAACAGCGTGTTCATGGCCTTTTCTGGTTGTGCAGGTATTATGACGAAAAATCCTGGAATAAGTTGGGCATAAAATGGCTTGATTGTTGCTACACAATGGCTTGATTGTCTTTACACAATTGTTTGATTGTCTTTGCACCTGTGACCGGAACATTTCAGAGCGAGAACTGCAAAACGCTGCACAATTTTGTTTTATTCCCGAGCATTTTTGATGACATCTTAGACCAGTGGTTCCCAACCTTTTCAGTGTAGTGGACACCTTTGACGATTTGGCAGAAAGCTGTGGACCCACTAAACAAAACCAGTCCAAAACTCTTCTCAAGAACATGTGGCTTTAATGGTTAAAACCAGTTTTTAACTTAATATTAGAAATACTTAGAATTATCGTTTAAAACTGATGTTTTCAGTTACTGGATTTTATGCGCTCTTTCGAACAGTCCTATTAAAAACTGCGTATGTTTCATATTTATCAAGTTAGAGAGGTGTAAATGGCCTATTTGGCCTTGCTCTTTTGACGTGTAACAAAACGATTTGCCAATTTGGTACTGGGTAACTGTCGTGAAACAAAAGTAATATATGTCCATGTTGGCCATGGATAGCTGCCGAGTAACAAAGCAACATTTAAACTTATTTGTGAGCTAAATCATATGGACATTTTTCCCATAAGGACCCTATGCGGCTAAAAAGTGCAAATATTGAAAATAGCATATTTTCATGTATCAACCTAATTTGCATATGTTGGATGTAGAACCTCAGGCTTTGAGCGTCTTTAAAATTAAATGGTAAACAGTGAAGTGAAGTGCCAATACCGGTTGCTACGTGGATGGTAGGAAAGGTCAAAACAAGTCAGCAAATCTGAATGGAAAAATCATTGAACATCCCAAATAGAACAATACAATTATTTCACACGAGGAAGGATCATGCTTACGTTTTTCAAAATATTTATCTTCACAGGTGTCAAGAAAGCCGATATTGGATTGTTCTATAAACGTAACAGTTAAAGCACCATATACAATAATTCTAAACTTAGTTCCTTAGCAACATTGCATTTTTGTCATTGCTCATCAGGGTATTTTAGAACTGACAATCATCAGCCTGTTCCGGCTTATTTAGCATGATTTGAAGTTATTTGGAATATTTTGACAAAATATTTAGCATTTTTGGTCCATCTCGACCTGACAATCTGGTTTCTAGAGTTGCGCTCAATTTGTTCTTTGCTAGCTTAACCATCACGGAGCGTAATTTGGCATTTCGCTATTTTGCTTTCATCTTACACATATGAAGGTCATGGACCCCCAAAAATCCTCTTGTGAACCCCTGGGGTCCATGGACCCCCGGTTGGGAACCACTGTCCTAGACGGCCTCGCATGGCTGTGACTGTGCAACGCAAAGGTTGCCTTTTCCTGAAACAGTTGAAGGTGTGAAGTTTGGGTACTGCTGATAATTAAATAAAAAGCCACGTTGGTGTCTTCATTTCGCCAGCAATTCCAATCCTCCATGCTTTGTTCTCAATTGCAAGCAAGATGTAGCTCGATTGTTGAAGTAAGAGGTTAGTAGATAGATCTAATCGGCTTCATATGTCTTGACGTTGGGCTCCTGAGTGTGATCTATGAGCGCTTCAGCGACTGCTTGTTGACCTCAGTGAGTCGATTCTACGAAGAAGAGAAATAAAAAAGCAAAATCCTGGCTCTAACAAATATGCCTCCGACGTTCTGTTCGTCGGAGTCGAGCACTCCACCGCAACAGCGTAATCTGAACCAGTTAAAGCAAAAACACAAAGCTTGTGGTGTTGGCCAGGCAGCTCCGCCTGGCGCTTTTCACCTGCGATCAACTTAAGAAAGATGAATTCGTGCTATCTCTGTCGGAAACGTGAAATTTTCTGCAGTGGCGCCAAAACATTGGGCTTTGGGCCAAGAAAAGCGGTTGTTGTCACCGTTTCGGGAACAGAGGTGATATTTTGAAGGAAAAATAACATTAGCATGATTGGTGTGTTCACACGGAGCAGCAACTTGTTAAGTGCAGGGATGAACAGTATTAGGGCTACCCCTATTATATCACGTGCCGTAACCTATTCCAGTAGCGTTGTGGTTTCTAGATCGGAATTCATTTTAAGTACTGGCGTTATATGGTGCCAAAAACAGGCGTGGGGTGACGCTACATGGAAAAAACGACATGCCGTGCAAATCAAAGTAGCTGAGAAGTTTTTCCTGTTGAAAAATGTCAAAGACAATTACAATAAACCGTCCTAATCTTGGTGTTACACCAGGTTAATAAGTGAACGCCGTTCTCTCTTCAAAAAAGGGAGGCGACAGCATTCCTCCGCGTCCCCCCAACTCCACCATCAATTTTAACCATTAGCAGGTCCGTAACCTCGGGGGTCATCCGGGAGCAGTGCTCCCCAAATTTTTTGTGCCCCCTCAAAATTTGCTGTGTCCAAAAAAATTTGTTTTAAACAAATAATAAAAACAAAAATGATCCCCCTGAACATGCATTTCCCCCCCCGAACCTTAAAAATTGGCTACGAGCCTGATCATTAGTACAACTGAAGCATCTCGATCTGTTCGAGGAAAACTGGAATGGAATACTTGTGTTAGTTTCCCGTCGAGTTATTCATTGCAAAGTACAGTTGAACCTACCTGCGAAATGCCACAACGTTGTGGCTAGTATGCCCCAGTGAACCTACCGAATCCTAAAAAGTATGCTGACGGAGGTTATATTGCTGTTAGTTCGATCAGCTTGAACAAAGCATGATCCCATGCAATTAAATAATTTTCAGCCCCGCCTTCTCGAGTGGATTTCCCGTCTTTGACGTCGATGAAACCGAAATGTGACGAAACATGTGCGCAAAGCGTGAAGACGCTTAGAATTGAGCGCATAGTTTCGAGATTTTACTAAACAAATTGTCGCGACGGCCACGCCCTTTCGAAAAGCAAGTGGCGTCTTAAAAGATCTTGTTAAAAGTTGCTAAGTCGCAGTTAACGTCATAATGCTTCATGCAGCGGGTCGTGCGGTCGGCCGTGCGAGAGTGTGCACTGCGTTTGCGACAATAGCTGCTTGAAATTTCAACAGCACCGCTTAACTTGTTCAAGTTTCATTTGTTGCGAAAAAACACCTATCAAATGCGCGAATGCGCTATTTAAAATTAAAAGGCTTATTTCAACAATAAAAAGCGTTTTGTGTGGAAACCGTAACTTGTTTGGCAAAATTATGTTTGCTTCACGCAGCGGACGTCCGCACATTTAGTTCATCAATCAAGTAGACCGGACCCTGGCTGCCGCTGCTGGAGAAAATCGCTATATTGTGAGAATTTTCAGACTCGGTCCAGAGCAGAACTGCTGTTGACCAGAAGCAGCTGCTCCATTGACAACAAACACTGCTTGCGACCCGAGTGTTCACTGCACTCATGTACTGCAACGATAAGCTTTGAAATCAAGACGTGACCCTAATTTCGTCTTTGTTAAGTGATTGACACCTTAATACAACATATGCAAAGCGGAGGATTAACAGCAGCCGTGAAGCAGTTTGGTGATCAAACCCGAAACTCTTTCTGAAGTGAAAAGCAATGGTCTCGAAATTTACAAAAGACCCTACAAAGTTAGCTTTTCGGGTATCGTAAACCTAATTGAATATAAAAGCGTGGAAGTGAACTGCTGTTCTTGTAGAAACATTATAGGTATCTCTGCGTTACAAGCTTTTCGTCGTGCGAGCTAATCGACCTGTCGTATAACATGCATTACAAGGACAAGATAAGTTTTACTGTAATAGGGGGATACTATTTGATATTCAGTGCTGACTGTTATGCTGACTAATGTTCAGTGCTGACTTATTCGTTGGTTGAAAACAACATCATGCGCCATAGCAATGCAATTTATCACACACTCTTTTCTTTAGAAAGTCATACTGTGAAAAGACAGCTCAGAAGAACTCTCACGAAAACGCAATCCGTTTCCCCATATAACATTCCAAATTGATACAGCTTATGTTTGGCAAACAACAGTTTTTTCGTTTTATTGATGCGACGTTTTGCATAAGAATTTATGTAATGGTACACAATCAGGCTCACTCTTCCGCCTGGGTATATCGAAAAGGATATTGTTGGTAAAAACCAATCAAGATTTACTTTGTAAAATTTGAAGTTTGCCTGCGCGAATTTTATGCGCACTCTGCTCTGTCAGAAGCTCCAGTCAGTTGCTGGAGTTTCGATGCGTCCCAGTTATGTTTACAGTGTATACACTGCAGCAGGACGCATCTTCTTTGTGATATCACGATTTCCTATTTCTTATCTCGGCACCAGTCCGCTTCTAAGCGAAGCGTACTTTAGCAATCCCCAGAAAAATATATTGCGTTTCTAGGAGGGAGCGCTACAAATCGCACACTTAGAAAACTGCTGTTGTGCGCTGTACCAGCCACTGGAGTTATGGCTTACGCAAGGCATTGGGTGACGTCACAATTAACTAAAAAAGTGTTGCTGATGTTTTTTTTTATTTTGAAAAATGCAAACCTGTGAAAATTTTTGCGAGTTGTCGTCTATCGCACTTTATAGGCAGACATCAACCTGCAAGCAGCACGACGGTAGAGACTTCCAACTTAAAGTAGGTAAAAAAGAATTACCCAAACAGCTTCAAAAAAGGGAGGGGAACATTTGGAAGGGGAGAAAAAGTTGCTCAACAATATCGTTTACGAAAGGTTGCTCACAGCCTACGGTAAGCGAAATTCGAAAAAATTGCAAATATCGTATTTCATTACCTGTTCATGAAGAGTACTGCTCTTGCTTTTGTCGACTTTTGTATTTCTTTTTTGCAAAATTTTCACTGTACATTAGTACGCGTCTTAATACCGAATAAAATCAAACGATTATACCAGAAAATAGCAGAACGACTGCTGTAAATACTGAATGAAAAAATATAATCTCAAAAGAAATAAATAAATAGCCGCCAAAGGCACTCCGGAATCAATGGCGAGGATGCAAGCATTGCGTAAATCATAAATCATTCCGAAATCAGTGATTTCCACTTTCTGCTGGCAACGCAACTGTGTGCGAAATGACAGAAGGAAATGTTTCATCAGCAATCAACAGCCTCTTTTTCGTTCACATCCAGTAATGTATGTGGATGGAGCGTGAGAATTCGTCCTCCTACTTTCGCTGGTAAGGTGTTCGGTCAGTTACTGTGTGCGATTATTATTAAGGTGCATGTGGTGCAAAAATATCGATGATAATGTTACCACTTGTAAAATTCTGTACAAAAACATAAAATATCTTTTTTCATCAAATGACCAGCATCATCATCTAGCAAAACGTGATCAGTTAAAAATGCGTTTACGAGAAGCCAAACTTAAGGCATCTTCCACCTGCTACGTAATGCAGACCTTTTTCATTAAATCAACGATTGTCACGTTTATCAAAAAACAAAATGAAAAGAATAAGTGCCATGTTTTAACTGCTCATAAAATTAGACCAGAACATGGTGTTAGTCGTATTCCAGATATTTTCACTAGCAAACGTGCGTTCGCCATGCACATACTATGCGAGGCGAAGCAGAGGATGGGGAATCAGTGGATCAGCCATTTGCTACCTTCCATGAATGAAAGGTGTTGTGACTCGGAAGTATTAACAAGGGTAAAATAAACAACTTAGGTTTATGTGAAGCATCTAGGCAACGGAGCGCAAGAGTCTATTACGCAAGGAAGGACATGTGTAATTCTGTGTTAGAAAAATACAGAATACGATCTGTGATGCTAACTTTGTATTGCCAGCATATTAAAAAACTTGAAAGTACTTAAAATCTTACAAAAAGTGCTTTTACACACAAAAATAAAAAAGTGTAAGGTCGAAGAAAAAGTCGATGTTTGGTATTTCCACGTTGTTAAACAGAAGCTACCAAGATTCGTTGACGCTTTTGTACAACTTCGTCAAATCCATCGTCTCCTGAGAAATCTTTCGTTGTTCGTTGTCACTTTGCTGTGGTGCAATTAGTGGATATGCACGTCATAGGTGTAGGAGCAGACAAAATTTTGGGGTGCGAAGGATTTTTGCCCAAATTTCCCCAAACGTTCCCGAAAAACTCCAACGAAAGTGACCTCCTAAAACAGGACTGCATTTCTTTTCATGTCGGGCGCATTTTTTGAGATAAAAGCACACTTCAAGCACCATTTTTGCTTAAAGTTCCCCCAAACTTGCGCAAATTTCCCCTAACTTGCCCGAAAAAAACTAAATGTAAAGATGACCTCAAAAAAGGTCTGCACTTTGATTTTGGGTGCCATTTCTGTAAGATCAAAGCACATACAGCGATTTTGCGAACATTTTCATACATTTTGCCAAAATTTCCATAGATTTTGCCCGGATTTTAAGTTATTTTGCCCGGATTTTCACCAAACCAAACGTTTTGGAGGTGCGGATGCACCCCATGCACCCCCGCTTCCTACACCAGTGATGCACGTGCTTGCTTGGGACTGATTGTTTGATTGGTAGAATTACTTCGTGCCATTTCTTTGAGTAGTTGCTCATTTGGCATTCTGTTATGGCTTCCTTATGGGATGGTTCTAACCATCAGGAGTAGGTGATGTATGAACAGAAATACGCAATCCGGACATATATTCATACTGGTTATGAATCAGAAAGCAACAGTAAAGACTCTTCGTCGGTTGCAATATTGAATTTATTGTGAGTTTTCGACGGTGATAAGTTGCATCCATTCGTGGTAGAAAGCACTGAACCCACTTGGATCAACCTGGGTCAAGATAGTGAATCCTTATACTTCTTGATTAAACTACTGTGATGCAATAGTTCTCAGCGTTTTCTAGGCCCCGGCCACCGATTATAGTATATCCTCCACCACCTCTCTACTACCTTTTTTGATACACTAAAGCAAATGTGGTTGACAGGTGTTGATTGACAAACACTGATGCTGACACTGCATGCAGCAAAGCACACATGCTTTTTAACAGTGCATGGCCTGATCTGCCGCTTTCAGCCCCAAATCGATAACCCTGACCTTATAACGGCGTTGTCTCGATACCCTCTAAAGTTTTCTCATTTCACTGGGGACGCGCGCACACACCAACTGTAGTTGGAATTCAGGGCCCAAATGTCCAAAGTTTGCACTACTGCTGAAGGCAAGAGACAGCAGTTAGATTCTTGGTACTTGTATAATTCCGCAAGAAGTCTAGTATATTCTTGTGGCAGACAGGTTTCAGCCTTTTCGCAACAAGCAGAAATATATGATATTGAAGAGTCATGAAAATATAGAACTTAAGCCAGGGAAAATATCATCTCAACAAAGTGATGCTTTGAAAAATTTTGACACGGGTGGCGTTTGCAGTTAGAAGTTTGTTCGTGACGGCGAAGGCTGCGACCGTTTTGGGGGGGTCAAAAATTGACGTGTGAGTGTGACCATCATGAGGATTCATACATTGGGTGACGCAGAAAAGGGTATAATTTCATCTCCAAGTTACGAGGGTGAAGGGTTCAACGGCGTTTGTTTAGGAGAAAACGGTGTAATCGTTTCGGCCCGGCCAGCATGACGGATCGGTTGTTTCTTCGTCTGGCGCGCTCGGTGAAGTGGATTTTATGTGAGCGAGTGCAATCGCAATTAGATGATTTCGAACCCCTGCGTGCCGGAGTGAGTTCTTTTTGCGTCAGTTGCTAGCTGTGCGCAGTCGGTACAATTCGCCGAAATTGTAGCATTGCAGTGTTCAGGTGGATATTCTTTCCCCTGCCGAATTGTGCATTTTGTATATAACCTGTGTAAATCGATTGGGCCTGGAGAACGATTTTACTGCGAGATACCTTGAATTCAACTAACGTTGTTGGGCAAACCATTCGTAACGACAAACCAATAAATTGCGAATGGTTCAGTATCAATGAACTGAGTCTTCACAGTCTTTATTAAAGTGAGGGTCTTCTGATGCTCGGTTGTTGTCTTTACGCGACCGGCCAAAGAGGCCATATTCGTTTTTTTCATCTTAACGTACACCTGCCAGCGTTTATCTTGCGGGGAACCAAAAGTAAAGCTGATAGCCTCCTCCAAGCTCATGACCTTAAGATCTGTGGATCTGTGATGCAAGGCTAGAAATCGTGACCCCGAACAGAATCCAAGCAGCGAGTTTTCAACTGTATTGATTTTTGAAGACGCTGCTTGAGAAAAACAGCATATCTCTGCGGAGAGCTGTTACTCAAACGGTCCGAGTGGTAGTTTGCACGGCCAACTGCGACTCGGACTCCAGCGGTCCGAGTAGCAGGTGGCAGGTTACACTTTTCATTCGAACAGTGGAAGCTGTTACGCGGCCTCGGCTTTTTGTGACTGCTATGGATGATGTCACCGTTACGTCCTACAACAACCTAATCCTGTCTGTACGTAGTTAGGTATTGTTGGCTTAACTGCGCCACAGTTTCCGTGCACCAGTTGATCCGTCCAGAAGGTGATTTGTTGACTTTACCATCTTCATAGAAAGGCATTGTATAATTTGCGACGCCTTATTGAATTTTTATACACAGACGAGAGCCATTAAGTTCTGGTCAAAGGCTGTACCTGTTTGTGCGTTTAGAAAAAAAATACTTTTTTTATTCAAGTTTTTGATGTACACAAAAATTGGCGCACGAGACCTGGAATTTGGGTAACGGACGTTTTTTGGGTACGTTAGGTGTGCGAAAATGTGAATTACCTGATCGTTTTGCTGTTCAACTCCTTTTCAGGTAAAAATTACACACGTTCCAAGTTCAAATTATGCTAGTGCACCTGACAGTTCCCCCAAGTGCTGTACTACAGCTATATGCAAGGCTTACTTTTCAATACAAAACATTCAGTAAAATAATTTTACTAGATTTTACTAAAATCTATCCTGTCCCAAATAAATAAGAAGATGGACAATTCAAGTATCCGGTTTACGGAAAACTCGGACTTATAGTCAGTACAATAAGTGGCACGAACTCAGTTAAAATTTGCTCTGCCACTGAACATAATGCACATGTTAAGTAAACAATACGCTTAAGCCTGTCGACTTTGCCAACGCAAATGCAAGACACGATGGCGTTGATAAACAAAGGTTCCATATTAAATACTCTCATGTATTTAATTACAGATGAGCGCGCGCAACTTTTATGCTTTGCTTCATTCTTTTTTTGAATATTTCCTCGTGTTGGAAAGCAGTGGCTTCCATGATACAGTAGCAGCAAGATGAGACTCTCTCAGCGGCCTTAAATTTTTTACGCGGGTGAAGGCGGTGCTGTTTCTAACTAGGAAAAAAGCTATTTGCGATGGCTTTCAATGTCAATAAAACAGTAATGGTCGGCATTCAGCAGAAGCGCCTGCTGAAACTGGGGTCAAAGTAGAACGTCTGTTCGTTTGAAAAACGCTCGTGCATGTCCGCGCAGTCCTGCTTCGCAATGTCTCCTTCTGGCGTCGAGCCAACTCAGTCGCGAGTAGTTGATACTGATCGCGTTGTGGATTGAAGACCTCCGACAAGTGGTAAAAATTTAGATTCCGAGCGATAGAGAGCTGGTTTTCTCAGCACCATCCTGGATAAGTCGAAAATTGCAATTTGGTTTATCGACTTAGCAAGGTTTCTTATCGATAGGGGATCAATAACCGGTTGGCTTCGCGGGAGGACTGACGCGCCAACCGCGTCTCACCGGTGCGCGGCTGTGACTGTCAAACAAATCAGGGCGACGTTTTGTCGATTGTTTTGCGCCGTGTAGCGAAATAATTGCGGCTCGTCGTGGCTCCCGACTTGAGCCCGATGCCAGCCTGAATGGCTGGCCTAACAACAACAGAGAAGCTGAACGCAACCGCAAATGCGTGGAGCAAGGTGTAGATGGCGACTTCGAGTCGGGGGAAAAAAGCAATCACCGAATTGGCGTGGCGTCTTCAAAGCTACTGGAGAAAGGTTGCAACTGGGCAGTCGAGCACAGCGAGCAAGAACGCGGTTGCATTGCGAAGGTCACCGTACAGCGCTTTGCGTGTAAGCAGAGCCTGGAAGAAAGTCAAATGCGCTGTTTCGGCCTCAGAGTGGACAGAGTGGCCAGTCAAAGCCAATAAGAACTGAACGTTTGCGACCGCGTGAAGGAGGTGCTTGAGAAAACAGTAAACCGGGTCATAAACGCGCAAAGCTTTTCGCACAACCCACACTTCACCTATTTCGAGCGGCATTACGTTTGGGTTAAATGCACCTTACCCAATGCATTCCCACACGCTGATGAACACCCGGTGAGCGGCCCGCTCTGGATGATCACTTAGAGACAGATAGCCCCGCATCATCAGGCCTGGTGGTGACTCGCTGTTTGGCTGTTGGCGGGTTATTATCCTCTCTACGAGATCCACGGCGTCCGTCGACGAGCTGCGCAGGGAGTGAAATGTAGCAGCCAGAAATGCGATACGATACTGTGTGTTGTACAGCGCCAGGCTGTCTAGACACGCTGAGAGAGAGGGAGCCCGTAAGAAATAGAGAATTCTCGGTTCCGCGGTGCCGGCGCTGCTCGTGGTCAAAGATTTGCGTGCGACTGTGGTCAGCGCCGTCAGTTGCGCATGGTATCTGCGCTGGTGGCAGCACAAGAAAACTCTGCGCGACAGCGGGGATAGAGCTGGCATACGGCGTCAGACCTTATGGCAGAAGGTGCGTTTTTTAAATCACACTGCTGCAGCTATATAGACAAGAGCCAGTGAAAAGATTGTGCAGTTGATGGCGATTGCTGACAAGGCGTTCGTGAGAGCGCGAGAAGTGGGCTGTGGAAAGGCAGAGCAGAATAACAGGCGAACAGGCTACGAGTGAGAATTACAGAAACACAGTGTTGGTTTTTCGGTTCACTGCTTATCACCACCGTGTGGATGCGGTGAATGGAAAGAGTTATTTCGTTATCTTTCAAACATTCGGATGTCTTGCATAGAGCTTTTCGCAAGTTGGAAGCAAGTTAGTCAAACATGTCTTTTAATCAGTTTTTCTTTTTCGTGTCACATTCTATGAAAGACATCTTTTTTTTGTGCAAGAATTCAATTTGCTAGAGCAATCACAATGTTATTCGCAGTATGTACCGTTCATTCGTGGTGTGGTTGCTTTAATTTTACTGCAAAAGACCCTTGCTTTAGTACATTTGCAGTGGTTGGTTTGGTGAATCGAAGATGGCAGCGCGATAAGGCATCTTGCCTAAACGTTATTTGCACTATCATGCGAGCACGTCATCCCGTACGGCCTTTAAGCCGATAGACATATCGATGCTCAGGAAGACAGTTCTTCAGCTACTTGGGCCTCACGCACGTCACACTGGCAGATTGCAGTGCGTGCAACAAAGCACACAGTTCTAGCAGTGAGGTCTTGGAGCTACTGCTCAGCGAAACAGGCTTTCGAAACAAACCAATTCGTCACTCGTAGTTACAGCACAGGGTTATCGCTGCTATATGGGCACTGCTCGAGGTTTCAAAAACGTGCTTGTCCTTGTGACAAGTTTATGCATAATGTGCGATGACACTGTGATGAAGGTAGCGAACCTGTTTAATAGAAATTTGGATGTAGTTTGTCATCGTGCCCAAGCGTAACTTTGTAAGAGTTGTCGTGTTTGAAATTGTATTTCAAAAATTTTTAATTCTCTTTGCAAGTCCACTTGGACAATGCAAATCTGCTTTGTCGCTGATTAGTGAAAAAAGCAGCTCGGACGAGTGATCCTAAAAGTAAACAATTGTCTAGAAATTATTTGAAGATGAACTTGCATAACTTCGTTGGTGACCGTGCACTCAGTGCAGTATTTCAATCTGTGATGAAACGATTGTCCTCTCGCTGTCAGGCAAATAATTTTGTGCATTTCTTTTTGTGTGAAATTAGGTGAATTAGAACTTCGAGAATTGCAGCGCTAGCTTGTTCGATAGCTGTTTGTGATGTTACATGTTTCATAAGATGCGCCTGACGCACTCGGTCGTTTTGTCAAACTGGATTCTACGCTGGAATATTGCGCCGACGAAGCTTTATGTAGCAGCAGCCGTCGAATGTTGAGCCTATGCCGGAAACGAAATTCGAAGCGGAAGCTGAAAAACAAGATTTTAAAACAAAACGCACTCGACGACCGACCGGCGAACTCAGCCGTCCACACATTGTTGTCGTGCTTCGAAGAGGCGCAGTTGGAGACATTGCTGCTGGCATTAGATTCCAGAGACGGAAGCTCCAGTGCGTGCGTAGCCTTCCCACACCTCTCCGCAAGTATGGGCAAGCTGGACGACAGCTTGTGCGCTGTGGCTGTTTGCAAAGCGTATCGGTGGCCGGATATTCAAAATACTTGTAAACTTCGACGGATGCCGTTCTGCGAATCACCCCCCAACAATATCTGCCTCAATCCTTTTCATTATGCTGTGTTCACTGGTAAGTGTTAAGTTGCTGCTGTATTTTATGCAACCAATGGCCCTGCAAGGTGGTTTGCTTCGGCTCTCAGTTCTAATGCATGGACGTAGGAACGTTCCTGCTATATTTATTGCTATTCTTCAATACGCAGTTAAATCTGGAGTGTTTTGTGATAGGAATCTTAAAATTGCTAGTGTTGATTCCGTTTTGATAGTAGGACAGCAAAAGTCATATTTCCGTTGATCTGTTTGGTGGTTTTTAGTCATTTCCCGGTACCTGAAACACGTGTGAAATGATTTATTCACTGATGGGCAAACTGTGGCCCGCAACGAAAGAGCCATGTCCGTTAATGATTTCATATCATAAAAATGACATGTAGGAGTCAAATTTAATAACCTTAGTAACGCTGAAAAAAATGTATAGGGTAAGAAGCAACGGTAATAACTCACACTTTCATGTTGCATGAAAAGATAACATTGGCCCTTCAAAGTGGTCGCGGTTCTATAAATCTGGCCAGAAAGAACTTGGCCATCATTGCGGCAGAGGAAAGGAAAAGCAAAGATACTTTTGCGAAACGAGCTTTTCCATTGAAAAGATTTTGCCATTTTTTATTGGAATAGAGGTGTGACTTTTGTGTAATGTGCGTTTACGAACAATATTGTTTTTTTTCGGTCGATTGTGCTCGTCCTTGCCGCGGTTTTAGCTTTGCACAAAGTCTTCATGACCTCGGCTCTGAAATTTGCCGGACCTATGCTAACATGCGTTGCGCCTGCAGCAAGCTAGAACAAAAATGAAAAGCAAGGACAAGCCAAGCCACAGGCCTGTAGCCAGGTTTTCAGGTTTTGGGGTGAAAAATACATTTTTAGGGGTCAGAATTTTTGGTTTCATGTCTTAAATCAAACTTTTCTGGGCAAAAAAAATTTCGGGGCCCTGTGGCTGCGGGTCTGCCAAGACGTTCCCACTAAAGAAACTCTCAGGCTCTCAAAATATGTAGACTTATCGACAACTAAAACTCCCAGTCAAATACATACGCGTTTTTCTCATAACCTCATGTCTTTATCAATTTGCTATTTGGTTTCGTCTTTGCATACTTATCATGCTTTTTGTATTTTCACAAATTCGCACAAGTTGTGGGTGTATTATTCTAATACAAAAGGGCCATATTGTACTCTTATTGAAAGACAGTTAACTGAGAAGAAAATGCTCCTGAAATATAAGCACTTCGTCAGATTGGTGAACAGGTGTGACTGAAAAGTGTTAAATGTTGATTTTATTAATTTCTATTTCCTGCAATACAAGTCACCGTTTCAAAAGATTGTGTATTTGAGAAAGCTACAGAATTAGGTTGTCGTTCGCAAAAGTTAAGTGTGCGAAATGGCCCCCAAAGGTCTTCTGAATAAATTGTGCGTATACCATCGCTTGATAGAACCAACAGTTTTCACACATTTTGTTTGGAACTGGCCAGGTGTGTTGCATCGATTGCACATACAAAAACATGCTTTAAATCGATAAAAACAGTCCACGTGTGGCTGAAATATAAGTTGCTTCTGGGTGAAAAACTCAACCCGTCGTTTGTTTCGTTTTTTTTGTGTGAAAAACAGACACAGTCACCTGATATGGTTGGTTTTGTTCAGATATTCCCTTTACCTCCTTTGAATCGTTCGCTCGCAACCATGACTCTTGCCAAGGTGAGTGAACTTTTGTGTGAGTGCAGCGGCATTGGCGATTTATTACATAACAAGACGCTTGGGGAGGCGCGAGAAACTTGTCATTAGCGGTTGCGGTGAAAGGCTTGCGCGGTAAATTGCGTGCTTGCTGCGGCTGAAGACCGTGTCCATTTGCTGGTACATGCGATGGTATGTGTGCTTGATAATGTGCATTCGCAACCGTCAACGGCTGACCAAGGCTGCTCGACGTTAGTGTAGTTTTGGGTGAGGATGTGGACTTTGCGGAACGCTTAGTCTAAAACCCCAGTCGTGTATGTTATGCCTCTCGTTGCCGCTGCACAGCGACTGTGATTAAAGCAGGCCAGCACAACTCGAAAAGCTCGAAGGGCCAAATCGACCAACATAAATTCGCCGCGGGCCGCGAAAGTCTGTTTCGCTGTAGTGTGGAAAGAAATTCTGAAAGGACAATTAATTGTCCGAGCTCGGGCGTTTGCAACATTTTTCTGCAAATGAGAAAGCTCTCGCGGGCCACATGCGGCCTGCGGGTCATATGTAGTACAGGTCTGGATTAAATTGTGAAACTTCTCGTTGGACACAGTTTACTATTGACGAGCACTCTCTTGTTTACACCCATTTTGAGTTCGCGAATGCTCATGCTGATCTAACTTTTATGAGTAAAGAAATTGTCGTGCCTTGTCGGAAACGCTTCGAATAGCAATAAATGTGTGTCCCCTTCTTTTAAACCACGTTGGGGAACCTGCGGCCCGCGTGAACATTTGATATATGGCCCGCATCAGACTTTTCGTTAGTGGATTAAGAGTACAAAATCTTGTTTTCAGTCGATTTAGAATACAAAATCGCGTCAAAACGAAGCTCAGTGATAAGCAGGTACTTATGACAGCATGTCATAAGAAACCTCTATCTCTCATAGTTAGATAAAGGCATAATTTTAGGATAAAATCGATTGTTAGTTGCGGCCCGCTAGCTATAATCCACAATTTATGCGGCCCGTGATAGTAAATAGGTTTCCCATACCGGTTTCAAGCGTTTGCGCAAAAATCGGCTAAAACCCTGCTAAGTACGCCATGCGAATACCAGCAGGCAGTGAATTACCACACAACACAAGCAGTGAATAGGGAGAAAGCTCCGAAAAGACCTCATTTCCTGATTGCGTTGCCATGTACATAGCATTGTTTCCAAGGAAAACCTTCGTGCTACCAACCGCTCGTTAACTGAATGTCTCAACGCAGTAGCCGCGTGGTCGGCTGTCAGCAACCCAACCCGACTCCTGTTCCCGCTAATACATATGGTGATTTATGACCGGGCTCATGCTGCTCGCAGGGGCGCTCCCAAGTCGCTATTGTTTTCAAGGTTCTGTGGTCGGTCCGCCGGCGTACCTATATTAACGTCTGCGTTCCTTCGTCGCATGCTTGTCAGTTTACCTGCCGCCGAGTTTGGCCAGCAACATTTGTTCAAACACCATTAAGCCGTCGATGAAGGACGTTAAAGTGAAGATTTTTACTGCCTCCAAGCGCTTGTTTTGCGGTGACTAATTGCTGGTATAGGTTGATAAGAGCCAGTGATCACATATTTGCACGATTGGAGGACTTAAAATAAACCTAGGCACATCACCATTCGATGGTCCATTATGGTTTGTAATTTGATTGGCATGGTTTGTGCGTGAGATCGTCGCGTCCACCCCGTTTTCATGCGTTTCTGATTAGAAGACATAAGAAGTGCCTTTTGTTTTTGAACGTCTGAATTCGCGGCGAGATAAGCGAAGTTGAAATTTCGGCTGTCCAAAGTTTTACTGCCCATACCGTGTCTCTGTTAAATGAGTGATGAAACTTGGCAAAGCTGCAGAGCATTACAAGAGACCTTGTTTATAAGATAAACTGCCTCGGACTCCTGCTGTGCAACAAGTTTGTTCTGCTTGCCTGCTGGTATTTCCGTGATTGCTAACTAAGCGCTCACGCATAGTGCCATGACCAACTGTACTTTCCAGGTGGTGAAGATGTGGAGATGTGCCAAGACACCGAAACCGAAACTGGGTCGGCTGGAATTTTATATGCATCGTCCTTTCAAGGTAAATTGATATTTGAGTTGGGCAAAGTGGTGGGATGATTTTTCTTCAGCCGCCTATGAAATTGTGTGTAGACGTGAAAGTCTACAAACCGATTGACCTGTGTCAAGTTGGGTGGGCAGGGACTTGGTAACCGGGGAACGAGTGGGTCGCCCGAAATTTGTCGTGATTGCGGTCAGTCATGATTTTCTGGCGCTGTCAACAATAACCAATGATGTGTGGAACGCGTTAAAGGCCGTCTTTCTAGTCTAATGTCCTCATACAGTAAACAAAGAGTTTTTATTAAGGCGCGGTCGTCATAACTTGTGTTTTAAAGTACATGTGCATTGCCGCAAAAATTTTTTATCGCAGGTAGCATGCTGGTTGTACGCCTGCTGGTTGTACACCGTGTTTTAAAGTAATTATAAAGTTTCGTGAACAGACAAAAACAGTGGCATCTGACATGTTTCAATCAAAACCCTGGAACAAAAATAACCGCTCGTGGCATAAACGAGGAAAATAGCATTTGTTGGCAAATAGTCGAGACGTTTGGCCAATATCGCAGCTACGCTGCCACTGCTGAAAGTCAGTTTTAAAGTGGCCTACGCTTCTGTCTTTGATTTTAACCGCGTGGCAAATCGTGGACAGTAGTATCGGGCAATGTGTGTCTAGCAGTAAATTCAACGTACAGTATTCACCGATCAGATGAAGAGATAGTGTTGTGCACATGCATGTGGAAACTTTTCCATCATTGCTTTTATCAAAAGCCTTTTTCTTTTCACAGTTTCCTTATTTAAACCAGGTTTCTGAGTGTGAACTGCATTAGACGAGGGCAAGAACAGCCGGCCCACCGGGCTAACTGAATTACGAGGTTATTTGCCATCAAGCAATAAAACTGCCAAAATGTTTCATAGCAGTCGTTTGTTTCTCATAACTTGAGCGATACTTGCAACAGCGCCGCATTGAACAAAAGTAAACTTGTTGAGCAAGCAGTTCATTCGCCCAAGGAAAAATTTGGTGCCCCACCAGCGTAATGGCAGCAAATACCATGTATCAGTTTCGCCATGCGACGCGTGTAACGTATTTCCGTTTTGATGAGAACTCAGTACATGTGTAGCGCCGCAGCGTTGCTTTCATGAAGGGCAGCGTACGTCGAGGTGCTGTGATTGCCGTCCCCGTTCGCTTTTTCCGTGCTACGCTCGCGTTTTCTTGAGAGAATCGCTGTCCTCTCGATTTAGAAAAGCGCGTGAGAGATCGTTGTCCGATTCTTGATCGCTCGCCAGTCGCGTTGCGTCATGCGCGCAACGCCCCTGCGACGCTTTGACACATCTTGCAGTTAAATTTGGCCGCAGCCCGGCCATTTACACGGCTGATAAGCGGTTCGAACAGGCAGTTCTCACAGTTCGGCGGCGAATCGTTAATCAAGGCCGAATTGCTGCTCTTGATAGTCCGCTTCATACACCTAATGCCGGACAATGCTGAAAGTTGTGGAGCAGATTAAGGAAGCTGTAGGCGCCGGATCGCTTTGGCAAGCGCGTTCGCGCTTATCGAAGTGCCTTATTGCGCATCAAGGTCGATTTTCTATTACGCTTGTGTTTTGGGCGACCGTGCTTAAACCTGGCTCCACATGACCGCGTCGGTAGATCGAAAGGGGGTACCTGGTGGCGTCCGACTCACCGTCTAAAGATTAAACTAAGCCCGGTCTCGGTCCTGGCGTCACCGTCGCCGGTAATGTAAAGTTTTCGAAGGCGGCACCCGCTCCGGTAGCCGGAGTGTGGCAGAAATAGAAATGCTTGTGGCGCCCATGCGCTGTATAAATAGCTCATGTTCAGTGCAGCAGCGCAGTGCACGTATTGATGGGCGGAGAGATCGCAAAAAAATTCGCACAAATCGATTCGGTTTCTCTGCGCGACGCCCACGAGCGGCTGCGTACAACTGCGCCCAGTGCAATCGTCCACGACAATTTTTTAACTTTACTTTCTTTTGAGCAACATCGCCTGCAATAGAGGCCACCACTGGGATTTGTTAAATCTCTTCAACATTCGCAAGTTGTTTTTTTTGCGCGACAGTACATGGAATCACTGGTCGAATATGTTCGCCCCTTGCGCAGTTGTCCGCGAGGGGATGGGGGCACAGGAATGCCACCGGGGGTCGATTCGACCCCAAGCGCAGGAAAAATTGTTAGAAGTCTCTGCGCCATTCGAGGACAGTTGTTGACATGAACCTAGAAAAAGCAACCGTCGTATCTTCACTAAATCCGAGTAACTTTGCAGTCGAAACATTTGAAGGGGTGAACCACTTCGCAGGTCTTTTGCTGCGTTTATTCACAAGTCAAAACGCCCTCTGGTACGGAACTATGTAGTTCGTTCTGTTTCGCTCCTTTTCCTGACTTCCACGGAAGAATGCAATTAGCTCTCGCGCAAACCGTCTCTCATGGGAGTTTTCGGTTACGTCTCTCGGGGAAGTCGGGCCAACGCCTACAACCCAACCCTTGCCGGCTCCATTTCGCTTGCGTGCACTTTTGCCAAAACAGAAACAAGTTGTGCAGATCGGATTAGGTAGAGAGCCCGTCGCGCACTTGGCGCCTTGCGGGAAGGAAGTGGTCCCGACCAAACAGAAAAGCTGCGGATCAAGCCTTGGTCCGGCAACAATGACTTAACTGCCTGCTGCGTTCGGCAGCGGTACGAAACCGTTGTTAATTCTGTAAAATTGCGGCTTTAACGCCGTTCGATGGTTCGCTCGTTGCTGGGGGGAAGCGCCATTTTGCCAACATCCGGGGCAGGTTAGCAACAAATCGCCTGCCGTCCAGAAACCATTGTCGCTTTTTAAGCAACCTTGTAACAAACGGTTTTATCGGATCCTGACGACATGGTCGCCATCGCACACGGCGCGCAGCGTGTGCTTCGCCTGTGTGACTGTGACTTGCCGAAAAAAACGGCGCATGTAAGATGCCTCATTGTGTTTGACAGTCAGGTACCCTGTTTTATTTACGCCATGGGCATCGGAAGGGCGGTAGGGAAGAGCTTTGGTCTCCCCTAGATTTTTAAATGTGACATTTTCCTCTTACATTTTTAGCCAAAAGGGTTGTTTTCTTCGTTTCGAGAAAGAAAAATAAAATTTCACCACTTTCGGGGTCTCCCCTGGAGAAGTCTTTTTGACTGCCTCTGAAAAAATCCACTATAGGCCCTCCACGGAAAAATCCTTCCGACGCCCGTGATTCACGACCTGCCAGCGACGAACTGGTCGTTTCGCATTTTCTCGTCACGACGAAAACGACGCGCAATTCCCAATCTCCGCAAAGCTCCTCCCCATCCGGCTCTGCGCTCGAATTGCGAGGTGCGCCGAGCTCACTTGGCAAACAGTCATCCTCCGTTTGATCGGAAGCGGTGATATCACACTCGCATAGTCTCACTTTTGGCGAATTAATCGGAATGTCTGCCTGCGACATTGCCCGTTGACGGTAATCGCCGAAATCGTAATTAATCCTTGCGTCGAACTCAAGCCGCGCTTGCTAAGCTGTTGGTATGAAAATCTGGTTGTTTACCGCTTCTATTCTCCCCGCTTGACGCCAAAAAAGAACGAGTTATCCCGTATTTTTCGCAGTGGCCGGGCTGCCGTCGCCAAACTGCTCTTTTGGCAAGGGTAACTTTAGGCCTTACCCCAATGACCCAACGTACGCTTTGCACCAGAACCTTGTTGAACTTGCATAAAAAGGGCTTGGATCTAGACGAACATTCTTGGAACTCAATTACACCCTTCAGTTTTGCATTAATTGCTTCCCAATACACCGTTTGTCATGCTCATATTTGCGCACAAGCCACTCTGCACATCATTCGCAAATTGATGACTGGTCCTTATGGTCTATTTTGTTTTTTGGTGGGGAGGGGGCAAAAAGCCATTGGATGGTCGACCCACTTTCACCATTCGACCCACTTTCACCACTCAAACATTGAGTTTGTTGTGCTTATATCTACGTTTCTTATACGCTAACCGAATTAGAGGGGATGTATTTGGTCCACTTTTGTGATCCCAAAAGTTAGCCGGAGTTTTTCTTAACTAAGTTGACCAATCCAGAATATTACAGTACGTTTGGACGTGATTAAAACGAAAAGAACAAATTTTAACGTTGGCCCTAATTGAATTAAGAGCAAAGAGGAAAAAGTTGGGCGTCAGAAAATTTAATTGTAACGCGCAACCCACGAAACCAAATTTCCCGCTCTTGGACTCGTTCAGGCAGCTTGGTAATGTTTGGCAGTCTTTGCCAAGACTTGAGAGTTCCGAACTCCTTATGTTGCGCCAGCAATGAACCACTCGACGTATTGGCCCCGATCGTTTCCACATACTGGACAGATGCGTTTTCCTGTCTCGGCCACTTCAGCATTAATTACGGCGATGCAGTGTAAGCGCAACGCTCGAGATGAGCGTTGCTGACAAACATCGGCAGCAGCGTTCGCGTTTGTTATATGGAGACGCCGGGAGAAGAGGACTTAACCAACGCGATGTTGCAGTTTCTTGGAACTAATGCCTCGTCACCCTCTCTATATTTAGCACTGGCAATTTAGTATTAAAAATGGAAATCGCTCGAAAATACAGTGAAGTAGTGGGTGAAAAAAAGCTAATGCAGCGTGACGTGCTTTCCTGACCGCTAGCGCCAGGCCGATCCTGCTCGGGTTTATTGCAAGCTTTTTATTCTCTCGCAAACCGTTTACGATGTCGCCAGGCAGACGAGCGAAGTCTCTTGGTAAAAATTCCATACGATTTTTGTGCGGGGCAATAGTCATGCCAACGTAACATCTGCGCAACAACCAAGCGCTGTTGCTTTTCTTGATTATTATTTGCAGGCTTAGAAACGTTGCAGGCATGTTTTAAAGGGCCATTTCTATTTCTAGCGTTCAAAAAGAGGGAACCAATTTGAACCAACCAAAAATGCAGTCGAAGCGCTATAAAGTACCGGACGTCACATGGGAGCGCCGAAAGGGAACGCAAAAACATGAGGGGTGGGGTTTAATTGGTGTTCTTACCCTCCTACATAATGACAGCAATTTTCACCAACCCTCACTGCGCTTGCTTCTAAAGTAATTTACGGCAGCCCCAGCGATAGCAAAGATCACGCCGTCCTATCGTACGTGCTGAACATGCCACTGTGTTCACTGACTTGGCTAACAAAGCAGAGTTAAATGCGAGGTGAAGGACTTGCTGTAACAATGTTTATCCCGGCAAATAGCCACGCTCGCTTTGTCTCACGAAAGAACCGTGAGCTTTGATCTTGGTGAATTGTCTCCGTGACATTTGTTCTTGCCCAGGGAAATACGCTTAAATGTTGAAAAGTGCAAACAGGTTTTCATGAATGGGAAATTGGGCAGTTTCAGTTAATGGTTACATCTCATTTCAGTGCTAGAGACATTGGTTGGTGTTGCAGGTTCGACTGAAACACGTGACAGAGGTCACGGTCTTCTGCTGGTACTCGTAATGTCTCAAGGTTTCTGTAGGAGTCGGGGGTAAAGCTGATTTAACGTCAAACAAAAACTGAGCGAACCATTGAGTTTTGTAAGATGTGCAGTGGTTTGTAAAACTTTGACAATGCTATCAATCTAGGTGGCGATAGCAAACTAAATTGGGACTTTGTTTTTAGTACATTGTGACGTGCCTATTGAAACCCCATCATCCGCTAAGGCTTAGCTAATCTACGTATATGCACGTCGTTGGATTTATGTTCTGCGATATGAGTAACGAGGCCATGTCACCTTAAATTATCAAACTTATTCGTTCGTCAGAGCGCATACTGCTGCAGTAGGAATAGTGCATATGTCCACGTTGGGAACCGGATATACTAACAGCGCTGTTTTCAAGTAGTACCCAGTGAATGGCGCCGGCTTTCTATTCTTTTAGTAATAAGAATCAAGCGGCAAATAAAGATAAAATTTGCGTGTGCGCATCAGCGCTGAAATTTGGCCGCGACCACCTCCGCCTCTCGCGTGTTGTTGATTTGCCACCGTTTTCCGTTGCCCACGTCGCGAATACTCAACGTTCACCCAAGCAACCCCGTAAGAACAAGCCGGTGGCCTGAATCGTACTTCTATGGAGGGCCTGGCTGTGGCTACGCGTGACGCGTCGAAAGCATTTTATCTGAAGCGGACGTCCACCCCTCTCATTGTCTCGCGTCGCTTCCCCTAAATAGATCGCGGGTTTGAAAGAGAGGACGAGCCTCCGCGGTTGTCGTGCGTGTGAGGCCTGGCCGTACGACAGAGCGGTAAGCTCCTGTATCTGCGACCGGGCGGTTTGAGAAACCGTGGCAAAGACGTGATTGTAAACGATTCGCTTGCGCATTTCTGCTGCCGGTCATAGCGCGCGTGTTTCCAATTACTTCGCCAAAGCGTCGCGTCCTAATATCGCATTGTTCCAGGAAACGCTTTTCGTCTGCCCCCGTCGCGAGCGTATCGTATTCGGGACAGTTTCATTTCGTTCGCTGTTGCTTTCGGCAGCCCGCTGGCGACCCGATGTCGCGCCAGCGAAGCGTGACGTTCAGTTTTGTCGGGCGTGTTGTTTAGATACAAGTACTGGTTGGCGTCGCACCCGAGCCTGCTGCTCCGCAGCAGCTCGCCATCCCGGCATACCGCACCAAGCTATATCACCTACCCTGCAGTCACTTGAGAGCATCCTTGCCTTCAACGTTTACCGATGACAATGACGTCAGGCCGATGACGCCGGCGCCGTGAGATTGAACGTCTCGGTGGTATTTGTTGCTGCTCGGCAACCGGATGTTGTTGCGAAACAATTGACAAAACTCCGATAGCGACCTGAACGAAAACGCGAGCAAGTCACAAGCGCCTGTTAACTGTAATTTGATTGTGTCGTTGTCGTCAGATTTCTAGAAGCAAAACCTTCCATTTCTTTGCATGGGTTTCTAGAAGTCCTTTTAGGGCTCAGTTCTGTTGCTTTGATTCGTTCTCGTTCTTTTTTTTATCGTGTCCGGTTATGACCGTACGTTTCCTTTACTACCTCGCACCTGGCTTTATTTTTCGGTCATAGACCAGATTATTGTTACGGGACAAATAGTCGAAGTGTCTCAGCGAAAAAAAAACAGCCTCGCTTGGATACGAGGAAAAGTTGTTGACCCCAATCGTGACACTGAACACTGAACAGATGTCCTACATTTTAAAATATCTAATATTTTTTATATGCGACTTTCTACATTCATGAGGCGACGGCCAGGGCGGGTCGTTTAAGGGCGTGGAGAAAATTGTTGCACCTGTTGTGTCTTTTTCCGCACAGATGACAGCTCTCTCCTGTCCGCCTTGATCGTCGGTGGATGGCATCTGTGCTCTGTCTCCCGCAAGTCTTGCTAATGTTAACGTTTTTGCAGAAGATCTGGCGTTCTGCTGAAAAAACACGGAATAAGTCAATGCTTGTCCAATGCTCTTTGCGGCCAGATTTCTGCAACTGTTTCAGTTCAGAGTTACTGTATTTGACGGTTTCGAGGCAACCCAGCAACATCGCACCTCCCTGGCATTATGCACTTAATTGCATTTTAATGTTGAAACAGGTCCCGCTTGCGACAGCTGCGAAAAGCGACAGTGTATGGCACCGGGAGGACACGAATTTGTTTCGAGATATTTGTTTAAGTTCGTCAGCGCTCCATTTCCCTGCCCTGGCAATCGCTCGTCGCAATACGCCTCGGGGTTTCATGCAAGTTGGGGTGCGCGACGTCCGTCAAGGCAAAGCACGCTCTCGACTCGCGCTGCGCGAAAGGAAACAAGATGCTAAATTCTTTCGCGCCGCCCGTGCTTTTCCCTGAGAACGAAATGTGAGTTTTCAAGCCCGGCTACGGGCAAGCAAAAGCGAACGTGAAAATACGGTCGAACGTGCGGCGCCGCTGGGCGAAAAGAGCAGATTTCCGGACAGTTTTTGTTCAGAATTGAAGAGGTGACCCCGCGTTCGCTGCGGGGCGAGCAATCTAGCTGGCGATTGCAGCTCAGCGCTAAGACGGCGTTGGCCGGCGACGATAATTCCGACGTTGCGATGAGCCCTTTATTTAAGCGCGGGCCGCGCGTCTTGCTTATTTCGCAAATAGCAGGTTAGCGCTGCCGAGGTCGCCCTTCCTCTCTACTCGGAGCAAAAATCTCCCGCAAAGCCTTGTTTGTTGGGTTGTCGTGCGCTTTCATTTCTGGGCCTCGCGTGACTTCTCTCTTGGCTCTTCCAGCACGACGTCTTCACGCCCGCTTTGCTTTCAGGTAATCGACCGCGGCGCGTTCGGCCGTGACGACGCGCGTTTCTTTGAGGCATTGTTTTTTTTGAACGAATGCTGGACACAAAAGGCCCTGTGACGGCATAATGTGGCGCTTTCTGTTTGGTTACATGAACACCGGCATTTTTTCTTGACTTTCTTCAAAACGGTTTGTCAGCGGTGACTTGTCGCGGCGGCCCAAGACGAAGAAGGTGCATGTGTGAGTAAAGTCATTCTCGACTTTCGGGAACAATCGCCATTTTACGAAACCCAACTCGTTACTGCGCGTAGCGCAATGCACCAAGTCATCGCTGCGTTCGCAAACATGTCTCTTTAACAAGGATACATGGCGCTGCAAAGTTTTTAAGTGCATCGTTAAATGCGTTGCAAATGGCAGGTTTTCTTCCATTACCAGGGACTGTACTATAATGCAGCGTAATTACCCGGTCTTTTCGGCGCCTCTTGAAGCGAGCATAGACTCCCGGCACCGTCAATGCGGTCACTTCCCACGTATTTCCATTTCGACCAACAGTTGCTGCTGCCTTTTCTCTTCGCTTACGCACATCAAGACGAAAGTTGGCATGCTTTCTAGCGTTTCGCCAAGGTTCGGATTAACCATTAACTTCTGGCGACTCGCCAATCAAATCCTTACGGATTGGATCTTCTGGTCCTGATTGAGTTTGTTCCAGAATGACGCCTTTGCTCTGGTTAGTTGTTTCCAACGCAAGCTTCTTCCACTTAACCAGTGATGCTCAGGCGCATGGAAGATCTTCGTTTAACCTTCGTCAGCTCCTCCGACCGGTATGCAAGTTCAGATCAACTGCGATTTCACAGGAAGACCAGTTGACTTGCGCGATGAGCCGTCCGGTTGCCTACGCTTGCCAAACTTCTGCATTGCGAATTCCCATAGACGAAAGCCACGCCAAAATAGACGAAAGCCACGCCAAACGCGATGAGTAATTTTGTCAGTCAGAAGTGCCGAATGGCCGTTGCGATCTGGGTTCGTTGAACAGTGTTGTAGCTGTGTTCAGTGGAAGAGTTACACTTGTGCTAAA
>Ga0210059_1002219_pt1 | contig 30189 bp, 19 predicted proteins | sample Ectturendosymbi2_FD_188042 | JGI IMG/M metagenome (GOLD analysis project Ga0210059, IMG submission 188042) | Ecteinascidia turbinata endosymbiont from Florida, USA - Sample 2 (SPAdes) (version 2) | ecosystem: Host-associated > Tunicates > Ascidians > Unclassified | place: Key West, Florida...
CAACTGTTTGTGGAGGGAGCTAATCAAGTCCAATGCAGTGGCGAACGCATGTTGTAGTCTGTATCCGGTGCTCTAGTTCATTTCTGTTTTGTTACTTGTCGTGGACTGATAAAATTAACAGGTTCACGAGTGATTATGAATGAAAGCAATCAAAGTGTCGGCAATTTGAAACAGATGAGCGATGACATGAAGCAACATATTGCCCAACTCAAAGCAGAGTTTGGGAGCGCTGCAGCAGATCAAAGAAATGTGGTAAACTAGCTTGTTTGGTTGGTTTTCTTATCAGAGTTCATTAGGCTTGCTTTACGACTAACCAATTGAACTAATCTTACTATCCTACCTATAGGTTATTATTATAATAGGCTATTGTGGGTGCAGGGGCGGATCCAGCCAGTAAGGTTAGGGGGGCGATTTCAGTAAATTTGGTAGTCAAGTCTCATTACGGATTCACTACTACTCACTGTAAGATAGATGAAGTATACTTCGCAACACTGCTGTGACAAAACAGTGGACGACAAAATGGCCTTATAACGCAAAAATGTTGTTTTCTGAATTGTATAAAATGATGGTGAATAAACTTTGTAGGTTCTACGGGGGAGATCGCCTACCCTGGATCCGCCCCTGTGTGGGTGCTAAAAAAACTTACCAGCGGAAGACATATTTTTTCATTCTTAGTTTATGTGTATTGAAGCCCACAACAACATGGCCATGGATGATGCCAATACATTTTCATCATCATGCTTATTACTATTCGTTTTTAGGTTCAGCCACTTTAAGCTATAACAGTGAGCTACGCTGTTGAGACAGAAACTTTTGTCCAGATATAATTGAATGAACAATCAACAAATAATAGTTAAAGTAAAAAATTGAGCAGCAAGTATGTTCACAGGAAGTGAAAACAACAAACATAGCAAGACTTTATGCAAAACATTAGATGCAAACAAAAAATTAGAAATGCAAGCAATATACCCCAAAATCAAAAATAGGAAATTAAGGGAAAACATGATGATGAACATCAAACGAAATATTCCTGTGATATTTCTATTGAGCAATATAAATGTTAAATCAACTGTCTCACCAAAGAAGTGTAAACCACAAAAATTGACAAATTTTCCATACATACATAGCCTAAACCAGACCAGGATCTGTCAAAAGGAATATTTTTTGCAGCTAAGCTATTAATTAGATGCTATAATCTTTGCAACAGAGTGTGTGTTTTGCTTGCTGAGTAGGCATCTTCAGCTCTAATTTAACTAAAAAAATAATCAGACAATGCTGCATTACTCTTTCTGCTTCCAATTACAAAAGGTATGCAAGACTTTTGTTTGCTTGTTGAACAAGTTACATTAGAAGTTTTATGTAATCAATTTGTAAATGAGTTATGTTTTCAGAAATACCTATATGGTATCGGCTAGGTTTAACAGTCATTTCACCAACGTAGTTTCATTAGGTAGTTTAGGTTATTTTTTGTTACTGTGCTCATACTCATCTTTCAAATGTCATTTCCAAAATGTAATTAATTGTGCTCATACTTATTCAGCCTTCAGCCTGTGTTTATTTGGTGCATGCATTCTTAGAGTTTAACCTGTGGATATCTTACACAAGCTAGCTATAGTACCGGGTCAGGTTAGAATGAATAAATTCTGTTGTTTTTCATCACGTTGTTCTGTTGCACTGCAGCTGTTAAGTTTCACCATTGTGTCTTTGTGGCTTCAAGCATTTTCACTTTTAAAGCAATACAGGCATTAGAATATTGTTTTAATGAACTTATCACATTTGAGGTTGTTTTAGCAACTTCATATCAGTGGTTATATGTTTTGTTATTGTTCACATCCACTATTTAGTGTGAGGAATGGTTGAATGCATGACTAATAGCAACTATAAAGAAGCTTAATCAATACATTGCCATGCTGATTTTAATAAGTGGTATAGCAGTGATTGATGATAAATCGATAAAACTCTGCTGATAAAGATTTAGAACATGTTGTTTTGGTAAAATATAGCACAGAAGTAACTATTCTTACATATAGCCTATCAGTAATTTGTTAGTCACAAAATTGGTCTTGCATTGTAATATGATCTTGATTAGTTTGATCCTTTTAATTTGGTTTGTTGTTTTGAAGCTGTAAGGCAGTAAGCTAAAGATCTGCCAGTAGACTTTCATATTTGAAACTTATTCATCCACCGCTTCTAACGTGATAGTAACGCATGATGAATGTGCAGTAGAGTGCACTAGGCTTGGTAAAAATGCAGTAACCCCTAAACCTAACCCCTAAACTTAAACCCCTAACCTAAACTGTAAATCTGAACACAAAAGTTCGAAAACTTTTGAAAAAAGTGAAGAAAAAGTGGTCCCATGAAAAGTGCAACCATTACCACCAAAACGAAAGGCACCAAGATGAGAGCCGAACTGAAAACCAATCACACAGCAGATGTAGACACGTCTACTACACTGCCATGATGGTACGATTAAAGTAAAAAAGTTAGTGTTTTATTCTAACTGCATCATTGCCGGGCTCTGGCAGACCTATAACTACTTCCAAAATGTAATTAAGTACATGAGGCATGTAGAGTCAGTGGCCATTAGAAGTGAAAACCAATGAGTCTCTTTTTACACTCAAACCTCTTCCTTTGTTAAATTACAGGATCATTAATTTTGCATCTCCAGTTTCTGATTCTGGTTTAGGAGTTAGGGTAAAACTACTAATATATCAATTTTATGTTTTTTTGGTGATAACTTTTGAACCAGAAATGCTAGAAAGCTGATCAAAGGCTCACAAGACTCTTATTCTAGCCTAGTTTCCAATAAAAACTTGAGTGAAATACTTTGATCTAACGATTGGGCTCAGGGCCAGGTAACCTTGGCCAAAATGGCTGAAAACCTACCCCACATATGACATCACCCACAAGAATAACAAAATCCAAACTTAAAAACTTTTGTTTCATTGCAAAGTAGAAGTCTCGCTGAGTCTTTTGAGGGTTTGAACAGCTCTCTAGCACAATTGACTGGCGAGTTATGGGGTTGCAAAGATTTGGCCAATATGGGCAAATTATACCCTTAAGCAAAACTTGGCCAGCTCTGAAGATGTTAATTTGAGTTTGTGAACTTCATAAACTAAATCTTTGGTGCACTTCATATTTTATTGGAAACAGGAATGTATCTTCCTTAAGTTGATTTATTTATTTATTTTTGAAAGAAATGCATACCATGTACTTTTTGCAAACACCCATAAAGGTCAATGTGGAGCAAATTTCCTGTAGATTTGTTCATTGCTTGTTGTGTTTCAAAAAATAATGTCATTTCCATAAATTTCAGTAGGCTTTGTATTCATTTTTCAACAGTATGCAAAAGACTAAGTTGTTATTTTGGTAAAGTGTTTGTAGGTATTGCTAAAAAATGTATGTTTATGTGCTCTGATTGTGCTTGTAAAGCAGTAATGTCATTATAAAGTTGTTAATATGAATCAAATCAATTAAGTTTGCAAAAAGTTAAAAATATATTCCCAAATTTGTTGAAAGTTAGTAAATGCCAAAATTGGTTATTGCACTGTGAATTGCTTACTGTTACGAGCAAAGCTGTAAAGATCTGAAAGTAGTTTCACAGGAAAAAATTTTTATTCTGAACCTGTCAGAAACTCGTTAAAGGTTTTATTTTGTTCTTATCAGATGTAGCAAAGTGAAGCTTTTGTTCTAATGCATCATGCGCGATTGCTTGTAGAATTATCTGACTTGTGCATAATTCAGTTGTAGCATAAACAGGAAACAAAAGTGTATGTTTCCATTGTATTGCTTACATTGAGTGCAGTTTTGGTGTATAACTATATTCTGAGTTTGATATATTTTGAATAAGTTATGGATTGCTCCAGCCTAAATGACAATGTTTGAGCCATGTTTGCTTCTCTTTCCAAAAATGTCATTTCAGGAAATGGTGACAGAGGTAAAATTAAGCGATGTATTTTTCCATGAAAATTGGTTTGTTTTCTGTTGGTGTGGTTTTTGTTTGATCTGATGTCATGGAGTCATAAAAACATTGCACGAACTGCTGTACTTGATTGTAAGTTTAAGTCTGAACATGTTATTCAGTTTGGACTCATGTCAAGAACACAAGAACCCAATGTTTATGAAATGGAAGAAATTCTTAGCTTTTGGATAAAATGCTTTACTTTGGAACAGAGTGAAAATTGAGAAAAGTTATGGGCTTCCAGAAAGTTCCAAAGAGTTTGCCTACAGAATCATTTTCCCTCTAAATGCTTGTTTCAGTTCACCACAAAGTTTTTTTCAGTTTTGCCCTTGAACTGATGTCATGACCTAAGCCAAATATGTCAGCTTTAACAGTGATTTATCTAAATTTCTACATTTTTATAAGAGACTTTACCGCAAACCAATCTCTGAATTTTTACTCTTGTTACTTTTGGTTGGGTAACTCTGGGAATGTTTTCACTTGGGCTTTTCAAACTCAAGCAAAATTTGAATTTGGAAATTTTGTGGTTTGTATTGGTAGTCAGGGTCAATTTGGTAGAAATAACTTTTTGTCTTTCGTATATTTTGCAGTTTATATGCAGTTTTATTTTAGGATAGATCATTACATTTTTTGTTTGTGCATTAGTACTGGACCATTATGTTGTTGCAACTGGTCACATATTTTTTTTATTTGTTTTTCAGATTAGTGATCTGCACGAAGGTGCTGACTCTGACAGCATTTGCTTCTTGCAGAGACAGAATACAGTGGAGTCGTTATCGTCTGTCATTCCAGAAAGCCAGCCACATTTGGGACCTCTGCATTCATCTAATCATGTCCGTGTGCCTACTGGTGCTGCAATACAACTTGTACATGAAGGTGAAGTTTCATCAATGAAACAGAAATCAAGCAATTTACCTTGTGAAAATGCTGTTTTTCCAGCGACTTTTACGAAGTCATTCTTTGATTTTGATGAGAGTCACGACCCTGTTGAATTAAACCCAGCACATTCTGGACAATTTTATTCTGACACTTTAAGCTCTGCTAGAAATGAAGCTGGCATTGACCAGAAAGCCACTGAGACAAAAATGAACAATGCGCCATCAGCACCGAGTTTTGAATCCTTGGCTGCAGAGTTTGATGAGAGGGTTGGTGTGTCAGACACAGCCAGAAAGTTTCCTCGAGTTCAACACGAACAACCTGGCAGCATTGTCTCTAATACAGACACATCAACAAGGTAAGTTACTGCTTGGGTGAAATGGCTTAATTTTTTTTTCGATATTTTGTGACCAAAATCGTTGCTCATTGTTTTGATTTGTTATTGCAGTTCACCTCATTCTGTGGTAGAGAAAACGGTTGAAGAATGCATTCCTGTGAAATATCTACAAATGTCTAACACATCGCCCAGGTTATCTAAAAGCAGAGGACCTTCAAAGCGTGGCCAAACAGAATCACTGCCTTTGCATTCATCAGGTAGTAAGCATTGCCCTTTTTGCTTGCAAGTCCATGTTGTGACAACTCCATCACCTTAGCTGTCTAGACTCTAGACCATGGTTTGCATCCTTTTTTAGTGATGTACCCTTTGTGTAATATTTTGTCTATCAAATTCTCCTTGACTGTAATAATGAGCACAGAAATGTACCTGTAATAAAATTTCGTTATGAAGGCTCTTAAAAATAGTGAACTCCTTGTAGCACCTTGCATACCCCAAGGCGTATTTTATGATAGATAATTACAATTTTGCATACCCCAAGGGGTACGCAACACAACACCTTGGGGTATGCAAGGTGTTGAGAACCCCCAATTGAGAACCACTGGTCCAGACTATGCAACAGCTTTGAAAACTTTGTTTTGTGTTATCTTTAGTAGTCTGTTTGTTAGTATAAGGTGTTTTTGCGGTCAGCTTTGGCAGAGGTTGCCGAAAATGTTCCGTATTATTATCTCCCTTAATGCTAAGATACGTGTAGAAGCATAATTTCAAAAAACGCCGCACGTTAAAAGTCAATGTTAAAAACATTATTTTTGACTTTTCAACATTTGTAGGTTGTGTGAAGATTTTGGCGCATTTCAAGAATTTAAATGTTTACAGACAGCGCTTTTGTAAATGTTAATGAAAAAGTGGATTTCAATCACTTGGTTCAAACTGAAATTGAACGCTTCATGTATGATATTATTAGAGAGTTGCGTTTCTGTTTTCTAGGGGAACAGATCAGAAACGGGCAGTCGAAAAGAAGGGATTCAAAGTATGAAGAACTAGAGGAACGATTGTGTGAAGTTCAAGAACAGTGTGAAGCACTCGCAGAAGAAAACCTTAGAATTGTGAGTTTTTGGTTATACGTACGTGGATTTGCTGATGTTTTCACGATACTTTCCACGGTATGTAATGTCTGATAGAAAGATGGCAGATGGCCAAATTATGCACTTGTTTTTAAGACATTACATTTGTAAGTGCAATTAAGTTTACTCCATCATTTATCTTTTATTCCAAGATCCCCTTCAGTCCATTAGCAGTAAATCCGCAATCTACCGCTCGCATGCCTTCTACATTTTATGTAGCGGCAATTAATGTTGGGTTGCTTTGATCGTTACATAAAACATTTTGGTAGTTTCAAATTTTAAAATAACACTCATAATAATGGAAATGCTGATACTAAAAAGGTTAGATTTGCGTGTCTAATAATTCTTCCTGATGACTGGCAAAGAAACAACAATGAATTTTGGGAAAGGTGTTACGAATTTTCCGCAAAATGTTGGAGGATTGGGGTGCACATTGCCGTTTGAAGAATCTACTTCAATTTTTCTTGAGCGCCATCCGCCATAGCATATAGGACTCAAATTGTTAATAATATTATTTGTTTTTGGTGGAAGAAGTATCATGTGTTACAGTGAGTAGGTTTATTATGATTTGTTGTCTTTGCATTTCGACGACCGCACGACTGCAAGTGAACTTTGCAAGTTACGCATGGTCGGTAGGTTGGGTAAAAGAAAACTCAGTTGATTCAGCGCAGCGAGAGTCTGGAAAGGCAGATAAATACCAGACATATTCAAAACATTCGCTTTGTGCACTGGAAACGTACGTTCATTTAGAACAACTGCGGGAAACAAAAACTGATGGCGATAACAAAACTAAGCATTGTGTAAGAATGTAGAGTGAACTATTTCAGCAATGTGTTAACAGGTAAAAGTAAGTTAGTTTCTATCGGTAACATTTCGATTGGGTGCACTGGTGCAGCTGTGGTGACCACCTTTTTCGTGTTTTTGCGTTCGTGCATTGGTTTTTCAGAGCCCTGCTTGGAAAATTCACCAAGTGCGCAAAACAAATGGTTTGGTGACATGGCTAGTTAATAGTATTCCGTGCTTTTCACGCATGTCTGTTTCTATCTCACACGTTTATCCAACGAGTAACTTGGTGATGGTCTGCTCATTACCTTATATTTATTGCATACGGGTTGCACTCATTCTATAGTGTGCATGGCGGTCCGACTTTTTGTGATATGCGTCGTGAAGGGGCACATTTTTGCAGCAACGGCCTGCTATCCCTGATATCCACTCATTAGGTAACTTTGTACCTTGTCTTTCTTTTCATGGCGGTTTCTTGCAAAAACAGCGTTTTTTCATGGCCACGAATTCATGTTTTTGGGACGTATTTACGACCTCTAACAGTTTGTAGCTTGTTTTTTTCGCTGAGACATTTGGTCACTGAAACATTTCAGTCGTTTGTCTCACATTTGTATTAAAACTCGCCGTAACAGTGTTTTTAGCCTATATTTTCAGACATTCTGACCGAAATGACTTATTTTTTTCGGCCATTTCAGAATCATTTCGGTCTAGGACCGAAAAAAAAACAGGTTTGTAGCTGTACTTAATTGAAACATTTTTTCCAAGCTTACTTGGGACGCAATGCGATGGACAGTGGGAAGGTATGTCGTGCAATATATTGGAACAATGTTTTGTGAAAATAGATTGATAATGCCATTGTTTGTTTGTTTAAGAAACGGGAAAAAAGATCCAAAGCGCAAGAGAAAATTGCAACGCTGAAGAAAAGGAATGGCGAACTTGTAAACATTGCTAGAAGGTTAGAAGAGAAAGCCAGGTCCTTGCAGGAGCAAACTGTCAAAGTAAGTTTTGGAATTCAGCTTGTTGCTTATGAAAGTGCCGTTGTGGAAGCGTGAGTTAAGGAAACAGCAACATATTCGTAACAATGTTACTCAGACTTGTTTATTTCGCCTGTGGAACGATTCGGTGTTTCTGCAACTGTTAATGATCAACTTCTCGTTTTCTTACGGTTCTTAATGCTTGACAATAACAACTACACGTAAATTCACCTGTTTTGTTTGTGTTTTTTCTTTTTTTTTTGAAAAAGAAAACGCAAGAGTTGGCTGCAGTCACTCGTGACCTGCAGCAGCAGAAAAGGACACACCAGCGACATAAGGGAAGATCTGATGCGGAGCACGCTCGCATCATTGCTGAGAAAGACGATGCTCTTGTTTCAATGGGGGCACAGCTCGAAGATCTGAAAAAAGCGCTGCGCCAAACAAGAAGAGTGAAGTTTTTACAGGTGTGGTCATGGACCGAATCAAGAAATTATTGAAGGTTGAAGCAGGAAATCATTTAATACTAGATCTAGTTTTTGTGATGGTTTGTGCTTTTCAGTACCGCTTGGTTATTGAGAAAAATTGGGTTTGATTGCTGCCCAAAATTAAATATTGCAAGTTATTCTGCAATCTGTTGCTTAAAATACTCTTTTTAGACATAGCGTTCTGTGTGTTTTTGGCGTGTGATGTACTGACCGTAATGTTGGGTTAGACTACTAAGACAGTAGAGGAAATTAGCGTAGCGGTTGCGCGATTGTAACAGCGAAGAGATAGCCACTCAACTCACAAAAGAAAGTGCACTGTTTGCTTGACATTTTGATACCGACGTGCGTGGTGCCTCGCCGACCCAGCAAGAGACAGAAAGTTTTTTTGCCGTGAATCGGAGGTTATCCGAAAATTCTTGGCGACTGAAGCTTTTCGATGCGTTGATGCGAAAGTGGAGGCGCAGAGAACGCCATTCACGAGATAGAAGCAAGTTGCTCGCCACACGAGAACAGGCTTTGTTTTTACGCGGAGTAGCACGTTGCTATACCGCGTTATGCGCCTGAATGGGGAGTCCGTGTGTGAAAGGAAACTGTATATCTAACTTCAAAAACGCAGCGTACACTGAGGAGCAGCTGTGAAAGTCAGAGCACACAAAAGGTTTTCTCTTTTATTCCCAAGTAACCATTCATGTCATCCAATATCGTTTGGTCTAGCGTTGTGTTTTGTGTCGAATAGAATGCATGCCTTTTCCTGCAAGATGTCAGCCAAGAGCAGACCAATTAGCTGTGTATACGCACAAAAACATGGGTCATTTCAAATGCATTGCACAATGCTAAAGATTTTGGCTAAAATAGCAATGTTGATTTATTAAAATTCAGTCCCATTTGTGCTACAAGTTTGCCACTAATCCCTAGACGAAGTGTGACTTCTGGCGATTCGTGGCTTCTCACATGTGAACTTTTAGTATATTACAATTTGCTCGTGGTTGTTGCGTTAAATTTGCGAAGTCGTTCGTTTTTGGAGAAAAAACGCTTGTCATTAGAGCTTTTCACTGACTACGTAATGTTCAAATGTTTTTTTTTCGTAATTTTAGTTGGTTTCATTCACTGTAGGATCTCCGTCAAACTCAAGAAAGCTTTGCATGCGGTTCCCATGTAAATGTTTAAATGCACATGCTTTTCAGAGTGTTATTTTTGAGTCGTCAGTCATACGTGTGACTTACAGTCAGGCCCGTAACTAGGGGGGAGCAGGAGGGCGGTCCCCTGGAAAATTTTTCGACCCCCCCTGGAAAAATGTGTTGGACATAATGTAAAACTATTTGACATAGTTTTAAAAATTTGGCCCCCTCTCAAAAAACTCTTCGCCACCCCTGGTGTCCAAAGCTGGTTGCGGGCCTACTCACAGTACATGCAGTTGATTTCGAAGTTGTGTATACCAAGTGAACACGGAGAAAGATACTCATTTGCTTGATTCGCAAGGCTTAGTTTTTATCAATCTATAAAATATGTGCTATCAGGCCAGCAATGATGAAGATGGCGACGTTCTTGCTGAAAATCAAAAGGAAATGCTTCGATTGCAGAAACTTGCTTCAGCTGCCAGTTCGAAGGTAATTGTGCTGCGATGTTTTCTTTCGAGTTTGCTATGCTTTTCGTAGGTATGGCTAACAAACAGAAAAACCATCTTTTAGGTTTGTAGCGTTTTTACGACTACTGTTGTTCATATCCTGTTGTCCGACTGCGTTCCGTAAGATTTGCCGGCGGTTTCAAAGGCTCGAGCTAAGTTTTGCTTTATGCTAAGGACACTGCCTACAGGACATCGTACTGTAAGAACAAATACCCAGCTATAACAACACCAGCTGGCGTTTCTCTTGCTAAGCTCCCTTTGCTTTGATATCTGATAAGCGGTTGACCCTTCACTCTTCTTTGTTTATCATGTGTTGCAAATGTTGCAATACCACACGGGCTTACTTCGTGATAATGCCGTCGCACATGTGTTCCACATTCAAGGCAGTTGCACTGTGTCCGGTTGGAGCAGTGTATTCTTGAGAAAGCTTCTCAGCTTGCAGCAGCAGAAGTTGTTTGTCTGAGATAGCTATGTCCAACCCAAATGGTTTACTGAGACAAAAATTATGTCGCTATCTTAACCAGGGCCGCACATTGAATGACATATTAATGAGGGCCGCACACTGAATGGCTTACTTCGATCTTGCCAAACTAAATTTAGCTCAATCTAATGCACTGGAAGCGTTCGAATCCTAACTGCAATGGTAACAGATGTGATAAAGTCGCGCTGAGGACCACCTGTATCAAAAATGTCAAATTCAAGACTATCAAAATAAGGACAGGTTGTCGGTATATAGCAGTGGTTCTTAACCTGGGTTCGATCTCGGGTTCGCTGGAGCTGTTTCTGAGGTTCGACGAAGGTCATCTGAAACATGACTAAAAGCGTGGAACTACTGCATAATTAAATATAAACTGTTGATTGATTTAACTTCAGTAATATATTTTTACTTTCTGTTGCATTGGGCAAAAATGAGGTTCGACAAAAGCTTGGAAAACTACGTAAGGGTTCAGCGTGTTTGTGAAGGTTAAGAACCACTGGTATATAGGATACAGTACTTTTACTACAGCGAAAACCTGGGCCACATAAAATCTTCGACTGGGCCGTAGTTGGACGTAGCTGGTCTAAGATCAGTATGACAGAAGCAACAAATGATTGCGGCTGAAGCGAAGTTACGGATGAAAATGTATTTTTCGTGCTTTTCGCAACGTCTCTGTTCTGTTGCACCTCGGTCCGTGGGCCATGTTCTCGGGTGATTTGTTTGAAATACCATTGGAAACCGTTTTCTTGTAGTGGACGTTCCGGGTTTTGTCAAAGTAACGCCGTAATTCAACATGCTTCGTTTGAATTTTTGCCATAATTTGAAAGGCGCCGTTTAACGTTATTTGCTCCAAGCGACCCTGAAGCATGCGATAGCTTGCATTAGCACGTTGACAAGTTCGTCCCGAAGAATTTCCCTCCGTGGGAAGGTTGTGTGCATCACTGACATGAACCAAACTCTTGATCTCAGCTTAGATTTCACACCTTTTTTGCTTCGTGTGCGCCTGGTCTTCTGCGAATCTTTCATTTTATGAGACGCTAATGTCACGGCCGTGAAAAAGACGTCCATGATCCAGCGGTACACCCTCAAGAAATCGATATGTCAGCTTTGATTTATTGTATATTTGCCATTCGTCATTACCTGTGTGCTTTCCATATGCCACCGGTGATATCTGGGTTGCTTGGATTTGTTTTAAAGCTTCAGAAGAAGGCCGAGCAACGTGAGCTGAATAATTTATAAAGGTATTGAGCAGCAGGGTTCGTGTGTTGTCTTGGCCTGGATTGATGGCCGGAAAAGGCATCCGTTGAAAGAAGCATTGCAAATGGCAACATCAGGCAGGTGCCAATGCTTCAAAGACTCTCATCGGTTGTATTGCGCAAAAGCCATCTCACTTAGCGCACAACGTGCCTTCCGCCAGTAGCTCAGGCCGCACTAATTAAAACTTAACGTAAATCAGGTTAGAGTTAGTGCGAATAGATATGTCACTAAGCGCTTGGTTTTGGTTGTAGGTATGTTGATGTGAACTTGGATAGCTATACAGTGTACATGTACAGTACCATATGAAGTTGGTAATTGAATTAGCTAGAAGTTATGTTCAACGTAGTAATGAGCTTGCAAGCGATTTGAATATCAGCGTCAATTGTTGTGACATAATCAAAATAGGCGTTTTGATATTGAGTTCACGAGCAAGGAATGCGATAATTTTCATTTCACAAGCATATGTGTTTTTAACATGGCGCTGTCTCTTCAATTAGTTCTGAGACTATTACAGAAACGATTGTGATACCATAACGTAAACTAAAGTTCGATTCGCTGGTGTGCTTTTACATTCACTGATTAGTAAGAGCATTGTAAACACTTAAACATGACTTGCAAAACGTACACCAAGTGTTCTGTAAAAGACTCGAACTGAAAGCTTGTGATCTCCCTTGGTTAATTGGCTGGTCACATGGCAGGTTTGTGTCAAACTTAGCTGATGTTACGTTGGGGACACTTTAAATTTTTTTAAATAAGCATTTAGAGAAGCATCTCAGTTCTCTATCTTTGCAATGACCGAAGCGCTGTGATATAAAACGTTCGCATCGACACGAAATGTCAGGATGTTAACCCTTCATACTCAATTTCTTCAAAATAGCCTGCTATGTTGGATTCCAGTGTACGGTACGTTCAATGATGGTCAGAGGTGTTTGTATCGGTGCCTGTTTGAGGTCAATGCATCTGCTGTAAATCATTTTACTTCAGTGCAACGCCTGGCATTGCGTTGTCCGGCCTGCGACACGCCGTAAACCGAAGACGGTCAGAGCCAAAGTTTCATTCAAGTGAGCGCGCCACCTCTGCAAACTCTTCGACAATGTCAATCTGGTTCACAATAGTGTGGTTTTCTGAGGCTTTTGAATTCAGTGTGATCTATACGAAGCATCAACTGAGGGGTATTAATACTTTGCTAATATAGTCATTATAGCTCCAGACAACTGATAAGCAATCGTTTATTCTGTCCACGAAGTGGCCGGCAGGCACCGAGCTGCAACGCACTAACGTCACTTGATTTGACTGTAGTTAAAAGGCCTTCCAGATGTTCTTCCTGCCGTACTCGGTGGTTGTACCGTATTTCTGTCAGGCTGATTGTCTTCCGAAAAGCTCGTCTGGGTTCAGAAAAGGTTGCCAATCGCTGTTTTGCAAATATGCTTCGGTACGCGACCTCTGCTAATTATAATAACAGCCAAGTTTTGTTCTGTGTCAAGGTGGTCTTGTGGAAAATATGTGATGTACATTCGCATAAGCACCTCATATTGAAGTGATTTTGAAACATGCAGCAGTGGCGCATAGCTCGTCTATTTTGGTAGAAGTTACGAGGAGTTGTTAAGGTCTACTGCGGCCTGTGTAAGACCGTGCAAAATACTGCACAGGAAATGTGTCAGCAGTGAAGTAAATTTTCAATGTCGATGATCTAGAATTAGCTGGTTTGTTTACCACCTGTCTCCAATGTTGTTTAGGTATAATATGAAGATGGTTTTGATTTGACGTATGTTTTGCATGTCTTAGTGTGTAGCTGGTGTGTCGTTTTTTCATTTGTCTGGTAACTGGCTGGATTCATTTGCTCTTGGCCTGACAAGCTTGGTTTATTGTTTAAATGTTCACATCGGATTCGGACGTGGCATTCAGGTGTGCAGGCATATACGTGTGGTGGAGATGGTTGGTATCTTATAAGCTTGTAGATGGTTATGCAAACTGCAATAAGCTTGTTTGGTTTTTGATCGTGAGTGGTGCACATGCAGCCGACTGTGGTACTGTACATAGGTAATGGCGATAAATTTTATTAGAGTACCTTTGTATCTGTTTTTTCGGTCATAGACCGAAACGTATTTGAAATGGCCGACAAAAATATGTCATTTCGGTCAGAATGTTTGAGTAGATGGCTAAAAACACTTTTATGGCGAGTTTTAATACAACTGTGAGACAAATGACCGAAACGTTCAGCGAAAAAAAAACAGCTTTGGATCACTGGAAATAGTGGAGTGTCAGTTTGAGTGTAGCTTTTTTCGTTGTGTTTAAGTTTTCTGCCAATTTCAGGAAATCTATGCTTGTTTTCAGGTGGTGGTTCGATCTTTGTCTACCCCTGTAACTGCTCGTCAGAAAATTCTAGAAGAATCGAATCGCAATTTGCGTCGGCAAGTCACAGCTCTTGAAAATCGCCTTCGCGACGCCGAATCGAAGTCGTCCGGGTCGGAAGAAGTGGAAAACAAGTTAAAGTCTCTGGAGGAAGAGAATCGCGAGCTTGTGAACAAAATCAACGACCTGCAGAACCGCACGTTAAATCTGGTTCGTGTCGATTTGTTGGTTGAAGCAACGAGCTGTGTGTGCGCGTAACCTGCCTTAGAGACGACGACAACAGTCCTGCCAACTTCCTAGCGTCTAACATTCCCCCGCCTTGTTGCGCGCGCATCGTGCTTGCAGTTCTTAGAAGTCAAAATGCGCGGTTAGCTGATACGCCACAGATACCTTTCGGTCTATCTATGACTCGTTCTAGTCACTTGTAGTACATTTCGTGCGACGCCTTATTTTACGCAGGAATCTGAGCTAGAGGAGTCTAAAGTAGAAACAAGCGACGTCAGCGTGCAACACAGTGAACTGAAGAATATTCACATTCAGGTAACTATGCATGTAACGTGGACGCGAAATACCCGCGTTGTCGCAACGTGCAGCTTTCTCTCGCCACTAAAAAGATTAGATGTTTGAGGGACTAGAAACACTGTGTTTATTTATGTCTTGTCCATTTTTGACCTTAGTTCTTGTTGCTGCTGATTTACAGTTACGCGCATTGCTTGCTCTCTTTGTATTGCGTAGTTTTTGATGGCTTTATGGTGGCTATAAACGTTCGTTTGCAGTTGCAGAACGACTACGCCACTGTCCACGAGCAACTCGCAGTAGCAATAAGAGAACGAGACCAAGCAGTGAGTCAGTGCATCGGTAATGCTGGCAAGCTTGCTGACGTGGAGATGGAGCTTAAGTGAGTGCATTGGTTTGGTTGTTGCGCAATTCTGCGGCGAGAGTTTTGTTTCTTTTTTAGTGGTTGTGTTGGGCCCGCCCCTCCTCGTCTTCGTAGAAGCTGTATCTGCAGTTGGAATTGCAGTGATCTTTTAAACCAGTGGTTTTCAAGATTTTTCATGCAGAGGCATTTTGCAACCCAATTTAACCTAACCTAACGACTCCCTTCCGAAAATTTCCAGTCAGGCATATGTAATGCAGTTGCGTTTGCACTTTGCACAACGGAAAATCACAATTAACGCGCTATATCACTATGTTGAACGAAGTCTCATTTATTAAATTCATGCACATGGCAACATCAGTGAGAGAGACCTGTGCCATGTACAAATCACTCCACAGCACAACCCACTGAAAACAAGAATTACTCCCAAGTTAGCTACCGCAATCAGATATCTAATCTTCAAACACAGCACATTCTAACGTCACGAAGTTATTCGTGCGTTGCCAAATGCAACAGTACTATAATGGTCATAATCACACTCAAAACAATTTTGAATGAAAATCTAGCAAATCATTTTTGCCAGGTGATCCTATTATATTTTGGTTACGACAAAAAGTGGTACCACATACGAAATACAAAGTATAGAAGTAATTATGAATGTTTTCATCAGAAGCTCTAGCGACGCCTAGAAAAATGCCAAACGACCCCCAGGTTGAAAACCGCTGTTTTAAACTTTCAAGCATGTAAAATATGCATGTAGCTCAGTGGTTCTCAAACTTTTTTGCAGACCCCAACTAAATTATACAATTTTCTGTAGACCCCGTGGCCTAGCCCAACAGTTATTAATACAAGGAAACTATGTGACAAAATAAATTTTTAATCGAATAGAGCGAAGGAATTTAGTCGGATAGAAATACTCTATGCACTACAACATTGTTTGTGACGTAACAATAACAACAGTTTTCATAATGTCATCACAATGGATGGTTTAATAAAAATCTATTCGAATCGAATGTACTTTCAAACTACTGTAGCTCAGATTTGATAGCCCTCTTAAGTTTGTTTGAATTGTTGAAAAATGCCGTTTGCATTCCTTGCCCGATTAACAATAATTTTGAATTGGAGGCTTCATTGCTCCATTAGACCCCAGGAGTTATTCATTGACCCCCTGGCCATTCAGTGACCCCCATTCGACCCCGTGACTATTTATTAACCCCTTGGCTGGTCCAGTTGACGCTTGGGGGTCGATATCGACCACTTTGAGAACCACTGATGTAGCTGGTAGCATGGTAGCTGCATGTTTTCTGGGCGCCATAGATGTCGAGCAATTTTGGGGGAATGCCTGTTTAAACTTGAAACGTAACCCGCGAATGGTCTACAGAAACTTAATCCGTTATTGGCAGTCAGATAATAATCACGTTTTCCTTTCAGCTTGATTGTCGTAAACTTTTTGGGGTGTTTAACAATGCACTTGGCACAAGCGACCTTCGGCTTACATTGTGGTTACGAATAAACTTATTGCATGAGTCTAGTCATTCCCAGCGCCTGCAGTAGGATTTTTGTCACTTGTACAGCACATTGAGCCAGGTGTGCTTGTTTGCATTATATTTGAGATCCTGTGTTCCATAGCGTTCGCATGGATTGCGCGATATTGCGGCTTAACCTCCGTGCGGGTGGATCCTTATGATGTTTTTTTCTTCGCCACAAACTATCGATCGGTTTTAGAGCGCTGCGAGATGAAAAGCAGTCGTTCAACGCGCTGCAGAACAACCACCGCGAAGCGGTCGAAAAGCACCAGAAGGAATTGAGCGAATTGCATTCGACCCACGGCAACGTGGTGAAGGAGTATCAGGACGCCTTGAAAGCTCTGCAGGTGTGTTTTCTCGGTGATCTCTGTTCGGTAAAAGTAACAGTATGAGCTTACAGCATGGCAACATTTAGACTCCGAGCTCATTCTGGTTAAAAGAGAACGAATTAGGCAGAATGCACATTGTTTTGAATGGAGGTTCTAAGAGACAAGGTTTGCTCGCAGGGATGTCAGTGGTTGTTATGTTGTGACAGTTCCTCACGTGTTCATCTGCCCAGCGAAACTTTTTGATGGTAGATGAAGTGCTTTTGTCACCCGAAATAAAAGTGCATTTCGTAGCATTTAACTGGTTTTCTGTTTACTTCCTGCAATCCCAGTCGCTCAGCCCGGTATTTCTTCAGGGCACTGGTGCTGCGATGCGGCGGCTGCTGGTGGTGCTTCGCACTTGATGTTCTTTAGCTCCTTCCGCGCTTGTCGCTGACGTGCCTGCGTATCGGTCATGGGGGTGCTTTTTTGCAGTCGAAAGTGGCTGTGCTCGAGCAGCAGTGCCAGGAACAGAATGTGAACAATAAGACGCTGCAGGATCAACTCGCAGCTCTCGTGACCTGGTCTCAGAAAAAGACCACACCTCAGCCAGGAGTACCTGCCTGTTTAGATGGTGAGTGCGTGCGCTCATATTTCTTTTTGGCAAGTGTTAATTAAGAAATAGTCCAAATTAAGTTAAATGCCGACTGCACCGCTATGGAAACTTACTGAAGTGAACCTTTTGCTTGAGGCGGATAAAATATTCTCCCGTTACGTTTGGAATCCGAAAGTCACGTTTTCCTGTGCGCAAAATTTCTGCATGCTGATGTAAATTGCTGGCATGCGGTAGCGCGTTTTTAGTGTCTACATACTGTACATGTGCCAAACCGCTCTGGTAGATAATATAAATACTCCAAGATATATTTCCGGGGAAACGTATTACCGTGTCTTGACATCATGCGTCGTCATCACTCTTACGAAAGTCGCTTTGTCGCTATGAAAACAACTCGGCGTAACTGAACCCTTTCATCGCCACTCCGCGGTCATTTATAATCGGATATTCGAAAGAATGCACTTTGAATTCCGTGACGTTGACTTTTCGTGCGCAACAGACAATGAAAACAATAACAACAACAATAACAACACTGCTGAGGATGCCAGCGACGAAAACCCGAAGAGAATTTTTGCCGAGCACGAATCCAACCTGCCTCCCGCCGTTTCTCCTCACCGGACAGGTCCGGTCGACACCAGTGGCTCCGCGTTCAAGCGGCCTCCGTCCTCGTCCCACAATTCTTCAGGGCTGGCGGACCTGAGGCGAAAATCGTCCTCAACTTCCGTCTCGCAACGTGGAGGTGCGTGCAGATTAAGTCACGAGTTAACGTGCCGTTGAAAAGTCACAAGGTTGGCTGTTGCTTGTTGATGGTGTTAATTGCCTTTCGAATAGACTTTGTCAAATCCAGTGCAAATCCTTTTGTACTTGAGTAAAAGCGCTACCAGAATGCAAGCTAGCGTGCTTCTGGGTTGCAACCATCAGGTACCGTTTGACGACATCGGCAGAGTTTTTCCTGATCGACATGCTATTTCCAGGCATGCCACAGTCGAGCTTGGAATTCAAGCTGCTGGTGCTTTGCATTGCGACGTTCCTGGTTTTCAGTAATTGGGATTGGTGCAGTTTTGCCGCTAGAAAATGGGGCACAAGCAGACTAAATAATTGAAGTGCTTGCTGACGAACTTTTACACTCATTTTTTTCCGGATGACAAACTGAACAAAATGCCGCTGTTGTGCAGGTTGTAAATATTCGGTGTGGCTGGCGGCAACACAGGCCTTTTTTCGGTTGATCTCGCCTTGTGTGGGCTTTAGCTTGCTGTGCACGAGAAACTAAGCTTTATTGGCGGCCGTATTTATTGACGTTTTCTGTTATTCAGAGGCGCACAGCGGACATCATGTGTTTTAAAATCGCAATTATAACTGTGCCTGCTGGGACTTTGCTGGCGATAATACACACTTGCACGTAACGACCTTGGCTCCGGTCTCAGGAGTGTGCGGCGAAGTGTGTTGTGTCGCAGTATCGATTGTCGCTACGCGCAGAGCACTTCCCTATAGCATGTTGTTCGGGCTTTTCCAAAAATGTTAGCTTGCTCGCTCAGGTCAGGGTTGCTTTCTGTTTTTACAAGTGCTGTTTGTCTCAGGCACTGGCGGTGTTTGAGTTATTGCCGGAGAATTTATCTGACTCGCCGACTGCGCTCTAAAATAAACCTTGTCAGTCAACAGCTGCTGCTGACAGGATTTAAGTGTTGGAAATGCGTATTGGGGAGGTGCATCCTATTCTTAGAACGTCTTATGGGAATGATGAACTCTTAGTAACCAGCCTTTTCAGTCGGTGTTGCCCAGCCTACTCCATGTATTGCAGCTTGAGTCTTCGCCACTTTGTTGGATTTTTCATACTGAGTGCTGCCTTCTTTACAATGGCGTCGGTGCGTTGTGACGAGATCCGTTTGCTCTGCGGTGTTGTGAGCCGCCAAGCCATTGAAACAGGATGTCGCCATCCGAGAAGTTAACTGCACTCGTTTCGCAAACACCCTTCTTTCGACCTAATCGATCAGAGAGTAGCATGCTATTGTTAACTGGTCTGGCACGACAAGTTGGCTTTCGGGGTGCCGCGCCAACAATGGATGCTGTATTGTGCGACCCTAATTGTAGCGAGAGCTTCGCAGATAAAATTTTGCGGATGTGTGTTTAGTTTTATCGGTGAATAGGAAATTTTGCTTCGCAAGCTTGAAATTCGTGTAAATATTGACTACATAAATATAACGGAGAGTACTCACGACAGAATTTTCTAAGTCGTTGACATTTTATTCCACTTCGTAGGACAGCTCTCACGTTTTGCTTTAATTGAGATCGTTAGTAGCAACCCAATTTTCAAAATGCTGCTAAGCGATAGTGATGATCCAGTCAAAGCACACCTGCATTATTTCCTTGTTGTGTCATCAACCAATTATTTTCCAGAATGCAGCAAATAAACCAGTATTTGCATGTAAAATACATTTTTCTTTTTTACACGTTCAAAAGTGCAACCTAATTGAAACGTAAACCATCAGTGAGGTTTGGCCATCTTAAACTAAACCCATTAAATAGATTAAGGGTCTCCAGTAGTCTGTGATGACAGCTGTTGCATTTAGTCTTTCTCCGAAGTGCGCGTGGCTCAACATTGCTGAAGCAGTCCGAGCAGAAAAATTATAATGCAAACTTCTAATCATGGCAGTTTTTCCCGAACATGCAATGATAGCAGTTAATATCGCTTGTCTTTTTGATTTGTGATTTGAAGTTAGTTCCTGTTACGAGTTGTCGCTTTCAGCCAGCAATATTCGTCTCACAATATCTTAGAAGTGCGTCATATGGCGGAAAGCCCGGCTCTTTGTTTTTTCTGTTGGTCCGGCATGTCGGACGAAAAATACACATCCAATGCGGATCAGTGATCCACGATCAGTGCAGCAAATATTCTGTTTTTTTCTGATGTGGCTGCAAAAGTTAGTTCTATATCACACGATGCAGACTACTTTCTCCCCATGTCTTGGCAAGAACGCAAAAATTGTTTGTTGCGACCTGTATAAACTTTTAGTTGAAGCTATGGCCTTTTGCCAACGGGCCAGTAGCGTCATGCTTACGGGTACTCCACTGAGGAAAATCTAGATTTGGCTTTGTGCCAGCAACTAAAGGTAACCGAGGGAGTAAGCAGGAAACGGCGGTGATGCGGAAACGCCACAGCCTTGCTTTGCTCCGCTGACAAATGCAGCATTTACAGCGGTCCTGTTCTTTTCTGTAGATTCTTACGCGTCACCAACCCACCTCACTTACTTGCTTTTTGGGCGTCTTGCGGTTAGGTCGGTGTCGTCGTGACTCGTGACGTACCAAGCACGCATCACGTGATAAAACTTCGAAAGCACTGTTCGTTCGTGCTTCAGAAAAAAATGTATTTGACAGCCGTGTGCATGTAATTTTTCTGAAGGTCTATAATCCTATTTGCATTTTGAAGGTCTATAACCCTTTGACGTCAGCTTTACTCGAAAAATGTATGTTTATTTGCAGTAGAATGCATCGATACTGTGTCATTTTCTTGCATCAGAAAATCTTACATGGACAATTTATTAGTAAGGTAAAAACTGTCAAACAGGCGTTGATATGGACGACACCGAAGCTGAGGATTTCGAAGACGAGGTTCGTGTCACTGTTGCTGGCGCGGAACCGTCGCAAGGTGTCTCTGACCCCGTCGACCAGGCACCCCTTCGCGTCTTCATAGCGAAATACAATTACAATCCATTCGAGGGGCCAAACGAGCAGCCAGAAGCGGAACTCCCCTTGGTCGCCGGAGATTATGTGTACGTTCACGGGGAAATGGACGAAGACGGATTTTACGAAGGTGCGCTGCTTGTGTGTCTTGTAGCAGATACAATGATGTAGTCGAATTTTAATGCGAGTGGATTGTTTCCTGTCGCAAAAATCTCTTAAAATTAGGTTATCTTAGTCCTGCGGTTTGCCGTACTGCGCAACTCCCGTGAAAACGGCCTGTCATGATGGATCAGATGTTGATTACTGGGGCATATCTATAGGGCAGGGGAATAGAAAGTGTGCTAAAAAACATTACTGGACCTTGATAGATCGTGCACTTGAAATTATCATTTTGACTTTTTGCACATGCAGTGAGTGGATTAGACATCAGTACTTTTCGTAGAAGTACAGGCCGTCGGTACAGAACAGCAAAATTTCTGGCCATTTCGTCCAAATCAGTGCGCTTGGACACGCGCTTCCTTTTGCGTTGCGTCAGTGACGAGCGGCAGCGGCAAGGATGTTTCGACGAGGCTTAAGGTCTGAGGTCATAGTTCTATACTATTGCGTACCAAAGCAGTGTTAAGGTGCTTGCCAAGAGCATTTCATGCCAATCGTTGTTAATGTGTTTCGTTTTTTGCCATAACAAAAACATATTTTTAGTTTACATTGCCTTGAAGTGGAGCCAGGCAGCTCCACGAGAGAGCTCAGTCAGCAGCCTCCTAGGTGGAAAACCTCTGCTTTTGTTAGATACGGTGGCTTATCGTGTTTCGTAATTCATCAGATCGATACCGGATCGATGAGAACGTCATAAAGTGCTGTTGTCAATCTCGCCTGCCGCACAAGATAATGACTTTGTGTCATTGCAACGCACCTTAGGTGTTTAGAAGCTGCAGCCTGTAGCCATTGATATGGTTGGAATTAGGAATAGGAATGAGTATTCCAGAATATTTAGGTGTGCTAGAATAGTTCTACAATACTTAAAATTGAATTTTCAAATCTATTCTGCAAGTTTTCCAGATTTTCAAAACATGAAGCTCTAATGTGCTTTTATGTATTTATTCAATGAAATCACATCACACTACTTGATCATTTGATCACTGAAATGATAAGTTGATAACTTGTTGTTTTTATTGACACGCAGATTGTTCAGCATTTCCAAACTTTCTCCTGTCTAGCGTGATCGTAAAAACACTGCGTTCTGCAGTTGCGGATGTTGATAAAATGGACAAATAACTCAGAGCAAGCCCAGCAACCATCTCCGTTTGTTGGTGGTCATAATTATTTCGGTCTCAAATATTTGAAACAAATTGACATTTTCGATTCAAATTTTTACGATTCGGAATCGAAAGATCCGATATCCCAAAATGCCCAACCCTAGTTGAAATCATCAACTTTGGTTCCGTGATGCCTTCAGACCTTTCTGACTTGCCTTCCCCCGTCATAGGTGCAAATGTATGTATTTTTTTACCTACAAAAAGTAAAGTTTCACCGTTCAAAATAAATTTACGAGTCGCTTGTGACAACTCAGCCTATTTTGTGTAAAATCAATAGGACGACCACACGCATATATTACTTTTTTCATGAATGGGATGGAACATTACCTGGAAGATTTTTTGCATTTTGGTGTGGGTAGAATGGCACTTTTTAAAGTTTTTGTTTTTTTTTAGTGATACAGTAATGCAAAGAAAAGTCGGACCTCGTGGTATTTTTAAAGATTTTCGAAAGAATTAAACACGCAGGTAACAGAGGGGTATCATTGTGGGTGCAGATGTGAAACAACAAAACAGGCTTTTCGACAAAGTAAAAATGTTAGAAAGCTAAGAAGCAGTTTAAAATTTTGGTATGATTGATTGTTGTCGTCCTTACGCGTGTCGTCCTTTCGATAAGGCTGAAATTCATCTTTACCGAGTACATTTTTTGCTGAAATGCGGAGTAGACGAACGTAACGAATGCAACCAAATTGTCTTTTTCTTTTTTGTTATAGAGTAAAATTGGAAGAGTTTATTTGCGCTTGTGCACCGTGTAAAAAAAGCTCAAAATGCATTTCGCGTATTTATAGGCGAACTGATGGATGGTCATCGTGGCCTGGTACCCTCGAATTACTTGGAAGCTGTGCACGACGTTCCGCACACGAAACGTTTGATGCCAGCGCCGGCACCAGGACCTCGGCCCGATAATAGTCCCGGACTGTTAAGACCTGTCAGCCAGCGTCCCGCCTTGCCAGAAGGCTCCAGCATTATTTTCAGGTGAGCTGGTATTTAGCAACAAGTGCTGAATGCAACTCTCCCTGATGAAAGTTGAAGATGTGGTTTTCCTTTTTGTATTCATCAGACCGACAAGCTACGACGTCACTTCCGGCGTAGCAGCCAGCTTGACCGGAACGAGCAGCGTAGACAGCAGCTTCGTGGAATCCCATGAACTATACACGGGATCAAGCGATGAAAGCTCTTCTCAGACCAGCATTTTGCCCTACCCTCGCAAATTACGCGTGGACAAAAAACTTTCACATAGTCTTATCATAGGTGAGTCTGTGTAGACTATTTGTTCAACCGCCGTTTGCTGCGGTTGTGATGTTTTTTTGTCGTTTTTCAAGTTTGATTGCAACGTAAACGAAGTTTGCTCTTTTTATCAGGTTGGGTCGCTCCGCAGCTCAGCGAGGACGACATTGTTGAAGAGTACCACGTGCTTGTTGATGGTTCCCTGGCAACCGTTGTCAATGGCAGCAAGAGCAAGGCTGTTGTAGAACACATCTACCACACAGAGGTGAAATGTCTTTCATTGGTTGACAGAACTGGCTTCCGCGCTCAGTTAATGCGCACACAGTACAAGTTCAATTAGTTCTTTAATTACAGCATTACTGCATTTCCATGTGCGTGTTCTCTCTCGCAGCGATGTTACACCATCAGCGTGTGCGCAGTAACTGAGCGCGGCCGCTCTGAACCTACGCACTGTGTCCTTCGCTTCGGTCTTGGGGATGCCCCTCCAGTGATAACACACGTCAGCGCCGAGTACGTGACCAAAGCAAGCGCGCGTATCTCTTGGCAACCGGCCAACAGCAACTTCACTCACACCATCTCCATTGGGGAGGTGTCTGATCCGAAGAAGAAAAACAGCAAGTGAGCCTCTCGATTTGTTTCTGTTTTTGTGCTGGTTTTTCATTCTGTGCATGATCTGCACACCATTGCACATTTATCACTCCACGAACGTGCGGCGCACTATTCTGCAGAGGGAAGTTAAAGAACAGGTTTGCGCCAAGCGCCCCCAAACCCCCAACTAGCTGGTTCTAATACTCGCAGGCATTGCTTATCTTTATAAGTTGTGAAATAGTTTTAAAACTTCACGATTTTTTATCGTTTTGAGATCAGATAACCGCTCACTAAAAATCGTTGACCTTTGTAGTCGTAAGCGAGATTTCGCACAAAAATTTAAGCAAAATTTATTTGGCCTCCCAAAGATTTTGCTTCGCTTACGTCACTTCGTTGTGATTTTCGCGAGGGGAGAGTCTTTATCGTCATGTCGGAGCGGCCTCGTTTAAGATGCTGCGTTGGATGCCTTGTACGACCAGTAGGTCTTTGGTCGGGAGTGGTTTAAGACCTGGGTCTAAGGCAGGGTTGGCGAACCTGCGGCCCGCGTGAACATTTAATATGGCCCGCACCAAAATTTTTTATTACCCAAGTTAGAACACAATGTCGCATCCAAACGAATTTCCATGACAAGCAGACATGTAAACGGTAAGTCAAGAGAAGTCTCTCGCTCCTGACATAGTTTTCCATCGATGATTTCTCTAGGAAGATAAATGTAGAATTTTAGAATGGAATCAATTAAATTTTACGGCCCACCAGCGATACTCCACAATTCATGCGGCCCGCGATAGTAAACAGGTTCACCATCCTGGTCTAAGGGTTGCACACTGCTGTCGTAATGTTTCTGTTGCGTTCACCGAGAAGATGCTTGGTCCTGGTGTAATGTTCGCTATCGACGCAAACAATGAAAGCGATTTTGCCAATAATTTTTGCATCCCATTATGATAAGCACCAGTTTTGTTTTAATGTGACCCGAATCGCATTAGTGCGTGTGCAGCAGAACCTCTTCTAGAGAGAGGAGGATCCCTGTGGGAAATTATAAAGCGTGCCCGGGCTAGGGTAACGGGTCAGTGAGTTGCCTAGCCATCAGTAGACCGCACGTCTCAGAGTCCTTGCTAGAGCTCATTAAATTATACCAGCATTGCCAAAAACTCGCTCTTATTCACAGCTAAACAACACGTCATTCCAGTTGTTACAAAATATCTACGATCTATGACGATATGCTCGTGTGTAAAAAAATGCCAATAATCTTAATTGTTATAGACAAGCTCAAGAAAACTACTAAAAATAAGAAAAATCTGGTTATATCATTTTTAGTTGGACACAAAAACATTCTGAACTTTCAATTATTTGTTCAAGGATTTATAACTTAAATTTAATCGCTGAATATCAAGAGCATTAAGGGAAATTGCTAAATTCCGCTTTCATTGGTCATTTGACCATGAGTAACTCTATTACCCAATTTGAAAGATCATCAATTGAGTAAAGCTTCATCATACATGCCTGTAGGAAGTGTAGCCTCTTGTGTAGCTGCAGGCCTTCTTTCCTCAACTCATATTTTATAACTCCGAATCGTTGTATTTACGTCACAATTGCTGACCAGTCAGCCGAACGATGTAGGTTGTTGTGAAAAATAATGAGTGGTTGGAAAACATTCTTCGACCTTTGATCACCACAACATTCACCGATTCTAGCCGTATCACCTTTCTTGATTCCAGAGCTTAACCAGGATTCTGTCCAGTCAGAGCTTCCCATTTCAAACAACTAACTTTGAGGGCTCGAAAAACACGTTCCTGCAAGTGGAATTTAAATTTTGAAGCAAACCTTGTGGGCTAAAATATGGGTTACCAATCACAAGCGTATCCGTGACTCAGGGCATAAACAGTGAACTCAGTCGTAGTGCTAGTGCCATCTTAAGCAATGTTGTAAGAAACAGGGTTGATGTAATTGGATCCAACCCAAAAAAAACCACTCGCCTGTTTTCAAAAAAAGCCCACTAAAAACCAATAAAACCCACCGAAAAATCTACTCTTTACTTTTCCTTTGAAAAATCTACTATGAAGTAAAAAGTAAAATAAGCAGCACACTTGCACATCTAACTTTGATTTTTTTTTAATCGAATAAAACGAACAGCAATTAAATTTGAAGGACTTAAAAAAAAGAGAAGAATGATTCGAACAGTGTGAGTAAATTCTGCTGGGTATCTTCTTCAGCTCTGTAAAATCGGTATATTTCAACCAATTTTCTGCCTTCTCTGCATCCAAACTGTTTCTGATGTTGGACCATATCAAGCCATATGTTGAAAAAATGCATTCTATAGATGCTGAAATAGCAGGGCATGCACATAAACTTGAAGTGAAACTGCAGAGGTTATGTGGGAGTGGCTTTTCTCTGTCTGCTGTGTGCATGCTTGCCAAACCTTACCACTTCGGAGTGAACTGACCAACAACACTGCGAAAACAAAGATGGGGTACATTTCTTTACCCTCAATTTTGAATGCCGTAACAGCTTAGCAAGTTATTATTGTGTAATTCCGAAAATGGTAATATTGCATGATGTAATGAAAACATTCAGAATGGGTTTTTGTGTTTTTCTTAAAAAAGAACAGAAACCTGTTTCTTTTCAAAAAAAAAAACCTGTTTTTTTTTAAACAACAACAAAAATTCCAGGTGGATTAAAAAAAATAAAAAAAACGGGTTTTCTCAACCCTGGTAAGAAATAATGTTTTGCATTAGCAGTCGCACAGCTTACGGTCAAATACAACGAGTTACAGATACAATGAGGGACAGCCAACAGCATGTCTTGGCTGGAGATAATTAACGGACTGGTGAATTCCCTTTAAATCAATAAGTGGTTTGGTGTCGAAGAACAGTTTCTTGAAGCTCCAGACAACCTTGCGTTACCTTAAAAGCACGAAGTCTGCCATCAGTTCGATCAGTGCGCAGTATTGAATACCGGTAAGCTTCGCTGCCGGTAAAAGAGATCGATCCAGACGTGCAACGTTTTTGTACCGTTTTCGTGTTGGCCTGGTATAACGGCCTTAAAATGCGAGGCATCTCAAGGGCTTGGCAAAGAATATCGCATTGTTTTGGCAAACCGCCATCAACTTCAAGTCAAGTCCATCATAATAAATGTTTTTGTGATGTTGAGGATCTTTGTTCGGGAAGCGAACGCACCGAGCGTCTACCAATGTCTGCCATGTAAGGCAGATTCACTTCGATACAGTCTTGTATCAATTTCCAAACAGAAGAAAGTTCAAATTGCCTCGACAATCTAACTTGTTTCAGGCACTATTGTACCTCCCTTAGCGTAATTTAACTTAAGACTTTGCGGCAGGTTGACTCACTACAAGCGTCAAATCCTCGTGCCTTGCCCGATGTTTTGGCACAACGTCACCGGACTTCAGCCGAATACAACATACGAAGTAATAATCAAGAGCAGAACATCCAAAGTTGAAGCTGAAACTGCGTCTCTGCCGATCAGGTGCGTCCGAGATGCTGTTTATCTTCCTACAAAGCGACACTGAAAGCTCGTGAAGCGCTTGATATGCTTTCTTATCCTAAAACCTCTTTATTTTATGCTTGCATTCTGCTTTCCCCGTCTGTTCGTGTTGCGCTTCCTTCCATCTTCATTAAATGCCGCAACCGGTGTAGCGAAAAAATGAAACGTGCTTTCGCAGTGGTTCTCCAACTTTCATCAGCCTCGGTCCCCTTCTAAGTTTAACTGGCGAATACTTAACACTGTATATCGTGACACTATGCAATATCACGGCAAAGCTAGCTGGTGGAGCCCTATGCTCGTGCACCCAAGGGGGGCGTTTGAGAAGCCCTGGTTTAACGTCTTGTTTTTGTCTTTTTACTGGGGTGGAAAAAGTAAGAGGTTGTTTGTATAGATATGCATATAAATAAATACACAGAAGTTGTATAAATCTAAGAGTGCGAAGATGTTGCTTGTAGAAATGTGAAGGAACATGCAGCGTGTGAGATCTCAGCCGAAGATGGTGAGGCTGCCTTTGTATATCGACGGCTGAATTGAACCTGCACTGTTGTATCTTTCTTGCACCACTGTCCTTGCAAAAACATAGGGCAAGATGTCGGTTCAGGTGGCTTCCTTAGACACCTTGAACTTTGACTGGTAGGACACTCTTTGCGCACGGATTGGCACATGTAAGTTTTAGTATAGTTGTGTGGAAAGCTCGCCAATGAGTGGTTAAAACGATCGAAAAATTTTACTTCTAATTAATATTTTAAATATTTTTGCAATTAAAAAGTTTTTCAAGAAATTCACCAGTTAAACTAACTCTGTTAGTGAGTCTCAAGTGAATTGAATTTTAAGGTTGCTTAAAATGCACACAGGGCCGAGAGGATATTCGCAAACTTCTGTTGGTTGAGAGAGGCGAGTAATTTCAGTAACACCATCTATGAATAGAAAACAGTGGAGAAACATACTACGGTAAACCATTTCCAAGCTTCTTGCAATGCTAGGCAACATAGCGCAATTGGTTGAGAGTAGTCCTAAAGTATCAAATGGTCCTTGCCCAGGGTCGTGGATCCGATGGTAAAGATGGTCGTCCCGGTTGAGCGCAGTTGGTTAGAGGTTTTTTTGAGGTTTTGACCTAAGTGACCGTTTAGACATTTTGAGAGACCGCAACCTATTTCATCTGAATACCGAGATAGTCACAAAGCGAGGTTTTAGTGCATTTGGTGGTGGTTCTGCAGCGAGGTTCTACTGTATTTTGAGACACCGTTTCGGTCCCTTAAAACTCCTTAAAAACACTGGTCGGTTATATGCCTTGGCATAAGATATTTTTCTAACTTTGCTTATGGATTTAGATTATGTTGTTTGTATTCACGTGATTTTTCGTGATCAACGCCAATGCATTAGTTTACGAGTCTGCGCAATACCGTACGACGACAGTGTACCATAAAGAGCATAGATTATTAAGAGTTTGCAGAGGGCAAATTCAGTTAGTGGAGTACAAACGTCACAGGCGTACGTCATTTATATGATGCTACATCACCAATAACATTCCCCAGTCAAAAGTAGAACCACACCATTTTCATTCGCAAACCCCATTCGCCTTTACAGGCTAGAGTTGAAGTAAAATAAATTTTGTTGTTGAACTCTGTCGTCTGTACGTTGTTGCTTGCGGCATTGCAGCGTAACCACAGCTCAATTTGAAAGTGTGGGTATCTCTGTTGTTTTTCCATCTGGCTAAATTATTGACTGTTTTTCCCGACATACAGGTATCATTTTCCCCAGCTTCGACTTTAAAATTAATGCTGATCTCTCGAGTTGGTAATTATAGTGATGTGAAGTTTAGGCTGCGCTGTGGAGAGTTCACGAAAGTAAACACTTACGGCGGGAGTTGCACTACATTTCGATCAGGGTGAAGTCGCAGTCTCGTCTGCCGCGGTGCGTTCTTCCTGGTCATTGCGATTGACAGGTTAAAGGACAATTCCATTTGAATATCGTCTTCTCTTATCCATTATTAACAAGCATCGGTCAATACATTTGTCTGAAGCTGCCTTGATGCTGTTTCCGAAAATGATTGCCACTTACTTGCTTTGTATTGTCTCTGCGGTACTTTGCCCTTCGGTCTGAAAGCACGTGTTGCAACCTAAACAGCAAGCACTATTTTGCAAAAGAAAAGAGGATTTTTTCCACATCTGTTGGGACGAAGTTGCGACATGAAATCAATGTTTGCTTCAATTGTTGAGTATTTCAGCCATTGCATTATACTTGCGTGCCTGTTTAGTGGCAGTTTCGTTTGTTTGTAACGAGGTTTACGGCATACGATGCTGCGCTTGCACATTCGTTATG
>Ga0210059_1002220_pt1 | contig 30186 bp, 16 predicted proteins | sample Ectturendosymbi2_FD_188042 | JGI IMG/M metagenome (GOLD analysis project Ga0210059, IMG submission 188042) | Ecteinascidia turbinata endosymbiont from Florida, USA - Sample 2 (SPAdes) (version 2) | ecosystem: Host-associated > Tunicates > Ascidians > Unclassified | place: Key West, Florida...
CAGCAGCATCTGCCTTTAAGTCTGTTGTTGTAGGGTCAGATCGACTCGTGAAAAAGTTCTTCATTGTTTGGTTTGAACTAATCATTCGAGCGGATTTCTTATGTTTTTGGGTTGCATTGTGAGCAGAAATAGCTGCCTTTCCTATGGCCTCCAGGTTAATGTCACAATTACAGACATCACAGTGTGCGAAGCACTCACCTTTCAAGCTTCGGTTAACTCCGTTGAATTCTCTCTCGTACTCATCACGGAAAACGTTTTTACGTTTGCTCATTTTAAAAATTAGGCTAAAATAAGTTTTTGTCGAGGAGACATACAACCTTCTGTAGTCTACAGAACTAGCCTTCCGATCTAACCAAGACAGCCTGAAGTGCTAAGAATGCTTCATGCCTATCCGCTGCCTTGCTTCTTTGTGTCCCAAATAAGATTGTGTTGCTTTTATGATGTCACAAAGCTTTGACGGAAAAGAATTTAGGTCAGGATGAAAATGGTTTTCATAGAATTGCAGCTTTGTTGAAAATAAGACAAAATAAGGACGCAAGTCAAAAATAAGGACATTTCTTAGAAATAAGGACAATGATTTTTTCTAAGATGTAGACTTTTAAAATAAGGACAAATCTTAGAAATAAGGACGGTATGGAAGCCCTGCTTATAGCAATGCTGGAAATTGTCCTTACTCCCAAAATTTTGGACCCCCAAGAATCAGGGGCCTTAGGCTTAAGCCTTTTTAGCCTAATGGTAAATCCGCGCCTGGCAACGAGACAGCGACTGCTGATTTCAGCAGTAAGTCAGTAGTTAACGTAGTTTTATACTGTGTGAAAAGAGGCATCAGTAAGCTCATAGCAAAGGTTCCATATGTTTGAAAAGTCCATTGTTAATGTGAGACTGTGAGTGTGACCAATGTACCTGAGTGAACAGCTTTAATGAACCAACGCTTATGCAAGCTTCTTTCACGCATTAGGCTACATAAAAGTACATGGCATATTAAAATACTAGGCAGGCTTGTGGGAATACAGTACGTATTAATCGTTTAGTACTTTGCGAAGAGTGAAAGCGTGGCTTCAGTCAACAATGTCAGATGAATGCTTGCCCGGTTTAGTTTTAGATATGACAAAAAAATCAGCAAAGACAAGCAAAGTTTCATTGAAAGGGTGCTTGATAAATTTGAACACGGTATGGCACCAAGGTCTGCGGCTGAAACTGCTTCGTACAATACCTGATAAACATCTGGTAGCACAGGTGTACGGGAGTGCACAGGAGATATTTTTGGGGATGCAAAACATTTTTGCCCAAATTTGATTTTACTTTCCCAAATAACGTATAAACAGCAAGCCTTAATGTTAAGACTGAAACGTAGCATTGCAAACTAATCAAGGTCGCTGCATGCCTAATTAGGCCTACCAGTTACCGGGTCTCAAAGCCGTACGCCCTCAACTAGCAATTAATATTCTGCGTAGTTACATGGGAACAATGGTAATATTTATTGTGTTGAAAAACGTTAGCTAACTACAATAAACTCCTCCCAAAAATTGCTGTTCACGCCATCACGCGTGGAAGGTGTTGTTCAGAATCTTAATTTTCAAGTTTTTATACACGTTCTAAACTTATTCTTCCAACACGATCATCCTAATAGTTACGATCTGTTCTTCTCTAGCATAGATGTGTGCCTTTGCGTTGGCCACAATGGCAGTCAATCTGGAAAACGAGTAAAATATCGGGTTACGATCTAAAGTATTACATTGCAGCAAATAGGTCAAGTCTCAATTAATTAGAGGGAGGCAATTTAACACATAGCATATAGCATATCCTTCCACATTGGCAATCTTAACTGGATTGTGGTGTATTTAAAATACTACAACGTACTCAAACGCTTACAGCTTCTAAAGTCACATTATGAAAACCAAAAATCCACTCCAGTTTAGACAGTTAAATGTGTACTGAACACAGCATGCTAAGAAAAAACAGCAATGTGAGACTGATACACGCAAATACTGCAGCCTATGTGATCAACTACTAAGGAATATGTACAAATGCACATTTCTAATGACAAATGGCTCATAACCTCAACAAGAATATTTCATAAAAACGGCAGTGCTTCCCTGCACTACATCAGCATAAGTGAATTATGCAGTACAACAAATAGGACAGTTGCTGCGGTTCATGAAAACAACTTCACAGCATTAAATTGAAACAATAAAATTTGGCAGGATGCAACATATGCAATTCATTGCATGAAACAAACGGAAAATATGAAAACCAAAACAGTATAAAATCACAGTTACATTACTACCACGCAACATATTACAGCCGCAGTTACGTAGTTAATTTTATTCACGAATACTTCATGGAAACAGATTTGCACTTGCAAATCTCACAACATCAAGCAAGTTTGAAACACGAAAACTTCACAGTATCATATCACAGATACACCACATTACTACCGCAAAACATTTTGCAGCTACAGCTACATTTTAGTTGTACACTTTGCAGCATCACAATATAGGGTTAGTTGGAATGGTGAGTTACCACTACATCAGGGGTGTACAACCTTTTGCTATTGCTGGCCGCACTACTTTTATTTATATGAAGTACGGCCGCCAATGAGCTCAAGTCGTTACTGCCAGGTGCCAACCAACGCAGAACAGATTCAAATATAATATGCGTAGTCATTCTATAACTTTTTGTGACATCACCATCCAGATTGTTACGCATCCTGTAGACTGATTTTCTTGCCTTGCGTTTGTTTTGTTTCAATAGACGCCAGCACGGCCGCCGAATTTTATATCTAAAATTATATGTGGACGGCCGCAAACTTCATCATCGAAGGCCGCATACGGCCGCAGGTTGTGCACCGTTGCACTACATGTCCTAAATTCAAAATGTTTCTAACTCTACCCAAATTTCAATGAAGTTGTTTCAGTTGGCCCAATTTTGATTTGGGCTGTTGTAATTTACTCAAATATTTATAAATTATGCAAATCTGAATGACACTCGTCCAATTTGCCCAGATGGCTCGAATTGTAGCCAAGTTTGAATGAAGCTGTTTCAATTACCCAAATATGATTAAGGTTGTTGGGATTTTCCCAAATGTTTCCAAATGTATGCAAATTTAAATGAAATGGTTGTATATTATTCAAATTGGAATGAAGCTGATTGAAGTTCCCCCAAATTGAAAAAGTTGTTTGAAGTTCCCCAAAAATGAAATAAAGCTGTTTGAAGTTACCCAAAATTGAATAAAGATGTTCCACTTGGCCCGAATTTGAATGGAGCTATTGTTGTTTGGCCAGAGTTGATTTATTCTGTTGGAATTTACCCAAATTTTTCCAATTTGTGGAAACATTTTTTACTTCACCCAAATTTGAATGAAGTTGTCCCAATTTGCTCAAATTTCATTAAGATAGTTAAAATATACCCAAATGATTTTTATTTTATCCAAATTTGAATAAAACTCTTATAATTCACCCAGACATTTTTAAACGTACTCAAATTTTAACGGAGCTTTTCTACATAACCCATCTTTGATCAAGACTGTTTGAAGTTGCCCACAATTGAATGAAGCTGTTGCAAATTGGCAAAATTTGATTTGACTGCTGGACTTCACCCAAGTGTTTCCAGTTTATCTAAATGTTTTTGTTTTCAACCAAGTTTGATTGAAGCTTTTATAATTTGCCCAAATTTAATTGAAACTGTTGCACCTTACCCAAATGCTCCTGTTTTACTCAAATATTTCTAATTTTACCCAAAACTTGAATACAGTTTTTTATTTGGCCCAAATTTGATGAAGGCTGCTGGAACTACCACGTGATTCCAGTTCACTCAAGGGCAGTGTCTATTTTGCCATCAGGGGCAAAAAAGAATGGCAAAATAGTCTTAGACTATCTTGTCGTTTTGGTAATTATTTTGCCGTTGATTTGGTTATTATTTTGCTTTCGTTTGGAAAACAGACACTACCTCACTTACAAGAGAATGCAGCTGTATACTTTGCCCAAATATTGAAAATTTTTGCCCGAACAATGGCCAATTTTTCATCGTTGGGAATGCGAATGCATCCCCATGCCATACGCTTATGTCTGGTAGCCTTCATCATGGAGACTCTAAGCAACCGCAGATTTGTCCTCCGAACAAGCGACGGACAAGAAAGTTTCGCACGACCCTTGAAGAATGGAATTCCCCAGTGGTCAATTCTTGCTCCTCGTCTTTTCAACATCTATATCGGCGATATCCCGACGACATTGTCCACCAAACTGGTTTGTGACTTATGTTGCAGGTATCTGCATCGCCTTGGACTACTGAGGCAAGCACAAGAGGAAGATGGTAATTCGGGGCATTAAGCTAACGGGAAAGCAACCAGCAGCAATGGACAGGTTTGTCCATGGGAATGGGGTTCCTATGGGAATACCATGGGAAACGTCCCATGGGACGGGATGGGACAGCACACATTTGTATTTCACATGACGCTCAGAAATAGAATGAGTGTCAGACTGCTACTGAATTGTCATACTTAGACTATACTTCTGAATTTAAAGTCAATAAATTTTGTCGTTTTGCATGTCTCTTTTTACATGTAGTCCTATTTAGTAGATACTAAACCCAAACTTTCATAAACTTAATAATTTTAATTGAATTGTATTCCATATTAACATTATGACAATGTAATGGGAATCCCATGGGATGGGACAGGCATAAATTGCTATGTTGCTATGGGAATGGGACAGATAAAAATGTCCCATGGACAACCCTGGCAATAGAGCTCCCTCGACGAGTTCACTTTATTGTCAATAGGTTACACTATTATTATATAGGGAGAAGTAAATTACGATAATTTGCTTGTGGTGACTATCACAGTAGGCATACCATACGTCCCGTTTTATGCGGGACAGTCCCGGTTATGAGGGCTTTGTCCCGACGTCCTGGTCAGGGAACCAAAATGTCCTGGTTAGGCATTCAGTCAGCCAGGATAGTCCCACACAGCTGGCGTAGCGAGGCTAAGTGCCGCCTGGGCCGGCCAATAAAATGCCGCCCTTTCCACATCTCAAATTTTCTTGCAATAATTTAAAATGTATAAAGGTCAACTTTAACTCTGTCAGCACTTACACGGGGCCCTCTTAAGGTTCGGCAACCATTCAGACAAAATAGGTGAAAAGGCCTAAAACCGACTTTTGTTAAGAAGCGTTGGCTTGCAACTTTCATCATGGTCTGTAAACTTGGTCTTGTTCAGTGGCCTGCTGAGGTCTTGTGATGCCCGGGCCCCGGGGCAACTGCTTGATTGTGTGCCCCTTACCAAATGCTAATATTGAGGAATGTAAAAATACAAGTAGGCCTACAGCAAAATTACCTGCCTCAACCCTTGCCACATGCAAAAGCATTACGCCACAAATGTTTCACCTCAAGTGAGAATAAAGAAGCGAAGAAATTGTCCGAGTCTCGTACCACGTTACGCAACAATAGCAAGACACTTGAATGTTGTGAAAATAATTTTGTATGGCACTTTTGACGAGAAAAAGGGAAATACCTTTCTGATGCTGGAGCTCTGCTGAAAAGAACATGCTGCACTTTGAAGGGTATCGTACTTCCTTGGCGTTGAAGTGTTTCAACAGCTCCGAACGATATTCATTCTGACAATTTTTCTGTAGTACTTTGATCTTTTTTACAACTGAAAACGAAGAATCTATTTCTGAGTGCAAACTTTGCAATAGGCTTTTCTTGAATCAGCAGGATAGGCAATAGTTAGCACCGAGCCAAATTTCCAATTATGAATGTTGCAAGCATACATGTCGAAGCTTTTGACAACGTTGTATTGCTTTGGCTTACCAAGGAGTTTTTTTTAGAGGACATTGCTATTTACCGCCACCGGCGTAACTGAACCAATTGGACATAGCATATGTGTTGGGGGATAAAAACATATCCTACCAATGTAATCTTTTAACTTAACGCGCTCACTAAGCACGTGAAAGAAGCAAATCATTTAAAGCTTTACCAAGCCATCTAATTACTTACGTAATTACCTGCTTGAAGCAGCTTCGTTGCGTCATAATAAAAATTCCAAATGATTGAAGGCAGCTAGTTGCGCCTCGTCCTGGTTTTGCCCAATTTGAAGCGTTTTCAAGAAGATAAATTATTTTATAATGAAGAAGATGTAAGGTTTTCATCTCAAAAATCTGTTGAAACATTTTTTGTCAGGAATTTGTTACCAGCTAAACCTGCCAAACTGTTTTCAAAACTCTGCTAGAAAATCAGCTCACTGCTAGATTGAAAATTTTACAGCTAACAGTGAAAAAACCTGCTAGGTTTGGCAACAAATCAGCTAAAATGACAACTCTGCTATCTCGCTTCAAGAACGTCATTTTCCGACACCAGTACGTTATACAGAAAACCAGCAGTTCTGTTGAAACTAAGCAAAGCTAACTTTTCCGGGTTCTTAATTTCAACCGCCAAAATTTAATATTGATAAATCCACCTAATGACCAGGCTGCAGCTTGTGGCACCTATTGAAAATATCTCACTGAACATTAAAAAATAGTATGACGCATGACAAGAAATATTTGTTGCCAATGCCTAGTTGTCAGGTGATGTAATGATGTGTCCGTTGGAGTATTGCTAAGGATCGAACGATAGGAGGAAAAAGATCTCCAGGGCTCCTCCCTTGCTACGCCACTGGTCCTACACTTAGTGCATCAGCTCCCATTGAGAGAATTTGGTATATCTTGAACAACATGCGGTCTGATAACAGAAGCAGAATGTGAAAGCCCCATTCACCAGAAAAATTAATACTGACTTTTCACTTTTCCTCGTGTGATTTTTACGAGAAAATAAAATCGAACAAAGACTCCTTGAAGAAAGTATTGTCTACCTCTACAGAAAAGTATGATTGGCCGAATATGTAAATTTACAAATGCTTAAATATTGTTTTCTTTCTTAGTGAAATGCATTATTTTAGTTCTTCTTGGTGCCGCAACTACAGGAATCCAAAATGACTACATGCTCAGTCAGATATGAACCACGTTTATCTGATAAGGCTCGTTCTTCTAATCTAAAGCGTCCCGGTTTTCGATCACAAAAATATGGTATGCCTATATCAAAGTAACTTGTTACTCATGGGCACCATCTAGCGGTGACCATTAATTTACATGTGGTGCCATCTGCAGGCCGCCACACTTAGTTCTCGCCTTTACTGGGCCGGACTGGGCAGACGTTGAGAACGCCACGAACAGGGACCTACTAACACTTTACACCTTCTGCCATCAAAATCGGCTTCAACTTAGCAAAGAAAAAACAGTGTGTGCCTTGTACTATCTTAACACACGTGACCTGAGGCGACGACTAAACATTTCAGTGGATGGCAAAACCATCAAATTTGAACCAAACCCAACGTATCTTGGAGTGAAGCTTGACCGGTCGCTCACCTTCAAGCCACATCTTACATCTGTGCGGCAGAAAGTTTTGTCACGTTGCGCACTATTAAACTGGCTGGCAGGCATAGGGTGGGAATCATGGGCGCAATTTGGTGGGGGACAAGGGGGACGTGTCCCCCTCAATTTTTCAGACGAGAGGACATAATATGCTATGTCCCCCCACTTTTTTCACTTTAGGTTTTGTATTTGGAGAGGTTGCAAAAATAAAAATGACTTTTGTCGTGTTTCATGTTAGATGCATAGCTAAGCCAAGCTGATGTTGAAACGGAATTTCATGTGCTATCACTGATTCTGATATTTTTATAAGTTTTAGCTTCGATAAAATGATTTTTAGCATTTTGCAAGTTTCTTGAAGCCGCGAAAGATTGTTAACTGCTTCGTCCGACATTTCACCCTGTGTGGTATCAGCGATTTTTACAGTAGTGATCACAGGTTGTATAGGCCTACTGTAAGAAAGGTCATGGTCTTGAAACAATAAGAGTTTAACAGGTGCACGTGTGAGAGACCACAGCATAGCTGTGATTTGTTTCGTGCAGAAATGTAACTGGCTTTGCTGTAACGTTGATTGTCACGTAAATTTAGGATGCAAATTTATAATTATAAAAAGTTGCATTTGCAGGCAAATATCTGCAAATTATTTGCCTATAACAAAAAGCAGAACTACTGGGGAGACTAGTTTTGGTTTAGGATTGGCAGTTTTGCAAAAGACTGTCTTCAACCATTAGTAAACAGATTTTAATCAAAACGTTGGAGAAGTATTGACTTAGCTACTGTACATATTGGCCTATAACTCAAAACTAAATCAAAAATAGGCTATACCAGCGTGGTCCAACTGCAGGCCTGCGGCCCCCATGTAGCCCCCGACCGAATTTTCAAGGCCTGCGAGCTTTGTTGTTAATGTTTTGCGTATGCGTTGCAATAGGTAATTTTAATTAGATTTGTTGCAACAGGTAATTTAAATAGAGAAAGCGTAACACCTTTATCAAAAATGTACAATATTAACCGCTTTAGACTAGACTACAGAGGGCCTCTGGAAATTAGTCAGTAAAGATTTTTTTCCCAAACTGAAAGATTTCGCAATAAAAAAATGTTTTGAAATTTATACTGTACGTTTGAGAATACATTTCCTATGATAAAGTAAAATGTAAAAACAGAAATCGAATGGCAGGCAGAACACTGGACGATCCGACTTGCTACCACTAACAGTGGCATTGATAAAGGAACGATAGTGTCAGAGAAGCCTCGATCACAAGCATCACACTGATAGGGTTTTGTAATAAATTGCTATTTGCTATTATGTAATCATGGGCGCCGCATGGATTTTTTCCAGGGGGGGGGCAGTAGCGGATTTTCACAAATTATTTTCCAGGGGGGCCAAAAGTGGTGACATTTGCTTTTTACCCCTCGAAATTGAATAAACAGCCTTTTTTTGCTAACAATTTCAAAATTCAGGGGGCAAAGGCCCCCCTCTGCCCCTCCCCTTCCGACGTCCATGTATGTAATAATTTCAATGACACTCGCACTTACCTTCCTTTTTTAGTTTTAAATCTTAGATTAACCCTGTTGTTTTATACATCAATTTGTCGATGTGGCCCGCAAGTTGTCACATTTTTGTGAAATGGCCCGTAGGCCAAGAGCAGTCGGACCACGCTATGGACTGTACATTTAGCCTCATTTCTTGTAATGTCACAACAATTGTGACCAACCGATCCAAAAGATATTTATTCCGTGACTCTTTCACTTTGCGACGTTGTGCCTGTGCTCATGGGCGCAATTTGGTGGGGGACACGGGGGACGTGTGTCCCCCCACTTTTTCAGACGTGGGGGACATAATATCCCATGTCCCCCCACTTTTTTCTCTTTAGATTTTGTATTTGGAGAGTTTTGAAAAATAAAAGTGGTTTTTGTCACGTTTTCTGTGAAGAACTTTTCATGTTAGATGGTAGGCCATACAAAGCTAAGTTGATGTTGAAACAGAGTTTGGTGTGGTACCACTGATTCTATTAGTTTATAAATTTTAGCTTCGATTAAATAATTTTATAAAAAGTCATCTGATATACTTGAATTTAACCAAACCCACAATGCAGCAGTCTTTTCATCCAAGTGCGAAACACTTGCTTTATACATACATCACACATAGTTTTGTTGGACATTCTTTTCGTGTTGAAGGTGAAACCTGGTACTTTTTTGACAATTCACCGTTGTGCATTTTGATTTGATCTCAAATATATTTTTGTGTCGTTATGCAAGTAGAACTCTTAGAATGAAACTTTTGGCATGGTGCAGAGTTATAAGTCCGACGGGGCTTTTCGGGTCGGGCCGGGATCGTGCTTAAGTTTGTCAAAATATTTCGGGCCTGCATGCAAAACTTTTTCATAGCATTAAGAGTAACGACTTTTTTCTTTCGTGACGTAGATTTGTTGTGCTCACCGCGGTAACTTCTGTGAGTGAAGTTATTGTGATTTTTTTCAGCTAATTCTGTTTGCAAGCACAGCTGCGTTCTTTTATTCTCTGCTGGTGCTGGGATTAGTCTCATACTGTTTTTTAGAAGGCGACAATGGTGAGGAAATTAGCACGAGATGGCGTTGTGTCGAAAAAATCAATCACTCACGCGATTCTTGGCTTGTTTTAAGAAACCTACAAGCCGGCTTTTCATACCTATAGAGCTATCCTAGAAAGTTTCTTTTATGCCTATAGCGCCATAGTAGATAGTTTCGTGATAGTGTCTTTTTTTCTTGAGAAACATTATATTCCGCAGTATTACCGCTGACTAACATGCTATGTCTGTGCCAGATTATGCCAATGGTTTGTTCAAGGTGGTTGCTATTTCGGTTGTGATAAACCGTGTATCTGCAACTACACCGCACACAATGTGTTTTGTTATTCCGCAGTTGCGCATATCGTACGATCGGTAAATTTGTCTTTCAGGCCTAAATCGGGCTTCAAAAATAAATGTGGGGCTGGAGCCGGGTCTGGGCTTGTGATTTCGGGCTCGGGTCGGGTTCAGGCTTCAAAATGAGGCCCTTGTACAACTCTGTCTGGGTATGTAGGCAGGGTCCATCAAGGGGAGATTGAAAGGATACATCCTGCAACCACCAACAGTAAAAATGGATTGATATAGTTTTTGTGAAGAAGGCTACGATAATTTTTAGGCCAAACGTTTTTGCTGCTGTTAAGAGGATATCAATGGAGATTTTGGTAGGTGTGGGGCTGCATGCATGATGCCCAGCAGCAGTAAAAATATTTGTAGCTTTTTCAAAAAACGAAAATGTGCAAGAAAAACATTTATCGTCTTTGTAACGTCAAGCGACTTGAACAAGACATCAAACCGTGCTGTAACCCACACTTCTTACAAAATGCATGAAAACTGAAGTGTTCCACTGTAAGAGTGATATGCACGTGCGAACAATGCGATTCAGCATATTGTGCACTCCAACTGAAAACTCTGATAAAATCCAATCGATGTATTCTACTATTTTGCTGTGCTTGTTTACATCCAAATACGATATTAATGGTAATAAGCTGAAATACAGCACCGTGTCCAGCAACAGATTTAAACATATTAAGATGTAAATCACCTACAAGGACAAAGCAGAGCGTGGTTTAGTGTTGCTATCAAAACACCTCTAGAAAGAAGATTGGGAATCTGTATATATAAAACGTCACTTCTGCATCGACCTGATGATTAGATTGGCTTACCAAGCTGTCCCCCCCACATTTTACAACAACATTGCGCCCATGCCTTTGCTAAATGCATGTGTTCGCAAGTCATTTGATTTGCCTGACTTTAACCAAACCCACAAAATGTTTTTATCCAAGTGCAAAACATTTGCTTTACAGGTAGGCTACGTATTACCTAGTTTAGCTGGACATTATTTTCGTGTTAATACAGGTTAAACTTGGTATTTTTTTGACAATTCACCGCTGTGCAATTTGATTTCTGTTTAATCTCAAATATATTTTCGTGTCCTTATGCAAATTTGACTCTTAGAATGGAACTTTTGACATTAATTTCATCTGTTAAAATCTGACGTTAAACCTATTATAATTTGGTGTTGAAAAGGTAAAGCAAAGTGTGATTAGTGTTGCTTTCAAAACACCTCTAAAAACAAGATTGGGAAATTGTTTTTATAAAACTTCACTTCTGCGCAGAACCGTTGCCAGAAATTTTTCAATAGCGGGGCTTTGCGTTTCTGCAGGGGGGTTTTGGGTTTGTGTGTGGGGGCTTAACACTCTAAAAATTGACAAAAACTCAAATGATTTATGGTGTTTCATGTTTCAATTTGGGGGATAGGAGCTTTGATTGGGGGGAAATCCCCCAAAATCCCCCCGTGGCGACGGGCTGCTTCTGCATCGACCGGATGAATGTATTCGTTTCACACCAAGCTGCCCCCCCACATTTTGTAACAAAATTGCGCCCATGGTGGGGACTGGGGTGCCTCCTTAAGCACGCTCAGTACCAGCAGCCTAGCTCTTGTATACCCCACTGCTGAATACCGCTCTCCAGCATAGTCAAGAAGCAGGAATAGCAAGGAGGTTGATGTGGCTATAAATATGCTTTACGAAGAATTACTGGATGCCTAAAACCAACACCGACGCAATACTTGCCAATCCTTGCAGGCATTGCCCCAACTTCACTCCGAAGAAATGCCGCTACCCTCCGACTCGCCTTGAAGTACGCGCTGATGGAACATTTCATTAATAACTTAGTACGTCTGAAAACAATACTTCGTCTCAAATCGCGAAGGTCGTTTGCACAATCGACGACTGAACTGATGGAGTCTTTTGCGGGGCATGAGTCTATCGCACAGTGGATTCAGTACCAGTGGCTCGAGGAGTGGAAGAAGTCATAGGTGCCACCTCATGTCTTTCCACCACCCAAAGTGAAAAACCCCGACCTTGGTCTCAGCCGCTCTGCGTGGTGTAAACTGAACCACCTCAGAACGCGAGTCGGCCGCTTCCGGGAATCACTACACCGATGGAAGGTGGCACCGGATCCTTGGTGTCCATGCGGTTCTGGAGAAGCTCAAACCTCGGAACATATCATAAGTGGACGTTGTGACTCTTTCCGGATGCGTGGAGCGAATGCAGATCTTGCTTCACCCCTACCGGCTCTGTGCGCCTGGTTAGAAGAAAATGATCTTGCAGTTTAATCATACGCACGACTACGATAACTTTGAACGAAATTCCAGACGTTTGCAGCTCCTATTTTTAAGTGACGTTGACAAGTCTTGCTAGGTAGGATAAATTAAAGTCATACTGTAATTTGTGGTTTCGTTAACGACCATGGCAATGCATCATTGAAAAGAAGTAGCCCACCCTGCTTGTAAAATCTGCCTATTGTGTAAATCTGGGGTGGGCAAACTCAGGCCCGCGAGGGCATTTTAAGCGGCCAGCAGGGCAGCCACACGCACTTAGACAGTGCATATTTCGAGTCTATGTTAAAGTAATTTTATCGATTAGATTAGAATTTTCGATATTTTATGCTATGTGTAGCTTAGCCAACTGCAGTGTCAATGTGAAATAAAACAATACAAAGTTCGATTAATATTATCATTAATTCATGTTTTGAAAGATTAACTTGTAACTGAAGTAGACAAATGTAATAGCCTATATGGGGTTCCCGATAGCAATAAAAGTTTTCAACTTGGCCCTGCATATCTAAATATTTGCCCACCCCTAGTGTAACATATTGTAATTATCTGCCATTTCTCCCAATAAAGCGCGTTATTGTACCTGTTGCTGCAATATGGGCGTCGGAAGGAATGTTTCCAGGGGAAGCCAATTGCGGATTTTTTTCAGGGGTGGTCAAAAAGATTTTTCCAGAAGGGTCCAAAAGTGGTGAAATTTCATTTTACCCACTCAAAACTAAAAATCAACTTTTGTGCAAAAATGTAGCCTAATAGGAAAATTACAAATTTTAAAATCCAGGGGATCTTGGCCTTCCCAGCCCTTCTTCCGACTCCCATAAACATAGGCCATTATCTTCGGAGCGTAGAAAGGATAAAGCGTTTGGTAAACGTCCATTCGCCTTCCATCGTCAGCAATTTGAAAAAGATAAGCAAAATGTTGATGTTTCCCCCCTCAAAAATTGTTTGCGGACGTCCATGACTGAGTCCATACTTGTTTGCTGTATCTTTAGATGATTTATGCAATGAACTAAACACCATTAAAGCAGGGTGTTATATTGGTGAAGTCTTATTAAATCAATTGATGTTTGCTGGTGATATTTGTGTGTTTTGTCCAAGTGTACGAGGGTTGAAAAATATACCAGATGTGTGTCAGTCTTATAAAGAATCGCATGGAATTACTTTCAACTGCAGCAAAACTGTGTGTATGACACTTAAGGCTAAGAGCGCAAAAAGCGCAGTTACCCCATTACTGACACTGCATGGTCAAAATGTAAAATCTGTTAGCTATAACCACAACAAATATCTGGGGTTTGTATTAGATACTGAGCTCTCAGATGACAAGGACATTTAGAGACAACTTCGATATCAATATTGTGCAGCAAACAAGCTGGGAGCCTCATTTTTCCCATGTTCGAATGCAGTTAAAAATGTAGGATACTTTTTCCTTCCTTTGCACGCCTATGTATGCATCATAATTATGGAGTAATTTCAGGAAGTCATGCATGCAGAGATTGCGTGAGGCCTATAATTTTGGACGCAGTGCTCTAGACAAGCTGCCCTGGAGAGCGAGTGCTAGTAGCCACCAGGTTTAAGTAAAAATACCTACCTGTTATTCGAAACATGCACAGAGTCTAACAACATATGGTTGCATGCTTTGATGCAGTCAGATTGCTTGTATTCATCCCTATTCTTTGAACACTACAACAATCGCATTTTACTTTGTGAATAAGTGCTACAACATTGCAGTGTCTGTTTGATTGATGGCGTGTCATGCCGCAACGCATTCGTACTTTAACCGGACTCGACCAGTTTAGGAATTGGCACCTTGCTATGTAGTAGTGTTGTAACAAGTTTTTCACGTTAGTTAACAATAGTGTTAAGAATGTGTATGTAACTCTGTGGTTCTGCCTTTAACGCAGTTGTAAAAGGTGTCTGTAACTCTGTGATTGCGCCGGCTCTAATGCCGATGCAAAACGTTATGTCTTGTCTATTTTCATCGACCTGAGTTATGCAGAGAGTGTGTGTTTATACCATGGACTTCGTGTCTGCTGACAAATAAAATCAATCAATCAATATGACTCAGCTAATAAGCAAATAAACAGCTGTGTATGTAGTTTTCACAATGTTGCGGAGTAAAATTTTAATTTTTTTGCTGTTGGAGGCTGTTGAAATATTAGGCTACTGAAGTTGGCTGGTTCCGACTTCCGAGTCATAAAAATGGGACTGTAATGCTGGACTGTGGGAAAACCCCGACAACAGTATGCTAGTTTCGCTTCAGCGAAGTTTCCATGATCCACAAGAACACAATCGATTGCCTTAGTATGGTGTCACCGGCCAAACCAAACTGGATCTAGTTTGAGCCAGTGAAATAAAAACTACATTGCTTGCTTTTTTCTTGAAAGTACAGGGATAAAATATGTCCATGATGAGTAAAGCGGCGTTAATTGTGGTGGATATGCAAAACGATTTTATTTCTGGAACGCTGGCATTGAAGAATTGTCCGGCTCATGAAGTACGTTCAAACAGCATTTTTTATTGAATTATATAGGCTAGTATCTACAGTAAAGGTATGTTAGACACTTGGTCCGCATGACGTGAGTTAGTTGTATTGCACAAAAATGTCAAAAAAGATTTTCCACTAAACAGGACATAATAATTGGCATTAGTATTTACGCATGTAGCACTAGTATTGATCAGTGCTTTTATGGAAAGGCAGTGGCTACAAACAGAACCACCTGTGGTTCTTTGTATTTGAAACCTTATTCAACCGCCACCTGTAACATGACAGTAAGGCTTGGTAGAAACATACTGACCGTAAAAGGTAAACCTAACCCTAACTGTAACCCGAACCCTAATGCTAACCCCTAAACCTAAACTTTGGAAACTTTTGAAAGAAGTAAAGAAAAAGTGGTTCCATGAATTGAAACGTGCAACCACTGCTACTAAAACAAAAGTTGCCAAGGTGAGAGCCGAACCAAAAAAACAGTTGGCACAGCAGATGTAAATGCTATTGCTACGCTACCACGACGCTGCCGCTTGAAATGACAACTCGGCATTTTACTCGAACTGCGTCATGTGAGGTGGTTCTGTAGCCACTTCCTTACGGAAAAAGCAGCAAATCTTGCGCATGTGCAGTGCACAACTGCTACTCTATTTTCTGTGTAAAAATTAGGCCAGTAAAAATTTGTTAGGATTTCTTGTTGGTACACAATTTTTTGAAGTGGAGCACTATTTTTGCTTTGGATAATTTGTTGAATGAAAGCAATGTTTGATGCTGAATGTAAAATCTAATGTGTCACTAAATAATATTGTTAAACAACCAAGTCAGGTCTTTCGAATTTTGCCCAATATTTCTCCGTAGTATGCTGTGTCTCATGCCTAATAGTTTAGTTTTTGTCAGAAAAATTCCAAAGACCAGCTAACTTGTTCATGCAACAAGATCGTTATTGTGTAAAAATTAATCCAAATCAATATATACTGTCAAAAAAGTTATTCGTTTTATACTATGATGATGACTGAATCCAGTTGTTGCTGGTCCTTTGTTTCAGTGTTTGTCACTTTTCAGTATTGACTACGTATAACTACCACATCTACCTTATGTCCAATCCATCTATTCTGTGATATGTTACATATTAGCATTTTTTGCCCTTGTGTTCCTTTAATTAGTGCATGTGATATGGACCGTATGCCTGAGCCAAAGACATATATAGCTATGTAACCAAAAATATGCTAGTGTTTTTAGTTGCAGTAAAAAATATATATATAATGCTAGTAATAGTTCTTTCTTTTAGGTAATAATACATATGGTGTGATCTGCACTAGTTTTACTGCCACTTAGTAAGAAGCTTTCCAAGCTATTCTGTTATAAGCCATTTGTTTTTATCAACAAGTATTTATCACACAGTAAAAATTTGGCACTTCCAAAATTTGCTGTTGATTAAAAAGTGGCTCTTTGTTTGAATTAATATAATCAACATAAAATATTAGTATTACTATCAAGGAAAGTAGTGACTAGCTATTGTTTTAATGTATTGATTAAAATAATGCAACATGGGATTGATTTTAAAAATTATTATTGTATATCATTGATGATTTTGTTGCATATATTAACATCTTGAAAGCTATATAATTGCAATTGGTAATTTTACTGATTGGATTCAATATTTCTTTCGAAATTAGATTGGTGTGTAACATTTAGCCTTTATTGCTAAAGATAGCATTTAAACAGTTAAAACTGGCTTGCAAATTATCTTGGCAGTACATGTTTTCCTGAAGTAGTCAGCATACTTTTGTGGTGATTTGTTGATATATTTTTCCAAAGCACAGTCTGTAGAACATTCATTGAATTGTTAGCATAAGCTTTTACTAAATGTGTCTTTGTTGAACATAATGCTATGTACTACTGCAATCTTAGGTCTATATTTGCTGCAAGCTTTTAAGGAATCAGTTGATTTGGACTTGCACATATATTCAATTAATCAGTCCCCACCAAATGATGCAGTTGAATTGATCAGCAAATAGGAAATAGATTTCATATAACTCTATGCATCCTCAATCACAGAATCTGTAAGCAACACTAACATGTGAAGTGCTGAAGCAAGGGCAGACAAAGCAAACAAATGCAAAACTAAAATGAATAAATCAAGAAACAAGCTGTGGGAAATAAAAAGTGGAAAATATTATGTTCTCAAATAATCATATTCACTTAAACTGAATATCTATCTGATGATATTTATTGAGAAATGAAACCACAGCTGTGAGCAATGCAGTGGTGACTCAACAAAAAGTGGTGGTGGAATCTGTAAGCAGAAAGGTGGTCTTGAGACATTTAATTAGTTTGGTAAAGGTACTCTAGGGAGGACCATTAAGTGGTGAAGATTGGAAAGAAAGCACTACTCAGTAATTAAAAAATTACTATGTGGTAAGGGTATAAAACAATTGGGTGAATTGGAATGGAAAAGTATATCAATTAACATCGTAAAGGCAGGTAAACAATTAGATATTGTGAAGTGAAAAAATTCCTTTTCAAATAAACATCACAAATTCACAAAAAGTAAACAAGAATTACTGCACATAAGGGAGTATCATGCATTGTCTATTACTTTGTGCATTTGGTTGTTAAGCTATTTATATTCATAGGTATTCAGGGAGTTAGGTTGTTCTACAAAACTAACAGTGTAAGAGTTAGAAAATGGTGGTTTATTTAGGAAACAATGGAAAAGTACATAGTGCCACAAAACTGTGATAAGGCCATTTGGCTGCTGTTATCATTATCTGGTTTGGTCCAAGTATGTGGTGCACAGACCATCTTGTAGAGAATTTATTCACTGTGTGACGTACATACTGTTGGTTGCAAATCGCCATGTAGACACATAGTTAGCACATATCAGGTTTTGATTCAGTAGGAAAGTTACATTTATGTCTCGATACATGAAACACTTTGGACCATTGATTTGTTGTGTTTTCCATGGTAATCACAAAGTGCACGGAGCTAGGAAGGCCCTGATGAACCTTCACGTCAATTTATATTTTTTCATATTTAAAGCAAGGTGCTTGTACCCACTAAATCAAAAGCGGATCTTTGTTTGCCCTTCACAATGTTCATAAATATTTTTTCCCATTCAGCCTTGCCTAATGATCCCCTTTCTTTCTACACAGGCATTTTTGTTTTTACTGATTGGTGTGCCCTGATTCTCACCATTTACTATTTGAAGGTGCTCCTTACAGTACGCCTGTCAACCTTATGATGTCAAGACTACCTTTCTGCTTATGCATTCCATTGAATTGGCACAGTTTAGCTTGTAACTGTAATTTCACAGCTGTGGTTTTGTTGCTCTGTAATTGGTATCAGACAGTTTTTCAGTTTTAGTGAAAGCAACTGTTTGAAAATGATGAATTTTCTAGTTTTTATTACCATGCCTTGTGTTGTGATTTGTTCACTGTAGTCTTGAGTTTGCTTGCTTCCTCTGCTCTTGCTTTAGTCCTTCAGCATATCACCTGCAAGCATTGCTTGTGGATTTCAGAACTGAAGATGTGTAGAATTATGTGAAATTGTAAAATAAACTTTTTAAAGTCACTTGCAGACTTGTTATAAAATAGAATTAAAATAGTTAATGTCTTCAGATCGAATATCAATTTTGTTAAGAGATAAATTTAGCATAATCGTTATTTCGGAAGTGGATATTTGAGTTATACTTTACCAAGAAGTAGCCCTCAGTTTCAAAAAGGTTGGTAATCACTGCTATAGTGGAAATACATTTGATTAACATCAATCAGTTTTTCATAATTCTCTGAATCCAAAGAAATATGAAAAATGCATATTTGTTTTCAATTGCTCAATGCTTCCATATCATTTTGGCTGAGAACTTCATGGTCCAGAAGTGGTTAAAACTCATGAAAACTTTCTAAAAGATTTATACACAAATGCAACATGAATGGATTTTTAACTTAGAAAAGTACTGGCTAAGTGGTACAGTTGGTTGACTATGTGCCACCGAAGATTTGAAAAACGATACTCGCAACGTGTCCAGCCTCATGCTCAGTGTTAATGGGTGGGTGCAAGGAAATGGTTCACATGTGGTGATGCCACTGACTTGCCATCAATGCCGCATTCAGACCACATGTGATACTCTGAATGGAGTACAGAAAGTAAATACATAGATGAAACTGTACTGAACATACATTAGCAGATCATTTTTGTGTGTTAAATGATCAACCTTTAGGCTATGCTGCATGCACAATGCTAATGTTAGTTTCTTAGAAGGCTATGTTCTTTAAAATGAAAGCTTTTTCATTACATTGTAAAGCAAGTTTTACGGATTGCAATTCACTGTGTTTAATTCTTATCTTAACAGAAGTACTCCATTATTTGACCTTTCTTATAGTTGTGAATGAAAAATCAAGATTTTCGCATGAATTGTACTATGCTTTGAACTCATTTGTGCTTCAAGATTCCAAAGAGGTCTGAAAGTACTACTGCTGTATTTGTAATTCTGGAACTTTCACACTTTAGCATGGCAATGGCATGTCCATTTTTTGTATGATATTGAGTGATTATAACCATTTTGTGAAATAAGTTGGTACAGAATACACACAATGCTTGGGTTTCTACACACCTGGTCAGTGCCCATTTGAACTTCTATATATCTGCTCTTCTCATCAGGTGTTCACCTTCCTTTTCATGGCCTATAGTGTGATATTGTTACCACCTGCAAACAATTTGTGTTGTCTGGATATATACATTCTAAACATAATTCCCTAGTAATTTTCAGTCGCAAAGTATATTTTGTAAAAAAGGTATCATGGTACACAATTTATAAAATGTGGTACTCACAACCTTGTGTTTGAATTAACTGACACTTGACCAGTTGTTGAATCTTTGTAGTATATTAGCTCGGAATGTTCACTTCACAATGGACCTTTAAAAATGTTAACATCTGTTAAACGTTTTTGTTTGGGCACAAATAAGTTGTCATGCATCTAGTGTTGCTCATGTTGAATCAAGCATTATATTGTGGCTTTCAAAGAAAAGAAGAACTTTACTAGTTTATCTGCATGTGGATAGTTATATAGTTGGTGATCTGTTACCTAAATATGAATTCTCATGATTAGGCCCTTTGCCAAGGCATTCTTATTTGGCATCATTCTTTGCAGTGGCAGAACCAGCCGTTTGAAAAGGGGTCTGTCGTTGAAATACTAAAACATAACGATTACAAGTACGTTTACAAACCGTAAAGAAAACTTAACTTGTTTTCAAGTATGCATCTTTACCGGGTAACAACGCATTTTCCACAAATGTTACTGGTGAGCAGAATAAAAGTTGAAAGGATAAGCTGCATCCTTATTCACATTCGCTTGTTTGTAGCAATACGTTTACACATGCAACAGTCCATTGTTCTGCTTCAGCACGTGTGGTGAAAGTCATCGTCTGAGATTCAGTGAAGTGGGCAAGTGTAGGCAAGATATTCCTGAACGTGAGTATTTGTTGATGCATTAATAAAGGACTTCAGAAAAGAAGATTGACACAACTTGCAGCAAAATTACAGCACAGACAAAGATTTTGTTAAAGCGTGTGAAGGTACAGTTATTTCTCCACCACCGTCCTGGAATGCTGCGCTACAGAATCTACAAACTAGATAAGCGAAAGTTCTAGTGGCAGTACGGAAGAACCGAACTTGCGAAGACTCTTGGTTGAAAAGTCTGCAGAGTGATGAAACTTCTTTATCTGCAAGTGTGCGACCTTCGAACTTGGATGTCTGAAAGTACTGTATGTAGCAAATAGGGGCGGATCCAGTGGGGGGCGATTAGGGCGAGACTGAGGTCGATTGAATGAGCAAGACCAAAGCAGGGTTGCCAACCTGTCTTCACCAAAAAAGCAAGCTTTTCCCCCAAAGAAGCCAAAAAGATTTTGTCTAATCAGAATTTCAAAACATGGCTTCAAAAAAGCCAAATTGGTGACCCTGGACGAAAGTCAAAATGAAGGCAACATGAGGGCTTTTTTCGCACATTGGTAGCGAGCGACGATGAAAGAATACAAGCGTAGTTCGAAAACCAAGTTTGCCGCAAGCTTTCGAGGAATTAGCCGAATGGGGCCTGATTTAATCTTTTTGCGATGATTAAAACTTGCACATACTGTATTTGTATTCAAGTAAGTAGTCTCCATCTCCATACAGGTGAAGAGTTTGAACCAATTAGCAAAATTTAAATAGGAGATCCATTTCACGTAACACTACGCATCGTCAGTCCTACAACCTGCAAGCAACGATTACGGGTGAAATGTCTAAAGGCTAAAGAGACGAGAAAGAAAACAAACTCAATACTAACTCAGTATACACGCTTTCTCTCTTACACCTCATGAGGAAGATAAGCTTTTACCTTCCTTATTTGATCATAATGACATTATGCAAATCTCATAACGCTTTCATTCTGATTTATGCCAAGCTCCGTGGCCCACTGCAAGTGTTACGGTCTACCACTGGACCATGGCCCACCGTTGAAAGCCACTGCTTTAAGAAAACAGATATTGAACAACTTACAAGCTTGGGGAGGAGATTGGGAGCAAGATTTGTCAAAATTGCGAGGTCAGAGTTACGATGGTGCGTTGTCAATGTCAGGAAAATTTAGAGGTGTACCAGCCCACCTAATTGCTGCTCATTATAAACTCCCAACATATGTTCATTGCGTCCGCCACCTCCTGTATTTTGTTTTTACATTTGCAAGTGAGCAGCACACGATTAGAACAATGGTTCTCAACGTTTTTGCTGAAGGGGGCCAAGTCCAGACTTACGACTGTGTTAGGGAGTCGCACTGAAGAAATTTTAACGCAAGTCAATTAACACGTTTTGTTTTATAGCAGAACGAAGTCTGTTGCACAAAATATTATTGGTTTTATTAAAATACTGTTGAGGGCCGCACAAAGGGTACTTGGGAGCCGCATGCGGCTCTCAAAACAGTGGTTGAGAACCACTGGATTAGACGGGCAACGCAAGGCATGGTAATGACTTTTTTGAAAGGTGGTCAGAAACGTACGACAGCCTCTGAAAACACTGTTACTGCTCTTTCCGCGGTTTGCAAGAGAACTATTGTGGTAAGTCTGTGCGCAACGCGCTGGGTGGAGATACATGATGCTGTGGTGAGATTTGTGGAATTTTTTCCAGGAAATTTTTTTCTGCAGTCACGTGATGTTTTTGATTCTTGAACAAACCAGCGACCAGGAAACATTTGACACCTGATCTGTTGAGTCACTGAGCCAAAGTTTTTGAATTTGTAGTTGACATTCACTTTATAAACTTTGTTGCTGGAGTGATGCTTACCTCATTAGGAAATCTCCAGAAGGTCACAAATAATTTGGTGCTTGTGTGTGACGTCATTCATGGTGACACAACGTTTTTCCAGACCATGATTACTGACAAGCAAAATTAGGTGTTTACTGAAATTTTCTGCAGCGCCTGAAAAACTGCTGCAGATAATGGAATACCACGTCGATCGCAGAGCGATCACGATTCTCTGTGGAAATATAAATGAACCAGTATTTCTATTCCAGTGTTTTTCAACCGTACCTGGAGGCAGTTTTGGAAGATCCAAGTCGTAGATTTTCACCTCTTTTCTAGAACTGATAAACTGACTTTGGTTATTCCAGTCAACGTAGTCCAGATGAGCATTTCAACCATAAGCGATTTTTGTGATTATTTCGTAGAAGCTCTTTCAGCGTACCGAATAGCAAAACGATCTGCTGCAACGACTACGCTTCGAGGGAGTTGCACGTCTGGTGAAGTGGAAGCAGGTTCCGTTTTGTAAGCTGCTTGACAGCTTGGATCAAACCCTGACGAAAGCTCGTTTGAATCATTTTTCGAATGTTAGTATAAACCAGGGCTTCCCAACCTTTCTTTTACCATGTACCCCTTCAGCATTCCAACAGATTACCTTGTACCCTTTCAGCATTTCGACAGATGAACATGTACCCCTAAAATTTCTTATGACAAAATATTTTATCATGATTATTCATGGGAATATTTTAAAATAAGCATACAAAGATTTTTGAAAATTTTTTTAACTGATTCAGTTTTTTTTTAAGGAAAATGTTAGGTACCTGGTATGGACCTGTAGAGACCTGAAAATTTTCCAACTAAATTTCATAGATATTTCCCTTGATAATTTTCTCTGATTCTAGGGCCCGATTTTCAATTTTATGGGCCTGAATTGGGTCCCTAAAACACCTTAAAAAAACCCTGCTGATATATGTATACCTATTTGGAAATAAATGGTATGTAAATATATTTTTCTCTTCTATTACTAACCTTAATTTTACCCCTTCGGACAGGCAAATGTTCCCCTGGGGGTACATGTACCCCAGGTTGGGAACCTCTGGTATAAACTATGCTAGCAGTATTTGCTGCGACAGCGTCGGTGAAACGCTAAATGTCCCGACTCAAACTACTGAAAAGTTACTCGAGAAATCGCTCCTGAGAAAAACACCTGAGTGCTGTATTGTACACGCTGATGAAATAATAGTTGCTACTCTCTATGAGATCTGTCAGCCTAAACCGAGCCACTAGTCACGATGCATGCATGTGTCACCCAGGGTTGGGAAATTGGCTTCCTTGCAGCCAAATTGTGAACATTTGGCCGTTTTCGGAAGTGGCGTGGCCGCAATGGCGTAACTGACAGGGGACAGTGCGACGAATCGACCACCTGGAAAGCTAAATGTAAAAATCGCCCCCACTTGTGCTTGTATTGCGGTTTTAGTATTCTTTTGGTTTTCGATAGGTAGTTTTTTGCGTTTTTCGGAGTATTTTCTGGTGATTTAGGGTCATACTATAGCCATCCACATCCGGAATCACCATCATTTCTCAAGTTTTTTCTGAGTGTTGGCCAGTGGTCCACCTCCAGCTAAGTTTTCCCTCCCTAGCTCAAACCTCTAGTTGCGCCACTGCTTGGCGGCAAATGTTTTGGTTGGCCTTGTGGTCTTTTTCGAGTGGCTTTGAAAATTTGGCCGAATATCTACGTAATTTGCATGTGGTACCACATTCTGGAATTTAAACGCTCAATATGTCTCCATGTGCACTCTCACAAGCACGCTTCCCTTCGTGACAGTTGAAATTACCTAGCTTATCATTACAAACCCAGAGAATGGAAATAACTAATGACGCATAAGGATCACTGTTATGTAATCAATCGATCGAACTTCTAAACCAGGGGTTCCCAACCTTTCTCTGACCATGTACCCCTTTAGCATTTCGATAGATGGGCATGTACCACTAAAATTTCTTACGACCAAAAGGCTGAGTAAAGCAACAAAAATCTGCTGAATCTTTTATATAATTTTAGATTTTTGAAACTAAACAGGTAGACTCCGTTTTTATGTCTCTAAGTGAGAGCAGCACTGTAGACCCCTCAGCCCTGCACTAGAGTAGTATTTCAGTAACGCGTGCCCATGCAATGTGAGTTCATGCCACATACATGTATTCTTTTACACAACGCACCGTCAGCATGGTTAATGACAAATGTCGCGTCTCACTGTAACACACTGAACTGAACCCGGCCACATTTACAGAACTGTTACGGCTTGCTGAAGTGCAGCCAATGTCTTATACGCCATCGTCTCAGAGACCAGTTGCAAGGGAATGGCGCCACCGGCACAACCGCCACCATTCTCTCAGCGCAATGTCAATTGCCACACCCAAAACGTGCTTAGTGGCTAGATCAGGTCGATCACATTCGGGAGTGGCTTCGCGAACCCTCGCGCCATTTCAACAGGTGGTAACAACTCGCTCTAAACAAATCTCTACCAGATCCGTAACCAGAGGGGGCAAAGCCCTCCTAGAAAATTTTTCGCCTCCCCTGGAAAAATGTTTTGGAATAGTGTAAAAAATTTGAGCCCCTCTCAGAAAACTCTTCGACCCCCTTGGTATCCCAAACTGATTACGGGCCTGATCTCTACTAAGCGTTGAACCAACGTCAACGTCCCGCTCGCAGAGTCAAAAGTCTTCATGCAGTCATCGACAGGAACCCTTCGCTCCACGGATCCGACCTCGGAGCTGAAATCATCGGCGTTATCCTGTTTGTCAAACATCGCATTAGTAACATCTGTGTTGTTAATGTACAACGCCCACTGATTACCGTGGCATGACGCGACCATACTATAGCGCAGTTCTTACCGTGTATGGCTCGCCTTTCTCACCTCTGCGCTCTTCTCATGTCCAAAATGCCTCTGGTGCATCGACCCCAATCAGCAGTAACACTTCTGCGTCAGAAAGAGTCGTAAATTTAGCACCACGCACAGGCCAACGCTTTGGGTCCTTGCAGCACAACGACGGATTCACCTTAGGTCAAATGCGCAAAATCGGCATCCATTCCATCATCTACCCCTTGACGCAACTACGTTGGCGTTCGTAGGCGATTTGTAGCATGCGCTGCCGGAAAGGGCTGGTTGCGCGCTTGCGCCTCTGATTCTTTGTGATTTTTCCATCAATATGCTTGCCAGACTGTGACATTGTGTGTTTAGAATGAGTGACAATCAAAGTATAGCTTGTTGTTGGCATCACATTGTTGAACCCTTTTTTATTTTTATTTCCCAGCATCAACAATTGCATGTTTGAAAAACCGACAAGAATTATGACCAAGGAATAGGACAAATAAAAAGATCTAAAAACTTTTCAGAAGCAACACTGAAAATTAATGAAGCATTTAACGCGTTGAAATGGTGGACAACGCCATTGGTCTACAACGCCAGAGAAAAAATCAACATCAGAGTGGGCGCTAGATAACAAGAAAAATTGACTGTAAAGAAAGATATTGACATTTGCCAAACGTAGCAATTGAAGCTGTGACATTGATGTAAAGAAGGTAACATCGTTCTTGACAGCATGATGCTGGAAAAATTACACGCGACGGCAAATTAGCTATCGCATCGCTGTGATTTGATACCGCATCGTAACACGCCGCAGGAATGCCTGATACAGTTGAAAGCATTGCTACATTGCGTTTAGAACTGTATGTACTACAGTAATATGCTGTTATAGCAACTGTATGCAATCATCATGTGACTAGGAGAGAAACGCACAACGCCCATATTAAGCGATAGTCGGCAGATGTACTTGTATCTTCACTCTCTCTTTAAAGAAAAGTCGCCGACGTCCTGCAGTCAGCGTCACATGGTACGCTGATCTCGATGCAAAGAACTAAGTATTAAGAAAGCATGGTAGCCGAGTGGTACACATGCCTTTCCTCGCTTCGCTTAAACTGTACAGAAGACGAATATGCTTTCCTTCCAGTTTTGTAACCAATTACATGTGGACAAGCAAGGCACCCCAACTTCTGGTGTCCTCGCCAAAACTTCTACAACTTGTTTGTATAGTAATTAGAATACAGATAGAACAGCTACCGTGCTAAGATTTAGAAATAGATTAATTGTCACAGTGATGACCGGCTTGCATTAGTATTTTTGGACTTGATTACAGAAAAACGTGACGTGCGTACTTTCATCCTACCGGGCCCCTGCATGATGTACCTCTTGTACCCCCTCTCGGAGGCCCTGGTCACGAATGGTCGGCGTGCGCCCATCTTTTCTTGCTTGTTCCATGAGCCGCGCGGCTGCATTCGCAGTGGTGTGGCACCACCGCACGTGAACCTTTCCCTTGTACCCAGTACCATCCATCAACACGAGGCTGGACAGGCACAAGTGCCTTTTGAAAGTCTTTGGCATTGTCCCGATGGAGAATCAAACACAGCCTACCATCAAGTTTTGTGGCACGTGCTCAACCAACTGTACCACTTAGCCGGGTCCCTTTCCGATGTATGCATTTTCACAAATTGTTTTCAGAAAATTTTTCCATTGTTAATGACCTTGTAGTAAATATGAGGACCAAAGGCGGTATGTTGTGAAACTGGTATTAAAGTTTAGCAGCTCAGGCCTGTTTCATTCAAGAAAGTCTAGATGTGGTAAAAATACTGGGCGATAATAATTCTTAGCATATTGGATAGGTTTAAAGAGGGCGTGTTTTTTATAATTGTGCATGTGATAACGTACAAAAGTATATGAATTAATCTTGGAGGAAAGTAGCAAATGTCTTCAACCGGTCATGCAATGTTCTTCCGCAGTGAAATCAATAGCCCTATCAAATATTTTTACGCTGCATTTGTGGAAAATACATTTTAGAAAAATCAATTAATTCAAAGGGTCATTTTTTCTAAGATTATTTGTAAATGTACTTGTTTGTTCTTGGTAGGATGGCGAAAGCATAATTGATACAATCAATGGTCTTACGAAACTTCCTGATTGGCACTTGGTTGTATTTACAAAAGATTGGCATCTTCCTGATCATATCTCGTTTGTTACCAATGCTCACAAGTATGAGCAGCATCATGAGTCAAAGGTAAGCGAAGCAAAAAGATTCTTTTGCTGGCTTCAAATGCTCAGTATTTAAATTTGGCAGTGATTGAGTGGTTGCTATATATGTTTCTTCTTGTGTCAATGACAGTTCACAAGCATTTGCTTCGGTATGCTATTACCTTAGTGGATAATAACGTGTCTTTTTCCAAACTTCGATCAGGTGCATGCAACTTGAATATTTATGTGACAAGCATTTTTTGTGTGTTTTTCTTATTGTTGGAGGTACCGGCCAAGACTGCAGAAGTATATGATACAGTTACCTTCAAAATCAACGAGTCTAAGCAAGAACAAATCATGTGGCCTCCGCACTGTATTCAAGGTTCTTGGGGATCAGAGCTTCATCAGCGCTTGAAGGTAGTTTTTGTCGTAATAGATAATAAATTTGATAATGGCATTCTTACTATGTGTATGTTTCACTGAATGCAAATGCCGCATCGCAGATTCAGTGGACAGCTAAAATTTATTATTTTTCTGATTTCTGGTGGTGATGGTGTGTTTCCAGCACCATTTTTGGAAAATTTTCAAATATGGCTTCTTGCGGCCTTTTGCCATATTTGCACAATGGAATGAGCGTTTAGTCGTTACGAATATTAGGCTAGTGCAGCGCTCTTCAACCGGTGTGCACGGTGCACCCTAGGGTGCACCAAAATATGCGTGGGATGCACCACTAAGAAAGGGTTCACAAGGGTGCATCATGAACTTGTTACACTGAACAGATACATTTTACAAAAAGTTTATGTTAGTAAAAATGAACCATCAACCAACCAGTGACTTTCAAGATTTAACCTAGACTTTGCACATTCTAAAGTGTGGTGCGTGAGCATCAGACCATGTCAAAAAACTGTAAGACTCAGACAAACAGTCAACTTTAAGCAAATATGTAGACTGCATGTGGAACATGACCAAATGAAACACTCAGATTTTTGTGTTTATTAGCAGATCCATAGTCGTAATCCAGTATGCATTCAGAATGAGACTAAACCCGAAGAAGAACTGTACAAGAGATCTGACTGCGTCCTGCAAGTTCTGGCCACTGTTACATTCATAGTGCGTAGAAAGTTGACTTTCACACTTCGATTTTGATTTAATAAACAACTAAGTAAAAGTTAGCATAATCTGGTTTAGCGGTTTATTTTCTATTGATTTGACATATCCGTTCCTAAATTTCGGTGTTGGAGTCGGACAGCGAGATTTCCGGATTGAAGGGGTGAAATGCATTGGGATAAATCCGTCCCTAGCAGTTTTATGTCGGATAGCGGGGATTCCGGTTAATCGGAGTTCGGACAAACGAGGTCTGACTGTATTGGTCATCTTCCAAAGCATGCCCGATTGAAATGGCTTGCGAGAGCAAAAATCCAGACCGAGCGCCAAGGATAACATGAAGACATCCTTATACTAAAACCGTTCTCTTATTCGTAACTTTTTACGAAATTCCTGAACGTGTGGTCAACGCCGTTTTGATATTGATGCTCCATTTTTACATTTTGCTACATTTGGCACGATGATACTCAATCGTACGGACCAACTTTACGATGGAGTGCTGGTTGGTTTGTGGAAATGCCGATGATCTGCTTGACCCACAATCGCATTTGATCGAACGAGCCATGTATTTGAACTGCCAAAATTTGGTTAATAATTGGAATGTACTACATGCAGCAAAGTCTTTGTCATTATAACGGATTTGCAGTGTGCTGGCAAGATTGTTTGTTGTACGGTCCAAATATTTGAGCATTCATTAAAAGAATGGAATGCAAGCGTCAACGGTACAAGCGCATATGGATCTGCGACAGATTCCTGAACACGAGTGGTTCTATGACAGTTTCATTCATTCAATTAGGGCTTCGTTTGAAATAATGTTTAGGGTTAGGCTTGAGGCTAGTATCTGACCGATTGCAAATTTTCAAGAAATAGTGCCTCCAAGATCAAAATGTTTTTAGGGTTGTTTTTGTTTAAAAAACAGGGCTCCAATCAGACAGACAGGTTTATTTCAAGCATTTAGTACTATCATATATATATGGTTTAAAGAAAAAGTATCTGGTGAACAATAGCAACGCTCGCGGGTTTTCATAGCAATAGTCAGCTGCAATGGTGTAGCTGACGGAGGGGCAGAGGGGCGAATCACCCCCTCTGGCAAGCTATTGTGTTGCCACAGTGTGAGGTTTTTCATTCCTTCTTATTTTTCATTATACTGTTTCAATCAGCAGAAACGTCTTGCTGCACCGAACGCAGGTGCGCATGACCTTGTAGCAAAACCAATCTGACGCTGTCTTTCCAGATTGTCAAGAACAGTCACATTGTTCACAAAGGCGAAAGCGTGAATGTCGACTCGTATTCCGCCTTCTTCGACAACAACAAAGCCCGGGAGACGCCCCTGCGCAACTTGCTCCGCCAGAACGACATCACGCACAACTTCATATGCGGCGTGGCGACCGACGTTTGCGTCAACTACACTGCGTTCGACAGTTTTGAATGCGGTTTCGCGGTAAGTGCGATTGAACAAATCGGAGGTTGGTCGCGTGTTCAAGCCGAACCCGACGAACAATTTATTTGTTTATTCAGCTTTGTTGCGTAAATCGGTAATGACACTTTTTCGATTTTTCTGTTTTCGTAAGTGTATCTTCTTCGTCGTTTACTTGGAAGCTCTACTTGTTTCTTGAGCATCAGTATCAACCTGTGTCTTCCTTTCTATTAACTGCGGCGATTCTTGTCTACCCATATCTTCAACTTAAGCACTGTCTGTGCACACTGCACCAGT